>Ga0181568_10004938_pt1 | contig 11805 bp, 10 predicted proteins | sample 101ome_20_FD_133758 | JGI IMG/M metagenome (GOLD analysis project Ga0181568, IMG submission 133758) | Coastal salt marsh microbial communities from the Groves Creek Marsh, Skidaway Island, Georgia - 101404AT metaG (megahit assembly) | ecosystem: Environmental > Aquatic > Marine > Intertidal...
ATCGTCCGACCTTACTATGTCCGCAGAACGTACCGCCTATCGTCAGGCACTGCGCGACATCACCGACAGCTACACATCCCTTGACGATGTAGTGTGGCCTGATAAGCCGGAGTAAGCTATGAGCAACGCTAGAATACTTGCTGACTTGATGGGAACAAGCACTACCGTTCCTTCTTCAAAGCTGTCTCTTGCTGGAAGTGATTTGCCTACTGGTTCTGTGTTGCAGGTGGTTCAACAACATTTGACAAACACACAAGAAACTACAAACAGCACATCCTTTCAAAATACTAGCTTGACGGCAACCATTACACCTTCTTCAACTTCAAGCAAAATATTGATAATAGTTTCAACTCAATCTTACACTTCTTCTACTGGTGACATAGGATTGTATGGCTTAAACAGAAGTATAAGTGGCGGTTCTGCTGGAGATTTAGGAACGGGTCAAATTTTTGCAGCAAATCAAAAAGAGGGTCTGTGGCAACAAGTGTCATTTAATTTTTTAGACAGTCCCTCTACCACCTCTGCAACCACTTACACACTTAGGTTTAAAAGTCATACTGGGTCTAACTATGTTTATCATGGCTGGGGAACAACTAATGGCGGCTCATCACAAATTATGACACTCATGGAAATTGCAGGCTAATGTTCGGTGAATTTGCATTATCTGAAAGAGCAATCGCGGCGCATGGTATTATTGCGTTCGGCGCGTCTACGGCTGATGCAAACTTTCAGGCAGTAAACACCGCTACGTTGGTGGCGGACGGCGCGGCAGAGATGTCTGCTATTGCTATTAAGACTTCTATCGGCGTTGGTATTCTTGTGGGGCTTGTCGAAAGCTCTACGGACTTTGTACTAAGCTCTGACCTTACCCGCTTTGCTACAGGCATATCTGCACAGGTAATCAACAGCACACAGACCACAACGCCTCAAGCTATATTAAAGGGTGTGTCAGAGCAGGACTTCAGCTTTACACAAGTCTCTGACAGCGTAGCGGTTCTAGGCGGGGTATCAGAACAGGACTTTACAACCATACAGTCTGCACTTGCTAACGCTGTTTCTAGCGGTGTGTCCGAAATGGATGCCAGCTTCGAGCAAGGTGATACCACTCTTAGTGTTATCTTCAGTGCCAGCTCAACGCAGATTTCGCAATTCGACCAATCTGCATTAGGTGGCTTAATTGTTCCGGCAGAATCTGATATGGTGCATCTATTCGTACAGAGCACTTTTGGCGAACTGCTTTGGGTAAACATAAACGCCTCAACAGGCGGCGTAGAAAACTGGACGCCTATTACACATAGCGGTGATACATGGACACAAATCAACGCTGGTGGTACAATAGAGCAGTGGATTGAGAAGGTGGTCTAAATGGCAAGTACATATACTTCAAACTCAGGCATACAAAAGCCAGGTTCGGGTGAACAGGCTGGTGCTTGGGGTGCGACTGTAAACAGCAACTTTGATATTATTGACCGCGTCACTGGCGGCGTTGGTGCTATTACGCTGACAGGCACGACCCACACCCTGACCACTACAGACGGACAGCTTTCTGACGGGCATTACAAAGTGTTGGTTTTAGGCGGTACGCCAACAGGTGCGAACACTATTACCATCAGCCCCAATGACCAAGAGAAGCTGTATTTTGTGCAAAACAATTCTGGTCAGCAAGCTATCTTTACGCAAGGTTCAGGCGGCAATGCTACAGTGAACAATGGCGACACTGCAATTATTTACGCAGATGGCGCAGGTGCGGGTGCACAGGTTACAGACTTTACCAACACTCTTGCTGCCCCCACTGACCTTGTGAACGACACAACCCCGCAGCTTGGCGGCAATTTGGATGTCCAGACTTATAGTATTGTGTCTGTGTCTAACCAAGACATCAACATAACACCTGACGGAACAGGTTCTGTTGTATTGGATGGACTGTCTTACCCACAGACAGATGGCACAAACGGGCAGTACCTTCAGACAGACGGTTCTGGAAATCTCACCTTTTCTACTGTTCCAATTAGCGGTAACACCTTTACATTAGGTGATTGGACGATAAGCGTAATTAGCAACGAACTGGTGTTTGATTATAACGGGACAGATGTAGCGAAAATAAAAACAACTGGTGAGATTGTTTCTGCGGATGACCTAACAGCCTTTGGGACTATTTAATCATGGCAGCATTACCCAGCTCTGGTGCTATTAGTATGAGCGACATGCAGGCTTCCTTTAGTGGTGCGCCAGCCAGCCTTAGTTCGTTCTACAAAAGCGGCTCATATGTAGAAGACAATATAATCAACACAGCTATTCCAACAAGCGGTGAAATTAGCTTTTCTGATATGTACGGTGCAGTGGACACAACTTCACGCAATCTTTACATACGAAATGAATATTATGGTGGCGGCACTTATTATCGTCATGGCGTTTTTAGCATAACTGATTTTACTGGTTCCTCTACTAGCGATAATAGCCAGAGAATATATTCTCCAGTGTTTCGCGCTGGTACAGGATTTGTTACGTCTATTAGTATATCCATAAGTTGGAACGAAGATATTGGTTCCTTCTCTAATATATTTTCCCTCTATGGGGGAACCGATGAGACTGCCACACCTGACACAGTTTTTCAATGGAATGGTATCGCAAACGGTAGCAGCGGTGGACTTCGCCAATACACAATTGGTTTCAACGCAGACGGTTCTATACCGTCAGGTTCTACTGGATTAAACAACACTTACAATTTATATGCATATACAAATGTGTCTTTAGTTACCGACAGCAGAAACTCAAACCACCGTTGGTATCGGTTCTCTGCGTGGGGTCCCACTGGCTCTCCGGGTAAAACAAACACAGGAACCTACATGATTGGCACCACGACATACACACAGCCTATTGTCTAAAGGGGATAGGTCATATGCCATTAACCAAATTACAGTTTAAGCCCGGCATAAACAGAGAGGTTACTTCATATTCAAATGAAGGTGGCTGGTCTGACTGTGACAAGGTGCGCTTCCGCTTTGGCTTTCCTGAGAAGATGGGCGGCTGGGAGAAATACACTACTGACAGCTATGTCGGCTCTGCCCGTGCTCTGCATAACTGGATTGCGCTAGATGGTTCTAACTATCTGGGCATAGGCTCTCATCTAAAATACTATATTGAAGAGGGTGGCAATCTTAACGACATCACCCCTATTCGTGCTACAACCGCCGCAGGGGATGTAACCTTCGCCGCCGTTGACGGTTCTACAACTATCACCGTGACAGATGTAGGACACGGCGCGGCACAGTTTGATTATGTAACTTTCTCTGGTTCTACCAGTCTTGGCGGTAACATTACAGCCGCTGTGCTAGACCAAGAATATCAAATCTCTCGTGTTATTGACGCCGATACCTATGAGATAACTACTTCTATCGCCGCTAATTCTTCTGACACAGGCGATGGTTCCTCACCCGCAGGCGGGACGGGCGGTACTAACAATACCGTGGGCGAATATCAAATAAATGTGGGCTTGAACACCACGGTTGGCGGTACAGGCTGGGGTGCTGGCTTGTGGTCAGGTGTAACTACAGGTGCGCTACAAACCACGTTGAATGAAGGCGCAACGCTGACCGCGATTGACACTACTATTACAGTGACCAGCGCAACTGGTATTATTGCAGGCGATGTAGTGCTAATCAACAACGAGCTTGTTCTTGTTGGCGGTGTGTCAAGCAACGATTTGACCTCATGTACCAGAGGCTATTCTGGCACTACAGCTACCACACACGCTGACGGTACGGCTGTTTATCTGGCTCTTGGTAACGCTAACCCTGCTGATGATTACTCCGGCTGGGGACAAGCAGCGTCTGGCGGTTTGACAACGACTAGCCAGATTCGTCTGTGGTCGCACGATAACTTTGGCGAAGACTTGCTTATCAACCCCCGCGATGACAAGATTTATTATTGGGACAAAACCAATAACCTGTCTACCAGAGCGGTGGAGCTAAACACAATAGCTGGCACAAAGACCAGCGTACCTACTATCTGTAAGCAGATACTTGTTTCTGACCGTGACCGCCATGTTATTGCCTTTGGCGCGGATGAGTTAAACACCTCTTCTAGTGCTACAGACGGTAATGGTGTGCAAGACCCGCTACTTATCCGTTTTTCTGACCAAGAGAACCCGACAGAATGGTATCCAACTTCTGCGAATACTGCTGGTGATTTGCGCTTGGGTGCTGGTTCTACCTTCGTACAGGCCGTGGAAACAAAGCGTGAGATTCTAATCTGGACAGATACTGCGCTGACTTCTATGCGGTTCATAGGACCGCCGTTCACCTTTGGACTTCAGCAGTTATCGAGCAACATTACCATTATGAGTCCGAACGCTGCCGTATCCACAGAGGACTTTGTGTTCTGGATGGGCATTGATACCTTCTATGTATATGCTGGTCAGACACAGACCCTGCCATGCACGGTAAAGGATAAGGTGTTCTTGGACTTTAATGTCAGTGAGCGTGACAAGGTTGTAGCTGGGATTAACTCGGAATTCAGCGAAGTGACATGGTTCTATCCGTCAGCCAGTTCAAGTGACAATGACCGCTATGTTACATACAATTACGCTGAGAAGGTGTGGTATTTCGGTACGCTAGAAAGAACTGCGTGGTTGGACCGCGGTACCCGAACCTTCCCCATAGCTGTAGCGGATGGGTATATTTACAACCACGAGTTTGGGTATGATGATGACGGCGTAGCTATGGATTCGTTCATCGAGTCCGCACCGATTGACATTGGTGACGGCGACCACTTTACCTATATCCGTAGGATTATTCCTGATTTAACCTTTAATGGTTCGACAGCACTAAGCTCTCCACAGGCTGATTTTACTATCAAGGCAAGGAACTTTCCGGGTGAAGACTTCGGCAGTACTGCAACTGGCACTACAACACGCACACAAACTACCCCTGTTGAAGAGTTTACAAACCAATTAGACCTACGGATTCGTGGACGTTCCTTTGCAATTCGTGTAGAATCAAGTGCATTAGGGTCTAAATGGAAGCTGGGCAGTCCCCGTGCCGACATAAGACAGGATGGTAGAAGATAATGTCTAGTAATCAGGTTGCACCACCAAGGCTTCCAGAACCGCCGATAGAGTACACACAGCAGTACATGGCGGATTTGGTGCGTTCATTACAGACTTTTATTGAGCAGGAACGAAACCCTGGCGAGTTGCGGGGAACTAAAATAACATTAACAGACCTGCCTACATCCGCTACTGGACTTGAGACGGGAGCGCTGTATAATGATAGTGGTACTGTAAAGGTGGCATAATGGGATTTAATTTAAAAGATTTAATCAAGACAGCAGCGCCAGTTGCACTTAGCGCATTTGCTCCTGGCATTGGTCAGGCTTTGCTACCAGGCATGAACCCAATGCTACAGAAGGCTCTGGTTTCTGGCATCGGCAGTATGGCTCTGGGCGGAAAGCCAAAGGATGCCTTGCTTTCTGCCGCTCTGGGCGGTGGCTTGGGTTATCTTTCAGGAGGCGCTGGTCAAGCAGTAGCACCCGAACAAAAGTTCGACTTATCTGCATTTGGCGGGGCGACTGGCGATAAAGCTACCGAACAAATTATAAAAGACAAGATGGGCACAGCTGCAGGCGGGGCAGGTTTTGGTGCATTTAAAGGTACCGCTCCTTTAGCAAAAGGTGATGGCACTATGTCTGGCGGCTTATTAAAGTCTTTAGGTATCGCTGGAGAAGATGAGGGTAACTTATTGTTTAAGCTACTAAATAGCCAACTTGGGGAAGGTTTAGCGGCAGGGCTTGTAGCGCAATTATTAGCTGGTGACGAAGAAGATGAAGTCACTCAAGGCTCATTCCAGCAACGTCCATTTGGGGCTGGAGGGCCAGGAGGCCAGCTAGGCGGGATTAACTACGCAGATGGCGGTGAGGCTTACTTCCCTCGCCGCAATGGCGGTATCGACCCCTCCGAGGGTTCAGGAAGAAAAGATGACGTACCAGCTATGTTAATGGCTGGTGAATTTGTAATGACCCGTGACGCAGTAAAGGGCGCTGGTGGCGGTGATTTGCGTAAAGGCATCCAGAAGATGTATGGTATGATGGATGATTTTGAGAGGATGGCATAATGGCTACTCAAACCGTAGAACAGGTACAAAGACTAGCGCCCTATCTTGAGGGACTTGAAAAGCGCGTTCTTGGAACGGCTTTTGGTCAATTTAATGGTGCGACACAAACATCTCCTGGTCTTTTAGATACCCCTTTAAATCTTCCTCAGTATCAGGTCGCTGCTCTTGACCCGATGCAACAGCAAGCGGCACAGCAAGCTCAACAGCAGTTTGGTATGTTCCAGCCTATGGTTCAGACCGCAGGACAGCTTGCTACATCTGGTATTGCACAGGGCTTGGGTATGCTTGACCCGTCCAAGGGTATTCAGGCTTACATGGACCCCTACAAGCAGGAAGTCATTAATGAAATTAATCGTCAGGCGGCGATTGGTCAGCAAAAGCTATCTGCTCAATCAATTGGCTCTGGTGCATTTGGTGGTTCTCGTGCAGGCATTCAGAGCGCCGAACAAGAAGGCCGCAGGCTAGGAGAGATTGGTAAGTACCTTTCTTCTGGCTTCAAACAAGCTGTAGACGCCTCACAGAAGGCCGCTCAGATGTATGGTGGGTTAGGGCAGGCCGCAGGCACTATCGCTGATGTAGGGCGCTTACAGTCCGAACTAGGGCGTGCTGACATTGGTATGCTATCTCAGCTTGGTGAAATTGGTCAGGTGCAGTCGCAGGCTCAATTGGATGCGGCGCGTCAAAACCAAATGCAGCAGCTTATGGAGCCATATACAAGACTGGAGCTTGGAAGCTCATTGCTGAAAGGCACGCCATCAGGAAGCCTTTCTTCTATATTCAAGAGTTCGACCGAGCCTTCTTCTAATCCATTCTTGCAGGGTATTGGCGCATATACAGCGTTACAAGGCTCTGGTATGACATCCGCATAAGGAGCTTATTATGGCGGTTTCTGGAATAAAAGGCACTGGTATAGGGCAAGTGACACTGCCAGAGTTTGGCGGGCCAATGGCACTGCAAGCTGGTTTAAGAGCGGCTGAACCAGAGTATGTTGAAGATATTACTGGTGGCGTACAAGACTATACTGGTGGTTTGACTGGCGCTGGGCTTGGTCTAATTGACATATTAGGCGATTTTCTTGGGAAAGCCACTGACGAAAGGCTTCGTGCAGGTACGTCTACGCAACCTATTACCACTAATTCATTTCAGGCTGGGGACACCACTAGAGACCAAGCAGACCCATCCCAGGAGCCAATAATTTACCAAGATGAAATCATGCGTATTGCAGAGTCTCTTAAAAAGACAATGCCAGAAAAGACAACAGGCTCATTTCAGGCTGGAGACACTACTAGAGACCAAGTAGACCCTACACAATCTGGTCAGCAAAACATTGGTTTAAGCGATGATGAAGAAGCGGCAATGGCAGGCGCAGATGCCGCTGGCGATGCTACAGAAGATGTTATACGAACAAGTGTTCAGGATTACCTAGATATTATCGGCAAGAAAACAAAAGCCACAACAACAGAAGAATATATACAAGAATTTGCTGATGCCACTGGCTTAGATGTTTCTGGCAAGCCTGACAAAAGCACGGCGCTTATGACCTTTGGGTTGGCGCTTATGCAAAACAAGGCTGGCAAAGGCTTTGATGTAGGCAAGATGTTAGGCTCTGTGGGTGAGGCTGGAGAGAAAGCATTGCCCGCATTTGAGAAAGCCAAGTCAGAGGCTCGTGCATTGCGTGCTAAAGCTGGTGAGTATGCTCTTGGTCGCACAAGAGAAGATGAGAAGCTAGCTCGTCAGCGTGGTGGCTATTACATAGTTCCAAAGTCCAAAGGACTAGCAGGACGCATTAAGGCTTTCACAGAAGATAGCAAACGCGCAGACCTGAATGCATTTGAGCTAGAAGCTTTGTATGGCAGTGAAGGTTTTAGGAAAAATTTTGATGTTATTCCTGCCTCTGAATACAACGATGTTTACAAAGAGCTTACAAAAAAGCCTGAATATGGCGATATGTATGCCAGTTCTTATGATTCAATATCTTTGTTTAATGAAGCCCCAGATGATTTGCAAATTGGCGTTCAGAGAGTTAACGCTAATTACAAAGGGCCGAATGCTCCTACTCGTGGATATTTTAATCCTGGCGAATATGATGTATATGCTGGGAGGTTAAACTCTATGAAGTCTGGGCTTGATAAAACAGCTGCAAAGCTTGCTGAAGCTTACTCCATTGTAAACGCAGATGAAACAACAACAATGGACCAAATTGGAGATGCTGCTGTAGGTTTAGGAAGAGCTTTGGGTATAAAAATTGGTGAAGGGGCATCACCAACCGCAAAGGTTATAAGAATACTAAATGTTATATCAGCAGAACGTGCGCCTGAAATTTTAGGTGAAGCTGGTAAAACTATTTCAGATGCCGACCGAGCTAGGGTTCAAGATATTGTTGGAAGATTAGAAAAGTTTAGTGACCCAGAAACATTAAAATTAGCCCTGAATGACATGTATGATACTATAGTTGTTGGTGGGTATAACGATGTTAATCAGGGGTTTTCCACCTTAAATATGTACGCAAACAGAACACCAGCGTCTAGGCCAACGGGTCTTAAAAAGAATAAAGACGGAAGGTTTAGCGGCGTAGTTGATGTTACGAAAGATTAAAAATGGGTATCATTCAGGTTGAAACTCCAGATGGCTTGGTTGATGTTAAAATCTCTGGCACCGACCCAACGCAACAAGAGCAACAAAGAATTATAGACAAATTGTTTCCTGCTTCTCCACAAGCGGGAATGGGTGGTTATGAACCGCCATCTTTGCAAGAACTTGCTGGTCAATTTTCTCAGAAAAAAGACTCTAACTTTGACTACGACACAGGCGCCGATTCAGGTTTGCGTGCGATGCTTTCTTTTGGTGAAAGCGCAGAGGACCAAGAGGCTATTCTAACAAAGCTTGTGGGCGCTGAAGGATTTACACGAGATGCATCAGGTAGGTTAGCGCTGACTCCAGAAGGACAACGCATTCGCGGGATGACCCCTCAAGAAAAAAATCTAGTCATAGAAGATTCTGGATTTTCTTTTGGTGATGTTGCTGATTTGGCTGGCATACTACCAGAAACAGTTGGTTCAGTTGCAGGCGCCATATTAACTTTCCCATTTATGTTCGGCGCTCCTGGGGCTGCCGCAGGCGCCGCAGCAGGCCAGTTATTGGAAGAGGGGGTAGAAAGTCTTTTAGGTGTTCAAAAGCAATCTGCTAGAGAGGTAGCCAAAGATGTGGCAACAGAAGCCGCTTTGGCTGGTACATTTGAATTAGCTGGCGGAATAGTGTTCAAAGCTGCTGGCGCTGCGATTGGGGGGGCAAGTAGAGCCGCCCGTGGAATAAATCAACCATTAGCCGCTACTCAGCTTGAAGACGTTGCAAGACTGGAGAGACTTGCTGAAAAAGGTGCTATCGGTTCGGCGGAAGCCGCAGGCGCACCAGGTCTTATCGCATACAAGCAGAAGTTTGGCGAAAATGTTTTAAAAGACCATCAGAGAATACAGAACAATCTAAACATTATGCTGAATGACGCTGACGCACTAAGAAGCCAATATGGTGCTGTCGCTAGGGGAATGGATGCGTCAGAGACTTTTTCTAACGTCACTAGCAGAAAATATAAAGCGCTAAAAGAGGCAGAGCAAAACGCCTCTGAAGCTGCTACTAAGGCATTGCGTGAAAGTATAGACATTATTGAAAAGTCATCTGTGCAAGGTATGGATATAAACAGAGAGCTTTTGCAAAAGATATCTGATGAGTTTGGAAGCTCCATGCTAATGGTGCAAAACAAATTCAACAATGTTGATGAGTTGTTAAATAGCGTAAATCTTCCTGGTTTAGGTACAGGCAGAACAGCAGAAATTATTCCAACGCAGTCCATAAAGTCAAAGATAGATTCCATAGAAGATGCCTTGGGTGGGGCTATTGGAACCTTTGGTGACAACACTGCTAGAGCGGCTGAATATATAAGAGGTCTACCTGAAAACGCTTCCTTTAGACAGATTGCGGAAGCAAGAAAAATGATGAATGACGCTTTGTTCAGAGAGGCATCATCTCAGGCCAGAAGAGATTTTGCGGATGAGTTTTACGCTCTTCGCTCCATGCTTGACGAAGCTACAACAGGTAAAGAGCTATCTGACATAGCTTCCATGAAAATGAGTCCGAAGCAACGACAGGTATTTGAAGAGGCTTCTAGGCAAAGAACAGATGCCATGAACTTCTACAGAAACACAATGAAGGCTTGGGAAGATGTAGAACAATTTGGTGTTGTCAGAGATTTGCGCCAAATGATGGCGAGGGATGGCAAGTTTGATGTTGACCAGTTGACCAACAGAATTGTTAGACCTGATTCTCCAGAGCGGCTAATAACAATATATACCGCTTTAGGTGACGGTGCAGAGCCATTCCGTGCGGCGCTTGCAAGAGATTATCTTGAAAAGGCCATGACGAAAACTGGCATAAGCGAGTTTGGTGATTTTACCAAAGGAACATTTAGTGGCAGGGCTTTTGCTAGCCAGATAAACAAGCTAGGCACTACAGGCAAGGAGTTGTTTGGTGAAAATTGGGATGAGGTAAAGCGCCTATCTGAGGCTTTGGAAATGGCGGGTCCTGACAAGCTAAACAGGGATGCTGTTGCAAAGATTGTAGCGACAAATTCAGAAGCTGCGCCAGTTGATATACTGCGCCAGCTTGTAGACGCTAAAGAGGCTGTGGCTAGGATTGACGCAATAAAAACCATAGACTCTTTCAATAAAGGGACGCTAACACCAGAAGATGCTATAAAGAGAATTACATCGAAAGGCGCTAGTAGAGCCGAAGTAGAAAAGGTTGTTAAGTTCTTTGAAAATGATGCTGACGCACTGGAAGCTATGAAAGGTGCGTTAGTTGATGACATATTGTCTACTGTTGACACCAACTTATTTGACAGCGTGCAAAATGCCGAACAGCTTTTAAAGACAATACAACAGTACAAAGCAAACAATAACGTACTTGAAAAAATTCTTGGTCAAGACGGTGCGGAAGCATTGGAAGAGTTTGCCAAAGACATAAAGATACTTGGCGATGTTTCAAAAGAAGGTAGTGTTGCTGCACCTTCTTACACTGCAAATCCGATTAAAAAGTACAAAGACTTAATTCAGTTCAAGATATTAAACCAGATAGGCAGAAACCCAGAAGTGTATAAAGCCACTCTGAGAAGAACACGGGGTAGGTTAGAAGGAACAGCAGACGCCGCAAATGACAGAATTGTTCAGCAAGTAGAAAATGCCGCCAATAAAGTTTTAACTGGCGCAAGAATTGCGGCTACAGGGTTCCGTCAAGGGGTTTTGGTTCCCACTGCGTCTGCAGCTGTAAATATGAACAGAGACAGGCCAACTACAATTCAAGCGCCACAGCTCACAGAGCCGAACAAAAGTTCGTCTTTAGCTGCAGCAAGTCCCGTTGCACCAGGAGCCGAACAATTCTATGGAATCCCACAACAGGTTTCTCAACCAAGTATTCGTCAACAAGCCGCTACCAATCCTGGCATAGCGCAGGCTTTGGGAATTCGCGGCGCAACCGCAGGATTGCTAAATAGATGAAATCAACAACAATAGACCAGCTACGTCAGGAGCTTGCTTCTGATGAAGGCTGCAAGTACGAGATTTATCTCGACCACCTAAATTTGCCGACTTTCGGAATTGGTCACTTAATTCGTAAAGATGACAAAGAATATGGTATGCCCGTGGGG
>Ga0181568_10004942_pt1 | contig 11797 bp, 7 predicted proteins | sample 101ome_20_FD_133758 | JGI IMG/M metagenome (GOLD analysis project Ga0181568, IMG submission 133758) | Coastal salt marsh microbial communities from the Groves Creek Marsh, Skidaway Island, Georgia - 101404AT metaG (megahit assembly) | ecosystem: Environmental > Aquatic > Marine > Intertidal zone...
AAGAAGATATTTCGGAAATCGGAGATTCCTCCAATACTGGGACTACTATCAAATTTAAACCCGATTTACAGGTTTTTACGACGGTTTTAGATTTCGATTTGGATGTCATCAATACAAGGTTAAAAGAAACAGCATTTCTCAATGCAGGGCTCAAGATAACAATCAAAGATGAACGAGAGGAGGATCCAGTCGTTTTCGAGCATGAATATAACGGTGGAATAAGCGAATTCGTATCGCAAATAAATTCAAATAAAGCGATATTGCATGACCAAGTAATTCACTTTTCAGGAGAAAGAGAGGTCGAGATAGGGCCGATTTCTGTCGAAATAGCCATGCAATGGTCTGATGCATATAGCGAATCAATACAATGCTATACCAATATTATACGCAATCGAGACGGTGGGACTCATTTATCAGGCTTGAAGGGTGCGTTAACAAGAACTCTCAATTCATACGCCCAATCAAGGAAATTATTGAAGAACATAACCAGCCTTTCAGGGGACGATGTCAGAGAAGGCCTTGCGGCAATAATTTCAGTAAAACACCCAGACCCTTCCTTCTCAAGCCAAACAAAAGATAAACTCGTCAGCAATGAAGTTCAAGGAATTGTTGAAAGCATTGTGAATGAAAAACTAGGTGAACATTTCGAAGAAAATCCAAACATAGCAAAAGGCATTGTCGAGAAGGCAGTATTGGCTTCCAAGGCAAGGGAAGCTGCGAGAAAAGCTAGGGATTTAACACGTAGAAAGGGAGTTCTCGAAGGGGGAGGTCTCCCTGGAAAACTTGCAGATTGCCAATCTAGAAATCCATCTGAGTGCGAGATATATCTCGTAGAAGGTGATTCTGCAGGAGGTTCTGCGAAGACTGGACGCGATAGGCGAACACAGGCAATTCTTCCACTCAGAGGTAAAATTTTGAATGTGGAAAGACAACAAAGAAATCTAGCTAAAGTATTCCAAAATAATGAGATTCAGACTATAATTAAGGCTTTAGGAGCAGGTGTAGGAAATAGTGATGATGATGAAGGCGCCTTCGACCCAGAAAAATTACGATACTCAAAAATCATAATTATGACAGATGCTGATGTAGACGGCGCTCACATTAGAACTCTGATATTGACATTTTTGTGGAGATTTATGAAAAGAGCAATTATGGAAGGACATGTTTACATTGCCCAACCTCCGCTCTATCAATTATCGAAGGGCAGGCAATCGAAATACGCTTACACCGATGAAGAAAGAGATATCATCATCGAAGAAATGAGAGGAGATAATCCAAACGCGAAAATATCTGTTCAAAGATACAAGGGTCTCGGTGAGATGAATCCTGACCAGCTATGGTCAACCACCATGGATCCTGAATTTAGAACTCTTTTACGAGTCACTGTAAACGATGCTGAAGATTCTGATAGATTGTTTGAGATTCTTATGGGAGAAGATGTGTTTGACCGTAGAACGTTTATCGAAAAGAATGCAAAGGAGGTGACAAACCTTGACGTCTGAGGATGAAATACCAGTCGAAGAAGATGGTGAAGTCGCACCAGGAGGAGAATTACTCCCAAGAAAATTGAATGATGAAATGAAGACGAGTTATATCAATTATGCAATGTCAGTAATTATTGGAAGAGCATTGCCTGATGCAAGAGATGGTCTAAAACCAGTACACCGTAGAGTGCTTTACGGTATGTATGAAGGCGGCCATACCTCCGAGAAATCATTTTCGAAATCGGCTAGGTCTGTTGGAGAAGTAATGGGTAAATACCACCCTCATGGCGACCAATCGATTTATGATACAATGGTTAGAATGGCACAAGAGTTTTCTCTCAGATATCCGCTAATCGACGGACAAGGAAACTTTGGTTCAATCGACGGCGACCCTCCAGCGGCCATGAGATATACTGAGAGTAGGTTGGATAAATTGTCCAAGCACATGCTTGAAGATATCGATAAAAACACTGTAAAGTTTGAATCTAATTTTGATGATTCAGAAATGGAGCCATCTGTTTTACCATCTAGGCTGCCTAATCTTATATTGAATGGAAGCGATGGAATAGCCGTAGGAATGGCAACAAAAATACCACCTCACAACCTAACCGAGGTATCAGAAGCAATCAAGATGCACGTTGATAGGATTATCGAGGAAGGAGAAGACTCTGGAAATCCAGAGGATTTACCTTCAATTTCAATATCTGAATACATGGAACATGTCAAAGGACCCGATTTTCCAACGGGTGCAACCGTGTACGGCTTGGATGGAATAAATGACATGTATGCTACTGGACAAGGTAAGTTCCACATTCGTTCAACTTGCGAAGTAATTGATGATTCAACAGGAAAAGCGATCGTAGTTCATGAAATTCCCTATCAGGTCAAAAAGGCAGCAATGTTAGAACATATTGCAGAATTGGTTTCAAGAGAACAAGTGAAAGGAATTAGAGACATTAGAGACGAATCTTCCAAAGAGGGAATTAGAGTTGTTATTGAAGTCAAGAACAATGCGGACCCACATGCAGTTCTGAATCAGTTGTTTCAATCCAGTAGACTTCAGGAATCGTATTCTGCAAATATGATGGGTATCATTGATGGAAGACCAATCCTCCTCACTCTACCTGTGATGGTTCACACTCACGTCAGACACCGTGAGCAAGTAATTGAAAATCGAACACAATATAATTTGGACAAAGCTGAAGCCAGAGCCCATATTTTGGAAGGTTTAGTCAAGGCTCAAGACCGCATCGATGATGTAATTGCGGCAGGTAAAGCGTCTGAATCGAAAGAGCACTTCGAAAGAGTGCTTGCAGGACAAGATAACATCGCTGGAATAAGTCCATTCAGTTTCTCAGAAGCTCAATCAAAAGCAATCGCTGAGAGACGTTTGTACCAACTTTCTAGACTCGACGTAAACAAAGTTCAGAATGAATACGATGAATTACAAATTACAATCGCTGATTTGAAAGACATTCTTTTTAGCAGGAGAAGAAGATTGGATATTTTGATTGAAGAGTTGAGTGAACTTGTAGAAAAGCATGGAGATGATAGAAGAACTCACATCAACCCTATGCCATTATCGATGGATAGAGAAGACCTAATTGAAGAGAAAGCAATTGTAATCACGCTCAGCGAAGATAATTATGTTCGCCATACACCTGTTGATGAATTCAGAACTCAAAACCGTGGTGGAAAGGGCCTCAAAGGAGTCACAACAAAGAATGAGGACACTCCTCAACTAATCCTTTCCTGTTTCAGTAAGGATAGATTGCTGATTTTCACAGACCAAGGAAGAGTCTATGGTCTGAAAGCATGGGAAATTCCTCTAGGAAGTAGGCAATCCCGAGGAAGTCACATCAGAAACCTCCTCGAATCGATAAGAGAAGATGAAAACATTGTGACAATCCTTCCATTATCAAAAGACCTTCTCGATAATCCAGATGGAAACTATTTGATGTTTGCAACCAAACTTGGGCTGATTAAGAAAACGGCTCTCTCCGAATACGTCAGAATCAATAGAAATGGAAAGTACGCATTAAGGTTCAAACTTGAGGATGATTCACTTGTGAATGTTCGGTCTGCAACTGATAGTCATAGTATTGTTATGATTTCAACAACTGGTTATGCATCTAGATTTACTTGTTCGGCAATTAGAGCCTCTGGAAGAGTTTCTGGCGGAGTCTATGGAATCAAAGTTGGAAATAGAAAGGGTTCAGGTGGCGGCGTTGTAGCTGGAATGGTTGCAATGTTAGACTCAGATGAACAGATACTGACCGTATCTAGGCTAGGTATGGCGAAAAGAAGCACTCTAGGTTCCGGCGAAAGAGAGGCATTAACAGATGATGATGGAAATCCAAAGCTTGACGATGCGGGAGAGCAAAAATACGCAACAGACGGGTATCGTCAAACAAGGCCTGGTGCAAAGGGTGTTAGAACAATGAAATTAGATAAAGAATTTGATGATTCAATCATCAGTGTTCGGAAAATACCAAATTCAGGTGACCATTTATTCCTTTTAACCAAGAAAGGAATGATGATAAGAATCGAAGTTTCTCAAACCAAACAAACTTCTGGTAAATCAACAAGAGGAACTAGAGTTATGGAATTAAGAAATAAATCAAAAGATGGCTATGACGATGAACTGATCTTTAGTGCTAGATTACCAGCCGAATTAATCGAAGATAGTAGTTCAAGCGAAGACGAATCAGGAGATGCTAACACATCATCTGCCGGAGAAGAGGAATAGACCAAATTTCCGACGGATTCAAATTAAAACCAGTGTTGTCCCTAACCACAGGGGAACCTGTGAGGTGGAGAAATGGATGAACAAAATCTAATCTACGATTGGAATGTAATCAATTACGATTACTCCAGAGATGCAAATAACCACCCTCACGAAGTTTGGTTTGATGATGAAACCCTTAGGGATGGATTGCAAAGTCCAAGCGCTCTTAATCCCTCTATAGAACAAAAGATAGAACTACTTTCTTACATGGAGAAACTCGGTATTCAGAAGGTCGATTTAGGCTTGCCAGGTGCTGGGCCGTTTCACAGAGAACACATTGATGCTATGTTGACTCATATCACAGAAAACGAATACAAGATTAGACCTGGAGCTGCAGTTAGGACTTTGATGAATGATATCGAACCGCTAGTGGAAATGCAAAGCAAACACGAAATGCAGATTCAGGCAAGCGCCTTCCTAGGAACAAGCCCAATTAGACAATTTACTGAAGGTTGGAGTATGGAAAAGTTGGTCTCAACTATGGAAAAAGCGGTATCTTTCGCCGTTGAAAACGATGTTCCAGTTATGTTCGTGACAGAAGATACAACTAGGTCAAAACCCGAGGATGTAAAACTGATTTATCAGAGAGCAATGGAATTAGGTGTTAGACGAATCTGTGTTTGCGATACATGTGGTCACGTCACACCTAATGGTGTGAAGCAATTGCTTTCCTATATTGATGAGGAAGTAATCAAAGATGCAGGTTTCCAAAGAAGAGAAATCGAAGTAAACTGGCACGGACACCAAGATAGAGGATTAGGTGTTGCAAATAACCTGGCTGCAGTCGAGGCCGGTGCCGATGTAATCCACGGAACTGCGCTTGGTGTTGGTGAAAGAGCAGGAAATGCTCCTATCGACCAAACCATGGTCAACCTATCATTGATGGGAGTTATCAATAACGATTTATCACTGTTAAGTGAATACATGAAAAAGGCAAATGAATACATCAAAGTTCCATTACCTCGTAACTATCCGGTATTCGGGCAGGATGCTTTTGAGACCGGTACCGGTGTCCATGCAAGCGCTGTCATCAAAGCGATCAAAAAAGGCGACAACTGGCTTGCTGATAGAGTATACAGCGGAGTCCCTGCAGGGGATTTCGGCCTAAAACAAATTATCAGAATCGGACACATGTCTGGACGCTCAAACATAATCCATTGGCTTGAAACAAGAGGAATTGAAGCTAGTGACGATTTAGTCGAGCATTTGTTCAAAGTGGCAAAAAGCCAACCACGAAATATGGAAGACGAAGAAGTAGAGCAGGCTGTAAACCAATTCTTAGGAAACTAAGCATCTGTTTGTTCTGTTTCATCTGCATTAATACGATTCCACTCAGCATCGACTGATCCACCAGACCATTCGCCTTCGACATCGATTTCGACCATTTCATCGTCATCATCTCGCCAAATTTCCTCGGCTTGGCTACCATTAACAATCAAGACGCCCTTATCATCAACTTGAGTTTTTAGTAATTCCAAGTGTTTTGCAATCGGCAATATGTGTCCAACCGGAGTTCCTGCTGTGACGAAAGGATTAGTTGCAGCGCAAATAATCAGGCCATCTTCTGGTGCGACTATGTCAACGTTTAGCCCCGGAGTCCCAGGGTCTGAAATTGTTGCAATGACGTCTCCTTTTTCAACAACGCTTCCTGGTTTGATGAACATGTCGAGTAAGCCACCTTCTCCTGCTCTCAGCCAAGTTGATCCTCCTGCATTCAATCTAAATCTAGGCCTTACTGGATTTTTGGGAATTACCTTCAATGCCCTAAGAACGTTCAGGCAACCATGAACCGCTACCTTCACTGCAGTTTGGTCTAGAAGATTTGCTCCCCCTCCCTCATATGTCACAGCAGCGATATCCACTTCGTTTGCGTATCTTCTAAGACTGCCTTTGGGTGGTCTGCTGTCCAATATTACTTCGATTCCGAATGCTTTTGCCAATAAATGAGATTCAGGATGAGATAAATCCGCCCTAATTTGAGGCATATTTGAGCGGCCCTCCGCTGCACTATGTAAATCGATGATAATGTCGGAGCCAGCAATAATTTTCTTTCTAATTTTTCCTGCTACCCTCGAGGTAGTACTACCTTTTGATGTTCCGGGAAATGCTCTGTTCAGGTCTCTACCGTCAGGAAAATATCTAGATTTTTCACGATAACCAGGCAAATTCAGTACCGGAACAACTCTAATTGTTCCAGCCATAAATGCTGGGTCAAGCGGCCCCTCAGGTTCTGTGAACTTTGAAGATAGAAGGTTTGTACAAGCACTTGGACCTGTCAATTCGTCACCATGGGTACCTCCAATAATAGTCACCACAGGTCCGGGTCTTACGCCATGGAAAACAGTAATTGGAATTGGCCATGAATCTCCCATTTCAACATCCAGTAAAGGCATCATTACGGTTCTCATCTCACCGGGTCGAATTCTTTTTCTCAGGTATCGAATCTCCGTCCAATCGGAAGACCTATCCCACTCAGGCCTAGCCTCAGTTTCATGTTCTTCTAGAGCTTTTTTGATGGCAAGTCGCCGAGTTTTGGGAAGTTCATTTGCGACCCTAACGCGCTTACTCCCCCCGGGCATGATTGCCCATCGATAATCACAACATCAAGGTGATGGCACTAGTTAAGCAAATCAACTGTGTTATGTACGCATTTACATGGAAGGAGGAGTACAAAGGCAGTTTGCACCCAACTCAATTTGCTTTGGATGTGGACCTGCAAATGAAAGGGGACTTCAAATTGATTCTTACCGATGTGAAAAGGGATTAGAATTGAGATTTACACCAAATGATGAACATCAGGCGTTCCCCGGGATGATAAATGGTGGAATCATCGGGTCTTTGATGGATTGTCATGGCAATTGGGCAGCAGCAGTTGCATTAATGGATGGACACAATCTTGAAGAAATACCATGCACGGTCACTGCGAACTATTCAATCTCTCTTAGAAGACCCACTCCTGCAGGAGTTGAACTTTACATTCTTGCAGAAATCGAAGAGTTGTTTGAGGACCGGGCAAAGGTAAAGATGACACTAACAGCAAATGACAAAATTTGTGCTACAGGTGAAGGTTTATTCGTAGCAGTAAAAGAGGGGCATCCTGCTTTCCACCGGTGGTCCTAATGGCAAAGGCAAGCACTGTTCAGTTGCAAAAAATCGTGGCAATCAAAGAAACAGTGCTTGAAGTAATGACTTCAATGGAGATTTGGACAGAACAACAATTAAACGAATTAGCAGAAATAAAAATTGGTGTTTTAAGGAAAAATGCAACTCAACGCCACGGAGTCACACGATGGAAAAAAGGCGTTATGGCACCAAGTTCACCGACTGAGGTTGAAGTAATAGATTTGCATCCAGAATTACTTGAAGAGGCTTGGATTGCATATGCTGCATGGGTTTTACACCATGAATTTGTCCACGCCCTCGGTTTTGTTTCACATGATTCAATATTCAGGAAATTAGAGAATAATTGGCCTAGTCAAAAATCAAAATCATTGGGAGTCAAGTTTACAGAATTTTTACGAATGAAAAACGCAAAATGGATCTTAAAATGTAATACCTGTTCTAAAGAATATCCTAGACAAAAACCCGGAAAAAAGAAGTTCATGTGTAAACAATGCAGAACTATTTTGGTTGATGTTCCCATAAAGTCGGTATAGTGATTAGTAAGCGATACTACGTCTGCCCATGAGGAGATTATTGATTTTCATAATCCTCTCAAATTTTTTCCTACCAGCGGTTTCAGGAGCCATAGATTCTGGCGAGGGTGGTGGAGAATTATGGTTTTCTTGTGATGATATTGATTCATGCAAACTTACTGAATTTCATGTTGGTGAAGAAAGTATTAGCCAAACAGTAAATTCTGCGTCACCGGTTTCTCCTGAATATTTTTTAATCGAACTTCCAATGGTTCCCGAACAAAGTGATATCGCATTAATTCCCGATGTAATAGATGAATTGCAAGTGGACCTGCGATTCACAGATGATTTTCTTGGACTCTCAAAACCAGACCTCAAGGTTTCAATAATCATAGCAGAGTCGATTACTACAATTGAATTTGAAGGGTCAGGAAACTTTGGACAGGGCAATAACGACCCTTACAGAGTCGATAATGAACCAATAAATCACGGAGGAGATCGACTTCTTTGGCCAGGAGAAGAAATCAAAATTTTGTTAGAATTTCAAATCGACAGACCAGGCACTTGGGAATTGAACCTACGAGGATTTTCATACCTATTTTTGGATATTATTTGGTCTGAAAATGTAGAGTCTAGAGACATTGACGAGCCATCATCAGATGGCTCACCAGTTCAAACCGAATTGGATACAATGCATTACGGTGCATTGGTTGATGATGACAGAGACTGTTGGACGTTTGAAGTAGAGAATCATGAAATTTTACGTATAGCATTCACTTGGGAAGTTGTACCCTCTGAAATAGAGCAGAATCACGGCAGGCCGGACTTGATTTTACCCGATAGAAGGATGGCCCCAGGTCCAGATATGGAAACTGTGTCAGAAAATGGAGAAACAAGGATTACATGGCAATGGAGAGCACTCCCAGTTGGCGAATATGATTTGTGTATCGGTGGCAAATTAGATTCCTTTCAACCGTATGAATGGATTGGATTAATCGCCTTTGAAGGACTTGGTCCTACAAGTCCTGAACAATTCACTTATTCCTCCTGGGAATGGGAAGGATATGGTATGAAAGCCTCGGAATTTGGCTCTGAGGAATTAAGTTCAACCTCAATTTTCACATACCTCATAATCTCATTATCGGTTATCTTAGGCCTAACAATCCACATAAGATTAGAAACGACCTCTTCAACAATCAAATACGGTGTATTCCTTCCAGGAGTTTTGATATTGTTCCTCTCAGGAATTGTTTCGCCCGTTATCACGATGGCAAGCGAGATGCAATCGAGTGATGAGCAAAATTTGTCGGAATTAATCGATACAAGATTGGAGCAATTGTGGCATGCATCCCATCCAGGTACTCTACCGTCTTCTAGAGCACTACATGTTGGTGCAACCTTTGGAATGCTCGACGGTGAAACACTTTCATTATTCCTAGAGGCGGATTCTGCTTGGCCTTTAGATGATGGCAGATGGCAATTACATATTCCAGAAATTTATGAATTAAATATCGAAGATTTGATTTTTTCAAAGGTAATTGAGAAGGTTGGGATTAATCCTTCAGATGATTTACTCGACCCTCATTCTAGGAGTTTTATTCTTTTAGCGGCACGAACGATAATTTTGGATATCTTGATTTTAGAAGCAATGCTAGTTGTCGATGAACTGCCTCAATCTAATATCATTCATATCGATGCAGAAATGGTAAATTCAGGCAGTTTGGGTTCTATTCAAGATCCTGCTTGGGGGACTCGACCTGTCGACATCCCAGAGGGTAGGTGGAGATTGATGCAAGAAAATCTCTATCCGGGTTTAATTTCGATTACAATGTTGGATGGTGATGTAGATGATTTAGAGTTTAGAATAAGACTTGGTTATGATATTAATCATGATTTCTTGTATTCTTCTTCGTACATAATTCCAGTGGAGTCATTCGTTCCCTATCAATTAGTTTGGCTGCTATCTGGGCTATTTTTGATAGCCTCTGGCGTGTACTACGAAAACAACAGGAGACGAGGGGCTAAAAGAATGCTACAAAGCGTACTTGACTCGAATAAATGGAATGATTAAAGTTCTAAACTTTCAAGAATCTTTCCAACTTCTTCGGAAAATTCGCCTTCCTCTAAGGCTTTCATGACCTTTGTCTTCTTTGCCTTAGTAAGTCCTTCTGCAGCCTTTGCGATCATTTCCTTCTCAGATTCTGATACTTTGCCATCCTCCAAAGCGGATTTGATAGCAGCCTTCACTGCGATATTTGCAGCATCAGTGTCTGAAATCCCAAGTGCCTGTTGTATTGTCTTTAGTTCTTCTAACTCTTCATCGGTAATTACACCATCTTCGAAAGCACTCTCATATTCCTTGACAAGGAAATCAGTATAAGCTTCTGGATTTAGAATGACGTCTCGAATCAATCCAAAGTCAATATTGCCTTGCTTAGAACCCATTTCTAGAATAACAATAGATTTTCGAACCTCTTTGATTGCCATGTCTTTCAATCCATGTGCAGCCCATACCAAACCTACAACAGCGACGGAAGCAGCAAACCATCTCATTACATCTGGGTCGACTAATCCACCCGGTGATATTAGTTGGAAAATACCGATTACAGACATCAAAGATCCACATATAACTTCAAACCAGTCATTCAAATCTGGCTCATCATCGAATACAGAAAGTCTCTGTTCAACGACATCATCTTCGGGTCCCATGTTACCGCCGACAGCATAGATAGACCTTGAGTGTGTCGGATGATTAATCGGATACCTTTTGGACTAATGACTCACGAATAATATTCATGGGTCAATTCGAAACGGACGTTTCCAAACTTGGACTGACCCCAATCTTATCAGAATTCATCATCAGCAAATGGGGAATTTCAAACCTTCATCCACCCCAATCAGAGGCTATGCCTTCGATTTTAGCTGGAAAGAATACGATGATATGTATTCCAACTGCTAGCGGTAAGACTCTAGTATCATACATTGGAATATGCCAAAAAATAATGGTTGCAGAGAAAGGTACCCGTGGAATTTACATTGTGCCCCTGAAGGCTCTTGCATCCGAAAAACAAGAGGAGTTGACGGAATTAGGTGCCGCTTTGGGGTTAAAAATCGGAATAGGTATTGGAGATAATCGAAATGAAGTAAGCAATATCGAAGATTGTGATATTTTGGTTTGTACAAGTGAGAAATTGGATTCTCTAATGCGGCAAAATTCTGGCGTATTACGCAAGGTATCTGTTATTGTCGCAGATGAATTCCATCTGCTGAATGATCATAGCCGTGGGCCGACCATGGAGATTAATTTAGCAAGAATAAGACATCTTCTTCCGAATGCTCAAATCATTACCTTATCTGCAACAGTAGGGAATTCACAAGAATTAGCAGATTGGTTAGAATCTGATTTAATTGTTTCAGATTGGAGACCTGTTAGTTTGGAGTACTCAACTTTAGCAGAGTTAAAATTAGAACCTAGAGCTATTCAAAAAAGCGAATTAATCAGCGATTCGGGATTAAAACCTCCAAGAACTCTGATAGGGCCTAAATCTCATATTGCTTGGAGTGTACTTGATGATGTTGACAATGAAAATGGACAATTATTGGTCTTTGTTTCAACCAGAAGAAATGCGGAATCAGAATCAACAAAATTAGCCGCTAGGATGGAGAAAAAACTCGCCAAGACAAATCCTAACCATTTACATTATCTTTCGGAACTATCTCAAAAATTAGCAAATATCTCAAATTCGGCAATGGGAGATAAATTGGCAAATAGTGTCAAAGGAGGTATCGCTTTCCATCATGCAGGTTTACGACACAATCAAAGAAAGATAATTGAAAACGCTTTCAAGGAAAAAAAACTGTTTTGTTTATGTGCAACTCCAACACTTGCA
>Ga0181568_10004945_pt1 | contig 11794 bp, 9 predicted proteins | sample 101ome_20_FD_133758 | JGI IMG/M metagenome (GOLD analysis project Ga0181568, IMG submission 133758) | Coastal salt marsh microbial communities from the Groves Creek Marsh, Skidaway Island, Georgia - 101404AT metaG (megahit assembly) | ecosystem: Environmental > Aquatic > Marine > Intertidal zone...
ATATAGTTCTTTTTTCATGACCAATATCAATGGATAATTTTAAAAGCTTATCTGCCTTAGGAACTTTTTCAGCATTTACTATGGTTCCTACTTTTAATTCGATTTTGGTAAAATCATCAAATTGTATGGTAGACTTATCTTGAATCTCAACCATTTCTTTCAACTCCTTTTTGGATTGACCTGACTTTAGTTTTTCAAGCTGATTTTGTATCTGGTTATCTTCTATTTTAGTAAATAAATGCTGAGCTTTTCCAATAACATGATCACTTGGTAATAAATCTATTCTTCCAGCATTTGCCCAATTTAATATACTAGCATCTAGATTTAGCATTTCTAATAATTTCTTTGAAGTAAATGGTAAAAAAGGAGCAGACAGAATGCTTAAATTTGCAGTTAATTGCAAACCTAAATGCATAATACTCTCAACTGTTTTTGGATCTTCTTTAACCATTCTCCATGGTTCTGTCTCAGCCAAAAACTTATTACCTATTCTTGCTAACCTTAAACACTCCGATAAGGCTTCTTTAAAGCGATAAAGTTCTATTGATTGTTCTATTTTTTTGGGTATGGATTCTATAGCATCCTTTACTTCTTGTATTCCTTCAACCCCGCATGCAGGATCAAATTCAGGTAGTTTTCCTGCGTAATATTTATTACTCAAAACCACTATTCTATTTACGAAATTACCCAAAACATCAACTAATTCACCTTTGTTTCTAGATTGAAAATCCTTCCAAGTAAAGTCATTATCCTTATTTTCAGGAGCATTAGCTATAAGCGTATATCTTAATACATCTTCTTTACCTGGAAAGTCTTCAAGATACTCATGTAACCATACAGCCCAGTTCCTAGATGTAGATATTTTATCTCCTTCAAGATTTAAAAACTCATTAGCAGGGACATTTTCAGGCAGAACAAAATCTCCATGAGCCATGAGCATGGCAGGGAAAATAATGCAATGAAAGACAATATTGTCTTTACCTATAAAATGAACTATTTTAGAATCTTTCTTTTTCCAATAGTCTTCCCAATTTACATTCTTTTCTTCAGCCCATTTCTTTGTTGCTGAAATATATCCTATTGGTGCGTCAAACCAAACGTACATAACCTTCTCATCTGCTCCTTCTACAGGCACTTTAACGCCCCAATCTAAATCTCTAGTAACAGCCCTTGGTTGTAGACCTTGATTTAACCATGACTTACACTGACCATATACATTAGTTTTCCAATCTTTTTGATGACTTTCAATCCATGGCTGAAGATCTTTTTGCATTTGATCTAAAGGTAAATACCAATGCTTTGTTTCTTTGAGTACTGGGCTTGCACCACTCAATTTACTTTTTGGATTTTTTAACTCTACAGGACTTAAACTTGTACCACATTTCTCACATTGATCACCGTATGCATGCTCAAAACCACATTTAGGACAAGTTCCTTCCACGTACCTATCTGCTAAAAATTGATTTACCTCAGGATCATAAAGCTGTTTAGAGTTTTTTGTAATTAACTGTCCATCTCCGTGCAATTTCTTGAAAAATGTTTTAGCAGTTTCATGATGCAGAGGGTCAGATGTCCTGAAATATTTATCAAAAGAAATTCCTATCCCTTCAAAACTTTTCTTAATTATGGCATGATATTGATCTACAACTTCTTGTGGTGTTTTATTTTCATTTCTTGCCTTAATAGTTATAGGTACTCCATGTTCATCAGAACCGCAAACAAAGACAACATCCTCCCCTCTCAAACGCATAAACCTAGCATAAACATCTGCTGGTAAATAAGCTCCTGCAAGATGACCTATATGCAAAGGTCCGTTAGTGTAGGGTAAAGCCGCTGTAATCGTATATCTTTTGGGTTCCATAATTTTATAGTACTTTAAGTGTTTCAAAGATAATCAATAAATCATATATGAAGGTCATCCCAAAAAAATTAGAAAAAGGTGATAAAATTGGAATTTTAAGTACTGCCCGAAAAATTAGTAAACAGGAGTTAAAACCCGCAATAGAGCTCATTAAAAAATGGGGCTATGAACCCGTTTTAGGTAAATCAATTGATGCTGGCTTACATCAATTTGCAGGATCACAAATACTACGAGCAGAAGATCTTCAAAATTTCATTGACGACAGAGAAATAAAAGCAATCTTATGTGCAAGAGGTGGTTATGGTACGGTAAGAATAATAGATGATATCGATTTTAATAATCTAAAAAAATATCCAAAATGGATAATTGGTTATAGTGATGTTACTGTTTTGCATAACCAATTAAACAATATAAATATAGCCTCTTTACATGCTACTATGCCAATTAATTTCCCAAAAGATAAGCAAGATAATGCATCAACAAATTCTTTGAAAAAAGTACTAGCTGGAGAGAAAATCTATTATAAGGTAGAAAATAGTCATAAACTCAATAGAAAAGGCACTGCACAGGCAGAATTAGTAGGGGGCAATCTATCTATTATTTATTCTCTTCTTGGTTCTAAAAGTAGTATCTCTACTAAGGATAAAATTTTGTTTTTGGAAGATTTAGATGAATATTTATACCACATTGATCGAATGATGATAAACTTAAAAAGAAATCATTTATTGGATAATCTAGCTGGATTAATTATTGGAGGAATGTCTTCTATGAATGATAATACTATAGCCTATGGAAAAAACGCATATGAAATAATTCAGGAGCATATTCAGGAATTTGAATACCCTGTATTATTTAATTTTAATGCAGGTCATATTGAACCAAATTTAGCTTTAAAACTCGGTACAAAACTTACCTTAAAGGTAGATGAAACTTCTAGCCTAATTTTTGATTGAGGCTTATTGTTTTTTGCGTCTTTTTTGATAATCTATTGTATAAAGTACAGTTGAACTTATCAGTGCAAGCACACACAAAGCTAAACACACATAACTTATCACCTTCATATCCATAACCATGGCAGTAAAAAACCACAGTCCAAAAAACACATAACCAATAATTTTTAAAGTTAAAATCCTCTTAATTGTTGATTTACTCAGTTTTTCCATGATCTATTTTTAAATTATCGCAAATATTTTTACAGACTTCAAAAGCTGCTACAGGATCATCACTTTCCCATATACCCCCCATTACTGCCACTCCGTCAAAACCCAACTCATGACACTTCTCGATGCGGTCAATAGTAATTCCTCCACCTGCATACACCTCATATTTGCTCTCATTATTTCTAAGAACCTTTTTTAATTTTCTATGATTGAATTTACTCCTTTTACCTTTTTTAGACACGCTATCATAAACAGGAGATAACATTACGTAATCATAAGGATATTTTGAACCTAAGAACTGTCCCATTGAATCAAACTCACTGGTAACAACTAAATTTTTATAAAGCAATTTCATTTTCAAAATTTTGAAAAATGTCTTTAATCTAGTTCGCTTGTGATTCCTACCTATATTGATTCCCTTTAGTCCATAATTTAAAACCATATTATGTCTTGAGTGCATAATTATATGTTTTCTAAATTTTGGATGGAGTCTCTCTAGAAAAGTCTCGTAGTCTTTGGTAGTATAATTAGGCTTTCTTAAATGAAACTTTTGCATTCCTTTTCGGAACATAAGTTCAATTAAACCGATCTCATTTTCAAGATCATAAGCCGATGAAACAACAATTAACTTCATAAAATATCTATTCAAATATACGCTTAATTTTCTTCAAGTATACTGCTGATTTCATTTTTGATATTTTTCCAATTTGAAATTTCAGCTCTTACCTCTCCAATTAAAATTGGTGAAGTAACCCTTAGTGGTATTTTATTATCATCATCAGTTACCCATACTATCATATCCTCTCCTTCCTCAAAAATAGTACCCTCAATTAAAAGAGGAGCAAATTTAATGGTTCTAAATTTACCTAACTTAGTATCTATGACTTCTTTACCTAAATAACGTACATAAACCTGATAGGTGGAATCTTCCAAAAATAAATTCAATGGTACAGTATCATTCATTTGGTAGCTAGTCCAATCTATCCCTCTGCAGTAATAAATTGCCGTCATAACATCATAAGAACATGATTGAATGTCAAATTTACCATTAGCTGATTTAGCATGTAAACTATCGTAATCAAAATAAGCATATTCTTCATTTTCATCTCCCCCCTCAGAAACATCTCTGTGAAAATAATAAGGTTTAAGTTTTTGTTTATCTACCAAAGATTCATAAGTATCTCTTACCTTAAACATCCAATCATATTTTTCTAGTGTTCTACCATAGGCATACAAGTGTATGTAGGAATTATCCTCTATTAAACTATCTTTTACGGTAAAATTTACCACACCAGCCTTTACCCATATACCCCAAAGCGCATATCCAACACCATATTCTAAATCCTCACCAACTTTAAATGATTTGGCAGAAAAATCACAAGTCTGAGCACTAGTATTTAATACAGAAAAAACAAAAAAAGAAATATAAAATAGTTTCATCATTTTTTAGTAATTACAAAAACATAACCAATTATAGCTGGAATCAACATATTAACCAACCATATAAAATAAGCAACATTAGTTATTAATAATGTATTCCCGTCTACATATTTAGATAAAAATAAAACCGTTAAATTGCCTCGTATCCCTAATTCAATAACAACAGGTGTGGGAATAAAACTTTGAATAAAATAAACCAGACTTAAACCACAGGCAATTGCGAGTATAGATGTTTCAGGATAGAAAAACGAAATCAATAAATAATATTGAAATGTGAATGATAAGTATTTTAGAATTGATAGAGATAATATTTTAGTTAAATCATAAAAGCTTAAGAGTTTTAGTGTACTTGCAAAGTCTGCATACTTTTTCCACCATTTAAAACGAACAATCTTTTTAATAATCTTATATACACTAAAATAGAAATAATTTAGAAACAGCATTAAAATACTACCTGTCACTAAATATAAATTTCTGAATGGAATGTCTTTAAAATAAAATACAATGGCCAAATATGCAATAATTAAACCTGCAACAGTCATACTGGCACTGCAAACCAAAGTTAACATAGTTAATCTGGATTTATTTAACCCTTTAACAAATAGTACCCTACCCAATATTTCTCCAACTCTATTGGGCGTAAAAATTCCATAAGTTATACCAACTAAAATCGCCTTAAATGAATCTTTATACTTTACATTTATTCCCTTTCCTACAGCTAATTTCCATTTGTAAGCTTCAATAGAAATATTGACAATACAACCTATTACCAACATCAAAGTAATTAGAAGAATATCTTGAATAGACTGCCCGTCAAAAATGGCAGCATTTTTTTCAAAATCACTATTGAGAATTTGAATCGCTAATAGATAAAAAACAATTAAACCTATTAAAATATTGGATCCAATTCTAAAAATTTTAGTATAAATAAAGGATGGCAAATTCATTCTAAACAAATATCCAACATTTTATTTTTATAATTGTAAAAAGCAAATCAAGATGAAAATTTTAGGTATTGATCCGGGTACAAATATACTTGGTTTTGGTGTAATTGAATACAGTAATAAATCATTTAAGCACATAGATCATGGAATTTTCAAACTTGATCATCTTGAAACTTATGAAAAGTTATCCAATATATTTGAAGGTATTCAAGCGCTTATTGAAAAACATCAAATAGATGAATTTGCTGTTGAGGCACCATTTTTTGGAGAAAATGCTCAGTCAATGTTAAAATTAGGAAGAGCTCAAGGGGTTGCTATTGCAGCTGCTGCAATGCTAAAAACACCTATTACTGAATATGCTCCTAAAAAAATTAAATTATCATTAACAGGAAAAGGGTATTCTTCAAAAGAACAAGTAGCACAAATGGTAAAGCAATTATTACAATTAAAACGATTACCGCAAACATTAGATGCATCTGATGCGCTTGCAGTAGCCATCACGCATAGTTTACAAAATAAAGTAGAAATAAAGAATCAGGAAAAATCAAATAAAGGCAATTTGATACCATCGAAAAAAGGAAAAAATAGTTGGGATGCTTTTATCAAAAACAATCCGGATCGAATTGCCTAAATAAAATTCTCAGCAATTTGATGCGCAATAGAGGATAATTCTTCCTTACTTAAAACTTTCTTAGCCTTAAAAAAATTCATATCATCAAGACTAGAAATAGGCATTAAATGAATGTGTGCGTGCGGTACTTCTAAACCAACAACCGACATACCTACCCTATTACAGTCAAAAGATTTTTTAATCGCAGCAGCTACTCTCTTAGAAAAGGAAAATAATCCATTATACGTTTCATCATCCATTTCAAAAAGTACATCAACTTCTTTTTTAGGAATGACTAATGTATGCCCTATTTGTACCGGATTTATGTCAAGAAAAGCAAAATAATGCTCATCTTCGGCAACCTTATAACAGGGTATTTCACCTTTAATAATTGCTGTAAATATAGAGGACATTAAACAGTAATTTTTATAATCTCAAATTGCATTATTCCATTTGGAACCTTTATATCAACGGTTTCTCCCTCTTTAGCACCCAATAAACCTTGACCAATAGGTGATTTCACAGAAATCTTTCCAGATTTTATATCCGCCTCACTTTCTGCCACGAGTGTGTAGGTAAATTCTTTACCCATTTTCACATTTTTAACAGTAACGGTGGTTAATGCTGATACTTTTGAAGTATCAATTTTACTTTCATCCATTACTCTGGCTTTTCCCAAAGTGTTTTCTAACTGATTAATCTTTAATTCTAATAAACCTTGTGCTTCCTTAGCTGCATCATATTCTGCATTTTCAGATAAATCACCTTTATCTCTTGCCTCAGCAATTTGGTTTGAAATTTTTTTACGTTCAACGTTTTTAAGTTGAGCTAACTCCTCTTTTAACTTGTCTAACCCTTCTTGAGACATATAAATTTTATCACTCATAATAGCTATTTTATTAAAACAAAAACGTTCTTATCTTTCGATAAGAACGCTTAATATATATTTATAAATTACCCTAGAACTTAAGTGAACAACCAAGTGTCCATACACCATCGTAATTATTTGTCATTCTATAGGCCAAGTCAATAGATAATGATTTATTGATATCACCCTCTGCAGGAACCAAAATACTCAAACCTGAGGCTGGACCTGAATATAAAAATGATGATTCTGGTGTATTTAAATAAGTAACAGGCTGAGCCCATCTATAACCCTGTCTAAGTACAACACGCTCTAGGTAAGCCACTTCAATACCTAAACCTAATTCATCATTAGTAAAAGAATTAGACTGGAAATTACCAACTGTAGTAACTCTCCAAGCTTCACTCTTACCTTTATCAGCTCCTTTTTTAGCATTTTTAATATCATAAGATAAACCAATATGCATTAAAGAAGGCAGCTCAAAGGTATTAGCTCTTTGTTGTATAGTTTGTTCATAATTGTTACCATCTAAATATGTTTTTGTACTTAAACCATCTCCATCGAACTTTATAGGAGTACCGATGTTCCTTAAAGAAACTCCAAACTTAAAATGATCCCATTTACCAGTCATATAGGTTACACCAGCATCTATAGCCAAACCATTAGCTCTTACATTACCCATAGATTCACTAATAGCTCTTAGAGTCATACCAGCATTAATCTCTCTTGAAAACTTTCTAGCATAGGAAATAGCTATATTTACAAATGAAGGTCTAAATGTACCAATACTTCCACCTGGGTTATCAGTTGTTGTATAATCAACTTCACCAAAATTAAAACTGAAAACCTCGATACCAAATGCACTAGAATCACCAACTTTTGTACCAAAACCTAGCGTATTAATTTGTAATCCAGAGCCCAAAAGCCATTGATTATTTACAGCCACTAATTCAGTATTATAAATATCGGCTAAACCTGCAACATTAAGTCTCATAGATTCAACACCTTGAACATTGGCAGTATTTAAGGAATGAATTCCAGCACTTTTTGCATATGGATTAATCAACAATTCATAAGCTCCAGCCTGACCAGATCTATCCGGATTTCCAGCCCAAATAGATAGGCTGTAAATAACTGCTAAACAAATTAAACTTAACCTTTTCATATATAGTTAATTAAACTTTTATAGTTAAAATTAGAATGAGTCCAAATCTTGAGGTCTCATAATACCGAACCATTTAATAGTTCTTTCTCTACCATCTCCAGCATCAATGTGAATAAGATAAACACCACTTGAAATTGGAATATTTTTATAATTCTTAATATCCCAAATTAAAGAAGTTTCCTCATTACCAAATTCATCAGAACCAGCTGATCTATCAAACTTTCTAATAAGTGATCCATCCAAGGAATAAATTGAAATAATGCAATTAGAAGGAAGATTGGTAAATTTCACTGTGTTATCTAGTTGAGAACCCTCATAGGAAGAATATCCATAATATGGATTGGGTACAACATTAACCAAATCAAGAATTGAATCTGCTGCATTTGCATCAAATGTTCCTGGAGCTAAATTATCTAGATTAAACTTATAAATAGCACCAGTACTTGGCATAACTCTTGAAATTGGTTGATGCACTCTAATCTTTAATCTGATGTCGTTAGGAACATAACCAGAGTCAATAGATGTGAATCTAAAACCTTCAGATAACATAGGAACACCCACCCAAACGATGTCTTGCATTAGCTTAGTTTTTTGAACAGCATTACCTTCTAAGGCTAATTTCATTTCAGTAACTGCGGTTTCATTGTATTCTCTATTTAATACATAAACATAATGCTTACCTCCATATTTCCAGTTTCTTGTAAGGAAACTACCCGTAAATAAATTAGAGGTTGGATTCCATAACATATCGTCTCCATTATCTCCCTTTAACCAAGAATCTTCGGCAAACATAACACATAACCTTTGCCCTGTTTCCATATTAATAGCATATCCTGGGAAGAATGAAATACCTGCATCACCGTTACCATCACTTACTATTGTTCTAGAAGAAGCTCTTCCATAACCTGGCCTTAATTTGAGCTCTAATCTATCTGTAGAACCATCCCATGAAAGACCACGTTCATCCTGACCTTCTAACACAGGCGCTATAGTCCATCTATCTTGATTGGTAGTAAATACAATATCAACAGAAGGGGACTCTTCTAAATCAGCAGACTTATTGTCAAGAGGAGCTAATATATTTACAGCACTTCCACCTGCACCATAACTTCCACTATATTCACCATTTACTAGTTCGGCTGGGGCCCAAGTACCTTCTAGATCTGTTCCTTCAAATAAAGATTCATAAACACCTTCTGGATCTTTAGAATAAGACACTCCAGGTGTGCTAGGATCATTATCGTCATCATATTCATCCGTAACATCATTAAAATTAGTAGCATCCGGCGATGTGAATTCTCCAGCTCTTATCCAGTTTAATACAGATAAACCATCATCATCGGCCACACCCGTTAACCATCTATTACCATCATCTGAGTAAACAACTTCTGAACTAATTAATCCATTCATTTCATGAACAGTTTTTCCTTTAACAGCTAAACCTAGAGGATCTGTTTGATTCACTTTAATGATTAAACCTAAAGAATCTAAAACTTGCTGGTATTCATATCCTATTATACTATCAGAATAAGCAACCGTGTCTCCGTTAGCATTAGTCAAATACCAATAAGATGAACTATCTAAAGCAGTAGCAGTAGCAATATCTGCAGATGTATCAATTACTTCTAGCGTAAATTCTCCTGATGGAACCTTCACAGGATCATAAATAAATACCTCTATAGGAGCATTACCTGCTTTATATGTAACTTGGGTATTTGAGCCTTTAAAAATATTATTCTCTGATTCCGTTGTTAATTCTAGGTCATTACCTCCATTTCCATATCCTTGCACTTTAATAATTTCAGGTCCGTCACCAAAAACTGAATTTAGATTAATTCCTGTAACATCAATCTTGTGAGGAATAGCAACATAAGAAGGAGAGATCTTGAATACTCTAGATTCTTTATATGGTAATTTTTGTCCCGTAATTCCAATAGGTGTATTGGGATCATACTGTCTGTAATTATTGTAACCATATGGAACCACTGTAAAATAGTAAGATTTACCATTTACCAAATTTTTTGCTCCTGTAGCAAATAAATCTTCTGTTATCTTAAACGTGTGTCTAATACCTTTATCTTCAGCTTGTTCGGCTTTAACAAATGGGACATTATAATTTAATTCTTCATCATAACCATAATTTACCAAAGAAGCGACTCCATCTTGTTTATCAACAGAAGCTACAATTCTTGCCATACTTCTATCGTCTAATTGAGAAGCTGATACTTGCGCATTTTCTAATTGATAAACTATATAACCTTGAAAATCATAAAACGCAACAGAAGTGTCCTTGGCTATTGTATAATTAACAGAATCAGAGAAAGTAGTATCATTTTCTAAATTCGGTAATATTTGAGCATCTAATTCTCTATAAGCTTCAGTTTCTTTACTATTTACAATAGTGAGAATAATTTCTTGATCTAAAGATCTAACTTCAACTTCCGGTGCAACTGGTCCTTCTAATAATTTAAAACAGTTGTCAAACAATACTTGAGCTTTATCATCAGCAGTTTGAATAGTCTTGAATGAAGGACAAGGATAAACATTACTTGGTTGCGTCCATACAGCACCAATAGTAACATTGTTAACTGCTCCAGGCAATAGTATAAATGGACCAGCAGATTCAAGGAATCTTCTATCGGCAGGTTCGTTTTCTTCAGTACATTCAGACCAAGCTTCTGTACTTGCACTAGCAGGATCAGAAGGGAACATATAATTAGAAGTTACAGCACCCCCATAACCATTACCTCCGGCTGTGAAGGGAGTACCATCTTTCCAAGTTCCTGACATATATCCATAGTAATGTGGAGCTGTTTCTGGGTTACCTGTTATAGAAAAATCATTATTGTAATATAAAAATACCGCCATACCTAGCTCTGTTCCTGCAGTATCTTTAGGACCTTCGAAAAAGTCTATCCCAACAATTGGTGGGTTATCTCCGTAGTTAGGAGATGTAGGACCATCTACAGCATCACCATTATAACATATACCTAAGCTTCTAGATGTATCACAACCAACATAATCATCATTATAGGCACCAAGATCTGCATCAACCCATTGCGCCATATAGGTATTGTTTAATACTATTGAAGATTTATTAGCTACCCTATATCTGTAAAAGGTCATGTCATTGATTTGGTCATTAGTTGCAAATGCAAAAGCAGTAGCTTGAATTTCTAAACCAATGGCCTCCGCACCAGTTTCACCATGCAAATTACCTTTGTCATTGTATACCCAATACACCATTTGATCAGGCTTAATTATTGTCTCAGAACATTTACCTCCAGATAAATCAAGTTTTGGATAATCACCATTTAATGGATTATAATCGCCATCACCGTCATAATCAACGAAGGCAGCCATATTTTTTGCTCCCACAATATTATTATTAGGGTTATTTTTAGCAGGCCAATTAACTATACCCGACATTCTAGGTTTTTGAAGAAACTCCTCATCCACAGAACCTTTCTCAAATTCCTCTATAAAATAATCAATATCAGATCTTAAAACTTCAAATTGCTTATCCCATTCATTACAAACTTCTGAAGTGATGTTTCCGTCTACATCCAAAGGTCCTGCAAAAAAGTCAGATCCTGACTGTCTATAGGTTTGGGCAGCTACTTTTAACTGACCTCCACCATCAATACCACCTACCCAAATAGCACCGGCAAAAAGTGAACTAACACCTCCACCCTTAGGAACTTCATAAAGTGCAGTGTTAAAATCCCACCACATGTCACCACCGTTCA
>Ga0181568_10004953_pt1 | contig 11788 bp, 12 predicted proteins | sample 101ome_20_FD_133758 | JGI IMG/M metagenome (GOLD analysis project Ga0181568, IMG submission 133758) | Coastal salt marsh microbial communities from the Groves Creek Marsh, Skidaway Island, Georgia - 101404AT metaG (megahit assembly) | ecosystem: Environmental > Aquatic > Marine > Intertidal...
ACAAAACTTATAAATTGGTGAGCTGGTTGATACCCCTCTTGGACTTTAATCTCATCTTGCATAGAATCCGCTTATTGAAATTGTTTGAGAAGTATCAGAGTAATTCAAGGCATCACTACCCAGGTTTACGATCTCGTACTCTGCAGTATTTTCATTGCACGGATATACATAACTCCCGCCATGCCCAACTTGCTCTCCAGACTCGTTAATCTTTTTTTGGTACACTATGGGGTCAACCGTAATGCGTTTATCACTCTCAATAGTAACAAGAGAATCTTGCATTTGATTAGCACCATATAACGCTTCAGCCCCCGTAACTGCCTGCACCCTGTCTTTGCCATGTTCTTCAATGAAGGCATCATATATTAAATCTGTTAGGTTTACCCTGATTGTTACTTTGTATTTCGTGTTACGAACTGAATTAAATTGATCGACTTGAACTGTAGCCGATGGAGTCATGCCGAGCCTAGTATCCACATCATGAACAGAAAGCTTAATCACATACTCATCTGCATCTGGAGTGACTATAGTGAAGTCAACCTCCGCACCATCTAGCATGGCAATATCAGTAAGCTGTCGATATGCAATACCATCTACAAATGCAGCACCGGTACCCTCAAGCTCTGAGGAGTTGTAGGATATATCACCTGTCCATTCGGAGAAGTCCTGGTCATTGAAGTCATCAAGCATTATTGCCTCATGCCTTCTTCTGATACCTACTACTTTTCCTGTGAAATTAGTTACACGAAATGATTTTGCACGATTGTACGGAATCGCTGTGTACTCATCACTTGTTGTTGCTGCAAATGTCCCTGTTCTATTTAGATCCGTCACTGTCCTTACCCTTCCCCCTTAGCTTTAGGTATATGCTAACACTAAGATGGACAGCCGTCAATACGGCGCAGACAGTAGCTGCCACCAAATGAATAGTGTCTAGCGTGAAACTAGCAAATGTGCCCGCCAAACCGACTACAGAGTCCCTGTTCATTCGGTATCCTCAAGTAGATCTTCGACTTCGACTTCTCCTACCTTGATTAATTCTTCTGCTGGCTTAGACTCCACCGCTGGTTTGCTTTTTTTCTCGGCATATACTGCATGTGGATTTTTGTCTGCCTCCTGCTGTTGCATCCCGAAAGGACGATACGAGACGGGAGGATGGCTCAGCTTTTTTTTTAATGTATTGTAGGATTCTTCAGAAATCTCAGAAATTAAATCTCCGTGCATTTTAAGGAGCAATTTGGCATCTTTGTTTTCATATGCCCCAAAACCTCTCTCCTTGGATCCAACCGTTACGATGTCATGATCGGCCCCGTAATTATATGGTATTCTATTAAAAAGTAAGTACTTCATATATAAGAAAACCTCACCTCCTCCCCCGCTACGCAGAGGAGGAGAATGAGGCTTCATTTAAGTGTTAGGAGATGTAGGAAGACCAGCTTGATGTAGCCGCATTTGCATCGAAGTTTTCGATGATCAAGTGACGAGCAGGAACATCCATCATCGTGGTCCACTTGGTGGAACGGAGTGAGTACTCAGTTTCCTTGTGAGCCATGCGACATTTGTACTTCTCTTGCACCTCAGGATGTGGTTGCTTACGGGTGACCGCATTAGTACCAGCAATACCAATCTTAACATCGGACCAATCAATGAACCACATTGCACGCATTACCTTAGAATAGGTAGCTTGGTCAGCGGCAGAAAGCACATCAGTGCCTGATTTTTTGCCATTGCTTCCAATTACCTTTGCGCTATCCGCTGGGCCGTCAGAGCCAAACAGGCTGGACTGATGGTTAAGAATGTCATCGAAGTAAGGATCGTGAAATACTGCCAACTGACAACCAACCTCTGGAAGGTCGTACATGGAGTAGTTAAACAACAAGATACCATTATGAGTGATCTGCTGATTGATCTGTGCGTGACGATCAAGTCCCCATCCGTAACGAGCTTGGTAGTATTTATTAAATACTTCGAATAGCTTATTGTAGGTGAAGCGATCGGTCATGCAGTCGATAACACTAATTGAAGAACCATCTTGCTCGCGGTTGCGTTTCAAGTAGTAAATGTCAGCTTGCAAGGACTCTACGGTCAATGCGCTACCATTTGCATTCTTGATTCTGCTACCTTCGCGAAGAAGAGCCCGAATACCAAGGGCATTGGCTTTATACTCCAATGTGCAGGAGTCATCCTCTGGATCAGTTACTGCAGGAAGCTGCATGTAGGTTTCCGGAGTTTGATTGGAAGAGATTGCTTGGTTAAACCAAGTAGAACGCAACCATTGATCCTGGCTAGCTTTGGAAGCAATTTTGTTTTGCTCTGCCAAAGGCTGATAAACCATGGATTTAAGATAAGGATTAACATCTCCGTTCATAATCTTTTGGAGAGTTTCCTTGTAGGTTTGGTCTACGGTCCTGGACTCACGAGTGGTTTGCAACCAGTTGACAACAAGCTTTACGCTGAGGTCAGTTGGTTGATTACGGCACCATTCTTCGAAGTCATTGACATTATTAGCAATGGTTTGAACAACACCAACGGTAAGTTCGTAGTCTAACTTGCCTGCAAATCCAGAGCTGATGTCGCCACGAGTACCCCATTCACTGGAGCTATAGCCTGAAGTTCCATCTGCCTTGTCCTGCTTAATGTCTGCACCAACAGGGCGAAGTGTAACATTAGCTTTAGCAATTCCGCCGGTAGTTGCATCCTCAGCACCAAGGATTTTAAACTGAGACTCGATTGGATCGCCAGAAGCGTCCCAAGAGTTTACAATTACAAATCCACCAGCCAAGAAGTAACGCTCGATATGCTCGATTGGGGAGGCCCAGTCGGATGCACCAAGATTTACGGTGATCTCTTGGTCTCCGCCACCAGCAGTGTAACCAGGAGCTGTTGGAGAGTCGGTGTCTGCTGCCTTACCTGACTCAATAGCAAAGTAACCACTATTGATAACGGAGCGCTGACGACGCTGGATGTATGGAAGAATAATTGATTGCTCGGAAATATTTACACGATTGATCAAAGGTTTGATGTTTGTGATCGAGCTATTAAGCAGGGCGACTAAGCCACGCTCTTGCACTCCAAGCATTGCTGCTTCTGCTGAGTTCGCGATAACGCGAGCTAAATCAATTTCCTTATTGGAAAGTGCTTCAAATTCCGCAGGGGTTAAACCCTTGATGGAGGCGTTAGTAAGAGTACAACCAGTTGAATCATCTACCTTAATGATGCGGCCAAACCCGGCGTCGCGTACAAGGTTCGATTGACTGATCGTTGTGGAACCAGGCTCAACGGTTTGCGAAGGCACCGGCATGTTTGGATCTGATATAGCCATAATATGTTATTTTGTTAATTAGAAGTTACACATTTATTCGTGTAACACCTATATTAACAGATGCTGTGGCTATTTAAGGGATATTGAGTAAATTTCCCTTATTTTTGACAATATTCGCAGACCACCCATTTAAACACACAAAACCTAAAAATAGGTTTTGGTTTATGGGTTACATACCAAGTGTGCTAAAAAGTGCGTGTTTCGCTTCGACCTTCTTCGGGTTATCAGGAGATGGTCTAGGACTTGATGGCACCTTTGGGGCTTGAGGTCTTGGCTGAGCTGGAGCTTGCGCAACTTGTTGCTGTTGAGGCTGTTGCTGTCCAATATATGCTTTGAGCATCTCTTGTTGCCTTTGAAGAGTAAGGTTAATTGCTTCCTGGCTTCTGCCTGCAATAATTCCAAGAAGATCGTCATCGCTCCAGGTATAGTACTCGGCACGCTTGCTTTCAGGAAGCTGGTAGTACCTTTCCCTTCTCATGAAGATTTTTCCATCTTTCTGAGTTTGACCGGACTGAATAAAGTTTTCCTGCTCCTTATTTACCCAGTCAAGCAAAGCAACATGGTCTTGATTGCTAGAGTCATAAGGGACATTGCCTGTGGTAATGTCTACAAGTAAATTAGCAGACATCAATGCTTGCCCAGTTACTGCATCAATAGCGGCATACTCAATGGGTTTTGTTTTAGCAAAAGTTTCAATTCCATTCTCTTGCTCTATGATTTCACGAAACTCCTTTGGAATAATATTCTTAACGGTCTCCTGTGCTAAAGCTTTTTTCTGTGCAACCTTGGGTGCAAGGTTAATCTTCTCCTGCTCTCTACGAACTCTCTCAATTTCAGGTTTCAATTTTTGACGAGCCCGTTCCTCAGCCTTTTCAAGAAGCATTTCCTGCTCTACTTTCCTGGCATCAGCTCCTGTAAATTTTGGGCGAGATCGAGCAATAAATGCTTTGTATTCATCATCGTCCGCTAAATTCAAATGTGGATCTTCCTTTAAGCGTTTCTCGATATACTGCCTAGTGTCCGTAAAGTACTTCTTAAACTGCTGATCGGCACCTTTGTATTCTGGCATTTTAGCAGATGCATATTTAGCCAAGTCGTACACCTCCTGCTCTTCAGGGAGCAGTCCTTCGTAAAAATCTTTATCTGGGTCTACTTGTGGTTCTTGCTCTACAAGTGCATTAGACTTTAAATCATCGGGTAAATCAGGATCAATAACCTGTTTTACTTTTTTCTTCTTAGGCTCGGCCTTAGATACCTCTTCCGGCTCTTCCTTGGTTTTGGCAACCTCTTCTGGTTCTTCAGTAGCCTCTTCAACCTCTTCCTGAGGCTCGTCAGGTAGGCGATCTACGGCATCAGATAAGGATACTATATCATCTGCCTTTATTGGTGGGTTTAATAAATCTTCGCCACTGTCTTCCTCTTCCTCGGCAATATCAAAAAGGGAAGAAAATAAATCATTCTTCTTCTCTTCTTGAGGTTGCTCTTGAGGTTGCTCTACAGCAACTTCTTCAGTTGGTTGTGCTTCTTGCTCTACTGTTTCTTGAGTTTCTTCGCTCATAACATTACTTCTTGATCAGGTGAGGTTTGTGGTTGTTGTTCAGGTTCCATTGAAGGTGCTCCAGGTGCAGGCTCGGGAGTTTGCCCAGGCATTCCTCCGGTTGCTTGCTGTGCAAGTTGCATAAGCTGTTGTACAGCCTGTACCATTTGCGGGAACTGTTCCTTCATTTGTTCAATAAACTGACTGGTCTCGATGCCCATATCTTCGTCTTCTGCATCCGCTTCATCTGTTTCCAGTTTTAAGTCATGTGCTCCAGACATTCTAAATATCTCATTCGCCATGGTAAACAATCTCTCCTTACCAAGTGCTGCTGCTACTGGTTCAACTTGCAGTATTCCTTGGAGCAGTTGACTGAGAACCTGAGCAGACTGTGTGTCTCTTGCCCTTTCTGCACCATCTCTCGTACTAAATAAATACTCGTGTATCAGAGTAGATGGCTCTCCAATAATGTTTCTACGGATGCTCTTAAGTGGATCTACATCCTCTTCTGGTTCAAAGCCAGCGTCCCTGATTGCTTTAATGCTATATCTGCTTTTTGCGGGAATTACGAATTTCTCTGTGGAGCAGGTTACTAAATGTTCGTAGATGACCTTTTTTGCCGCAGCGCGCATATCGTCAATCCCTTCAGAGATAAAGCTATATATCGCATTGGTTGAATTAGTGATCTCCGCAACCTCGGTAGCACTAATCTCGCGTGGAGCGGGCTGACCAAGCTCTTGTGGAGACAGGATCAGCAGTCGCTCTACGAGATTAAGCAACTGGAGAATTGCTTGGATTGACTGGTTTATGCCAGATGAAAGTTCCTTTTGTGCATCAACTACCGTAATAAAGTCTTTATTATTGATCCCCAGGTCAGCTGCTTTCTGACCAGAGTAGAATAATGCTTTTGGCTTAGAATAAAATGTATCCTCAGATAAGCCATCCTTGATATACTCCTTAACATCATCATCAAGTGCGTCCTGATCTATGCAGAATATTTTCATCATACTAATCTTCATGTCGTGAAGCATCTTAGACATGATATTGTTTAGCTGATCCTGGAATGGCATAATCTCATGAGCTACCGAAATGTTAGCCATGCGATCATCATTTTCATTTATACCGCCATATATAGCAGGAAGTGATGGTAAGTACTCTGCATAGATTACAGTTTCATCACTAGCTACGGTAAACTTTACCCATACTTCATGAGGATAGTCCCCTAACCCATCTTTCATTGGGTTACAACGCATGTACATTTGCGTAACAAACATACCCTTGTCCTCGTCTTCGCTTGAGTACAAGCCAACTTGTGCAGTTCTCTCATTGCGAAATGGATACGGGTCTTGTATGCGAGGAAAGGAAATGTCACCTGCATCGAAGTAGTATCCGAAGAAGTCTGCATTGGCGTTATACAGACCACTAAGAGAGTTTGTATATGTTACCTCATCGGTATTCCAAGTGTTTGGATTGTTAGAAATATCACCATACCTAATGATATCCCAAAATCCAATCCAGTCGGGACCATCATCCGTGTTGATATCATGAAGTGGTCGAGACTGATCTCGCATCACGCGAGTTGGGTGAGGAGTGCGGAACTTTACACCAGATTTTATAGACTTAGATTTTAGTGCACTTTCTCCACTAATCTCATCAGTTTCCTCTATCCATTGTATGTCCTCACTCCATGCAGAATCCACAAAAGCAAGAGAGTGACCATACATAAACATTTGCCGAATAATCTGCTCCCATAGGTGGCGGTATCCAAATTGATCAGTCATTATCTCAACACGCTGGGACAATACATCAGCCCGCACTTTATCTGCTACCGCAGTGCTTCTTGGCTCATACTTGAAGTATGGAAATAGATTACTGAATCTTGATACTTGTGCCGCTACACGACGAGTAACATAAGAACGAATAAGATTAACCTGAACCTCATACAATCTAAGGGTGTTTATATTTTTAAGGTTTCCCTCATCATCGTACTCGCAGAACTGATCTGCTACCTCGAGATCCTTAAGTTGTGTTTCTGTTTCTTGGATATCAATTTTTCCCTGTGCATACTGTAATAACGGGATTGTTGATTTATTTATAGGAAGTGAGTCCCAAGCTATATCAACTGACTGATAAAGCTTAGCGTGACGGGCATTGTAATTTATGCCTTCATGGATTCTGCTTTGTATAAGGTCTTGAAATTTCTCACGAACCTCTAGGTCTTTACCTTCCTTGGCGGTAAAGATCTCACGCAATCTTGCCTGCGTACAGTTGTGTTTCTCCAGTATGTTTAAATTGATCATCCCGCAAAATCAAATAAGTTGGTTACAATATCAGGTGCGTAGTTTCCTAGGTATGTAGATTCGATCATTGTTAGTATTAAACATATGCTCATTGATAATCTCTTGCCTTCATCAACTCGCTCTACTTTGCCTCCCACCAGCGTCTCTAGTTCGTGCCTTGTTATGTTTAAGAATCTGCATAAACGATCTACCCTCGCCTTGTCCCATCTTTCCCTGATTTTTAGTTTCTGGTAATGACAGGATATAATCAGCGAGGCTGAAGTATCATCACTCTTCTTCCGGCTCCTCTTCTTCGTCTTCGTCGTCATCCTCTGTCTCAGAGGTTACCGATATAAGGCTAACAAGTGGTGCTGAAAGTCGATTCTCGGATAACTGCGATACCTTGTACTCTGCAGTAACTTTAATAATATCACCAGGCTCTACACCCTCAAAGTCTTCAAGAAGATCCTGGTTGTTCTTCAAATCTATATTAAGAATACTCTCTGCCATAATTGTAACTTAGTTTATATTGTAACACCCTACAAGCCGTAACTTAGGATTTATTGTAACTAAAATCAAGTGCCGATTTCTACTATTTCGCCAGCGGATGCTCGACCCACATCGACATAGTGCGTGGACTCATAGTATATAATTGGGTAACTCAATGCATCGAACGAGTGTATATACACGCTACGCTTAGGTTTGAAGGCAATGTTAGGGTCGTAGTTTTTCCCAGGCTTTTCACTTACTAGGTTCCTAAACATCTTAGTGCAGTTCGTGCATTGTGCGGATATAAGGAACTCTTCCCCACTCAGTTTCGCTATCATCAACCTAACCCTCGCCTCAACGGACCCGCTGAATTTTGGTGCTGCCCTCATGCGTATTGGCTCGAGCTTGAATGTATCACACTTGGTTTTAGATATTTCCTCAATATCCCTAACATCGTATGAGCCCGTTTTTGCCCTGTATTGGTTAAATGCGGAGTTATCCGAGATATGGATGAATTTGAACTTATGATCCATTCGCCTATTCCAGTAAGACATCTTCCTCATAACCAATGGAATTAATGATGTGTACGGGAGCTTCTTATTTATTACCACCATTTCATCGAATACGATCCACATGGTCTTATCTGAGCCAGGTAATGCTTGCATGAAGATTATGGCATTATTGACAGAACCAGGATCCCATCCGCATATTATTGGGTATTTTGTGGACGGTAATATACCACTCTTAGCGTCTCCTTTTACATGTAGTACATTGTTGAAGTAGGGACCGAATATCGCATCTCCCGCAGGGCGATCGAGCCACTCTCCCCTAACCATCCTTGCCTCCTCAATAGGATCACCCTTAACAGCTTCAAGGATTCGGTCGTAATAACCAAGTGGTAGATTAGCTTCGTTCTCCTTAATTGGAACATGGTATTTGGAGTAATCTTTGTTCCAGTTGCCATCCTTATCGTAAGGTTCTTCGAAGAATCTCTTGTACACCCAATGACTTGGTCCATCAGGGTTGCAAGCGGCAAGATACTGTTGTGGCCCGTGAATACCTTGTCTTCGACCTAACTGCTGAACAACTGCATTGAAATAGTCTGGTGTATCCAAGTTGGTAAGCTCATCTACGAATACCAAACTAGGCTCAAAACCTTTGATTCTGTCCTTAATAAAAGCACCATAAGGAACAGATATAAGTACCACACGAGAATGACCGCCAAATCTATTTTCTATATCTATATATAGATTCTTCTGTGTATCCTGTCTTTCATCTGTATGGTTTAAGCCAATCCCATCTTTCCACTCTGGCAGTATCTCAACTTGGAGCTTATGCCACACACCACCAAGAGTAGCTTGGGATCGTACACCAACTATAATTAAGGCGAGTGCATTAAAATTTTCATAGCAGTGACGAACGAGTTTATGGCCACCGAGTGAAAAAGTTTTTCCGGAACCCCGTTCACCATAAGCAAGTATATACTTTGCAGGATCATCAAATATAAGTTGCTGAGTAGGACTGAGCGAAGGAGACCAAGGTGTAGCTTCTGCTTTTTCATTCGATTCGCTTTGTACTGCTTGGGCAAATCTATCCGCAAGTACCTGGTTATTCTTGAGCTTCTTCGTCGACATCCTTCAACTCCTTAAGAGGTCTAAACCCAGGTTTCTTCTTAGTCTCTGACTTCTCCTTCTGATCATATAGCCTAAGCTGAAACTCTAAGCCTTTCAACAATCTGTCATGAAACTTACCCTGTTGTTCGCATGCCTGGATAAAAAGCCTGGTCTTAAGTGCCTTCTCTTCTATATCCATAGTTTCATCATGTAGCTCTTCCTTGAGTTGCTCAGCTACTTCAAATAATGAAAGGTTTTGTCGTATATTAAGCTTCTGAGTTACACGCAGTGCCTCCGCCATAAGCATGCCAACCGAGTCATCGAAATGCTTAAATACCTCTAGCTTCTTGGCACTCTCGGGGTTTGTGAGCATAGACTTGATGTCATTCTCAAATGCCTCCCTGCCATTCTTCTTAAGGTTTTCGAGCATCCTAGTATTGCGCTCCTCGATCGGCTCCTCCCTGGCTAATACATCTATATCATCAGGTATATCATCCGTGGTGCCATTATCTACCCAGACAGCCCGAAGCTTTGGGTCTGTTAGTACGCGATCACGCACATAATTTTTTCTAACCCCTAAATGCTCGGCTGTTTTATGAAAGTCGCCATCGTACTGCTTTAGTACTTTACCGAGCAGGTGGGTATCAACTTTGAGTGCTTTTGGCATTTCCGAGTACCTTTATTAAGGGAAGGAAGGTATCCTTCCAGTATGGAGAAGTTCTAAGGTAACTAAATTTAGCACCTTTTCTTGAGTACGCCCGCATCCTGTTTCGATCCTTCCAGTCAAAAGGATCAAAGTTACACCCGTGGCAAAACCTCATGATTTCACCAACTGGCACAACATCCCAAGATTTTGTACGACTAATCTCTATTACTCGGGCAAGAGGAAACTCTGCCTTAATGGCAATCTCTTGGTCGGAGAGAGCACGGATGTGCTTACTCCCTATTCGTTCTCTAGCTAGTAACCTAACTAAAGGAGGTGGGTATTCGCTAAGAATCCCCCAAGGGGTTCTCTTGTTTCCATTTTTTAACTGCATCATAAGCTGGTTGTAATTTATTCCAACCATCGTGACGCGACCCTATTAGTACTCTACTGCCGCATCCTGGTCGGATACCGACAATAAACCATTCATCCAAGAACTCTTCTACGGTGGGCCTTATGCTCTCGTATAAATCATAAGCCTCCACTTCAAGAGATTTTTTATTATCATTATTCTCCATACAAAAAGCAAAAACCAAAAAACAAACAAGGTCAAGATCGTAACACTAAATATTGTGTAACATGGTCGAACATGGTCGAAGTTATGGTCGATCTACCTGCATTTACCTGTATTTACCTGTAATTATGGTCGAACATGGTCGAAGTAGGTCGAAGTTATGGTCGAACATGGTCGAAATAGGTCGAAGTTGTGTGCCTCTGTGCCCCTGTGTGCCCCTGTGCGCCCCTGTGCGCCCCGACACAATTTTTACCTAAATTCCGAAATATTCGGATGCAGATTCCGTATCCACCCGGTTGTTCTTGTAGTTCTTAAGGAATGTCTCAGATGACATATGCCCCATAGTATCTAATGCCCACTCAAATGACTTCCAGTATCCATAGCTACCAAACGAATGCCTGGCACCATTGGCTGGATACTTGAAGCCTACCCTTCTGGATGCCCACCTTCTCGCCAGGTTAAGCGCATTGTAGGATGGCATTACTAAACCTTTGGACCTTGGCACCCACGACCATCGATTCTCGGGGGGCTTGATACATCTCTCTAGTCCTGTCTTGGTGTGTTCTGCTTTTAAACCTATAGATTTGCCCCAGCGGATATCAGAGTATCTTAATGTAGCCATCTCCATCTCTGGTCGAATACCGGTAAATAGCATAATAGCCAGAGCGGGTTTATACTTCTCATCTATCTCCCCTAGGAGTGCCCTCGCCTCCTCTACTTGTAAAATACCAGGTAACTTAAAAAAGACCTTTTTTGTGGTCATTTTTAGATCGGGGTTAGTCTGCATATACCAATCAGATACATTTGCCCCAAAGCCTTGCTTTGCACACCACGCCATGAAGATTCGCACAGCCCGCCCGTACTCCTTCTTGGTTTTCTCTGACCACTTACCTGAGTTCACATACTGCTTATATAAGTCTACCGTAACATGTGACACAGGATTATCTTCACCTACCCATGCCAAGAACTTATTTACCCGCTCTTCAGTGGTACTATATCCTTTCTGTTTAGGCTTAGCTGGATTGTAATTGTTCTCAAAGTACTCAGCTAGATACTGACTGCGAGCAACGCCAAGAATTGTCTGATCTCCCATTGGCTCATCCTTAGCCTTATTTCCTAACCAAGAAATTACATCAAACCGATCGGCTTCGATTTTAGTTTCAAAAAACTTTCTTCTACGCTTTCCCTCATGAAGCACATCCAACACCCACTTGATACTACCACGAACTTTATGTTGCTTTATACTAACTTTCACCTGTTGACAGATTTGTTGACAAAAAAACCATGAATTTGTGGTTATTTGTGAAACATAGTGAAGTAAACAAAAAAAC
>Ga0181568_10004959_pt1 | contig 11782 bp, 11 predicted proteins | sample 101ome_20_FD_133758 | JGI IMG/M metagenome (GOLD analysis project Ga0181568, IMG submission 133758) | Coastal salt marsh microbial communities from the Groves Creek Marsh, Skidaway Island, Georgia - 101404AT metaG (megahit assembly) | ecosystem: Environmental > Aquatic > Marine > Intertidal...
ATCCCCATACTTCATGGGTTGGTCTACTATTAAAAAATTTTTTTTTAAATTTATTATCTATGTTCAAGTTTATTTTGGCTCGAAGCCAGGCATATACCTTGGACCATCCATAGTTCCATCTGTGGCTTTGCCAATTATACCATGTGAAAGATCTTTAATCGCAATAAATATTACATCTTCTTCAGGAGTTGCCACCATTGAATGCTCCATATTTGCTGGCACGTAAACAACACTTCCAGCTTTAGCTAGAAATTTTTGACCATCAATTTCAACATCTAGAGTTCCTTGTAATATATAATTAAATTGTTCGTTTGGGTGACTATGAGGTCTTGAACCTGTGCCTTTTGCTTTATTTATATAACCTACAAGCATTCTCTCACCTTCAACTACACCACCTTTCGATGTTGAGTAACCTGTGCCTGCTGGTACCACATCCAAAGATTTCATTGGAAAACAATACTTGCCTGAACCTGCTTTAGTTGCACCTTCTGTTTTTGTTTTTTTATCAGTCATAAGCCAAAATTAGATTATTAATAAATAAAGTCAATAGATTTTATAATAATAATATTAGTTGACTAGTTAACAAATTATTTACTTTCAGTTAAAATTATAATAAATATATTAAATCTTAAATCAAAAAAAATAAATTCTATGAGCAATATTAAAATTATAAAAGTTGGGAAGTTAATTGATGGTAATGGGTCATCTATAGATAATGGAATTATCGTTGTAGAGGGCAAAATTATAAAAAAAGTAGGAAGTGATAAAGAAATTAATTTACAAGAATATAAAAACTATAAATTAATTGATTTAGGAAGTGACGTAAGTGCAATGCCTGGCATGATGGACTGTCATATCCATTTATGCATGTACAATAATCTAACTTTTAAAAATTATAGGGTCGCTCAATGGGAGATAACTCCTGAACTACAGCAAATGTATATGTTGTTTCATGCTCAACTATGTTTAGATAGAGGTTTAACAACTCTGAGAGATTTAGGTTTAATGTCTAATAGAGGACTATTAACAGCTCAATCTACTGCAGTAAAGACATCAATTGAAAATGAAATTTTATCTGGTCCAAGACTAAAAACAGGAGCTTTTACTGTTGGTACAGGTTCTCATTTAGACTTAATTAATCCACGAGGTTCTTTGAGAAATCCAAAAGCAACCGCAGATGGTCCAGATGAGATGAGAAAACTAGCTAGATTAAATTTACTAGAAGGAGCAGATTGGCTTAAAACATGTGCATCTGGAGGAGGAGGTACTGACAAAGAAGAGCCAGATGTAAGAAATCATACTCAAGAAGAATTAGATACAGTTTGTGATGAAGCTCATGCTTTACATGCTTATTGTTCAATTCATTGTTTTACACCAGATGCTCATAGAATGGCTCTTAAAGCAGGAGCAGATACTATTGAACATATGGTATTTCACGACCAAGATTCTTTAGAAAAATTAGTTGAGGCACAAGTACCAGTAACACCAACTCTTTCTCATAGAACAGATCATGCAATTGATATTCGAAGAGAGATAGGCACTCCTTCTTTTACTTTAGAGAAAATGAAAAGAATTCAACCTGATTGTTTTAAGACTTTTCAAGCATTTTACAAAGCTGGAGTAAAAATTGCTATGGGAACTGATATGGGTTTTGAACCAGATATTGGATCTAACGCTGATGAACTAAAAATTTATGTTGATTTAGGTATGAAGCCAATGGATGCAATTATGACTACGACCAAAAATGCTGCTGAAGCTCTACACATTGATGATGAGTTAGGTACTCTTGATGAAGGAAAATTAGCTGACATTGTTTTGGTTAAAGGTAATCCTGCAGAAAATATTGAAGTTTTAGGAAAACGAGAAAATATTTTAATGGTATTAAAAGAAGGAAAAATTTGTGTTGATAGATCCGAAGGAAACGATGTTAAACCATTCCCAACTAACTACAGGGAATGGAAAGTAATGGATTAAAATTGCCAAAAAAAATTCCTACTTCAATAATAACTGGTTTTTTGGGTAGTGGTAAAACAACGATTTTAAACGATATAATAAATTATAAAGAGTTTAAAAATACACTTTTAATAATTAATGAATTTGGAAAAATAAGTATTGATCATCATCTAATTAAAAAAAAGAGTGATGATAAAATTGTTCTAAACAATGGTTGTTTGTGTTGTTCATTTTCAGGAGATTTAGTTAAAACCTTAGATGATACTTTAAAACTTAAGAAAAAGTTTGATAGAATAGTTATAGAAACAAGTGGGTTGGCAGATCCAGTTCCGATAATTCAAACTATAGTTTCTGATCAAATAATTTCTGAAAAAATAAAATTTAAATCCTTGATTACAGTTGTTGACGCTGTAAATTTCCAAAATGATCTACATAATCACTTAGAAAACTTTAAACAAATTACTTCAGCAGATGTAATTTTGTTAAGTAAAACTGATATAAGTGGAAATAGTAAAAAAAACGAAGTAGTTAAAGAATTAAAAAAACTAAACTTGCATGCTGATATTTTAGATAAAAATCAACTTAAATTACACGAAATAAAAAAGATTTTTACAAATTTAAATATAAAAAAATTAACAATTGAAAAAATAAATAATTCTTTAAAAAATAAAGCAAATTTTTTGCACAAAAAAAATTTTGTAAATGAGACAAAAAAAGTGAAATCAATTTCAGTTAACATTAAACATAGTATAACAAAAGATGGACTTAAACTTTGGTTGAATGCTTTAGCTAGATTTAAAAGTAACAATCTTTTGAGAATGAAAGGTATTGTAAGGGTAGAAAATAAAGTTTTACTAATTAATGCAGTGCAAAAAGTGTTTCATGAGCCAATCAAATTAGATAAGTGGCCGTTTGATGATAAACAGTCAAAAATAGTATTTATAACAAAAAATTTGCAAGATGAGGATTTAATAAAAACTACAAAGGTTTTAAACTTTAAAAAAGAAAAAAAAAATAAGATTAATAAACTTTCATTTTCACAGAAAGATTATTCAAATTTTGTAAATGCAATGTCAAAATTTGATGCTCTTAATACTTTAGACCGTTAATCTATAAAATTATAAATTTCATAAAAAGCTCTTAAAGAAATAATAATCAAAACAATCCCAAAAATTTTGTTTAATACTTCTTTTTTAATTTTAGAGGTAGTAATTGCTCCAATACGAGCCATAATAAATGTTGATGGTATAAAAATTACTAAACTTAAATAATTAATATATCCCAAAGTATAAGGTTCGTTTATTTCTGCAAAAAAACTTCCACTAATTATCATTGATATAAAACCAGTGAATGAAATTATTATTCCAAAATGTGCAGAGGTTCCAATAGCTATCTTTATCGAGTAATTATAAAATTTCATAATTGGAACCATGATTGAAGCACCTCCAATTCCTAAAGGAACTGATATGAATCCTGTAATTAATCCAAATATAATCTTAAAAAAATTTGATATTTCCTTTTTTTCTTTATCTAATTTTTCTTTCTTAATCAGAATAAATATGCCCGATATAAGTGTATAGCATGCAAATATTGTTAATAGATTAGTAGTATTTATTATTGAGGTGAAAATAGCTCCAAAAAAAATACCAATTACAATAAAAAGACTACAAAATTTAAATAAACTTTTATCTAAATTTCCTGACTTATAATGTGTGTAAGCTGAAATAATTGATGTGGGAAATATTATTGCTAAAGAAGTTCCTACAGCTAAGTGCATTAAAATTTCATTACTATAATTCATTAATTTGAAAACGTAAAACAATGCAGGAACTATTATCATTCCACCTCCAGCTCCCAACAGACCAGCAAAAAATCCTGACAAACATCCAAAAAAAGTAAGTAGTAAAATTATATGAATATCAAACATCTAGTTGTAACATTTTAATTTAAAAGTTTAATTTTGATAAATTGAAAGCCCGACTTATTCTTAAGTCATTAATAAATATATAAATGTTGATATGTCAACTATACTGCATTGACATTTTCTATCAACAAATATTTAATAACGTTTTAAAACTTAACTAGGAGAGATAAGTCATGTTTAAAACTTTGATTAAGAAAATAACTTTGATTATTTCAGCAACGTCACTTTTGATAAGTTCAGCATTAGCTGCTGATTTTCCTAAAGGTCCTGTTGAATTAATTGTTCCATGGAAAGCTGGAGGTGGAACGGACAGAAGTGCTAGAATATTTGCACCGTTTTTAGCTGAAGAGCTAGGTGTACCTGTAAATGTAGTAAACATAGCAGGTGGTGGTGGTTGGGTAGCTTGGGGTCAAATGGCTCAATGGGATCCAAATAAAGATGATCATAAAATTGGTTTAGTAAATTTGCCACATGTATTTGCTTATCTAGATCCAAAAATGAAAAGAACAGAAACTGTTGGAGACTTTAATTTTATTGGAGGTCAAACTTATGATCCATGTTTATGGTTAGTAAGAGCTGATGATGAAAGGTTTACTGGTGGTCTTAAAGATGTACTTGCTTATACTGAAAAAAATCCAAATAAACTTTTAGTAAGTACAACAGCAATTGGATCTGATGATTATCAAGGTTTAGCTTTTGCTGAAAAAAAACTTGCAGGATTTAAAGTTGGAAAAGTTTATGCAAATAATGACGCTAAAAAAGTTCAAGAATTGTTAGCTGGGACTACAGATATGATAGCTGGAAATGTATCTTATTATGTAAATTATATTAGAGAAGGTAAAATGAGACCTGTTGCAGTTTTAGATACTGTAAGATCTGAGTATTTACCATCTGTTCCAACATTTGGAGAAGTTACTGGAGTAGAAAACTTAGGGTTTGCAGCAAGAACTTTAATAGCTGCTAATGGGTTGCCTCAAGATAAATATGATGTTTTTAAGAACGCAATTAATAAAGCTCAAGCTAATCCAGGTTATCAGTTAGCTGAAATGTCTAAATCAAGTAGAATTTGGACTGCTGCTGGAGGTGATTTGAAAAACTTTATAACTAATACTGAAGAAATGGTAAAAGTTGTAGAGTATTGGAATCAATAATCTACAAAACAAAATTGAGAGGCTAACAAAAAAAAAAGTTAGCCTCTTTTATAATTCCAAATGATAAATATTTATTTTTTAAGAAATATTTTTATTTTCTTAGTATCATTAGCAGTAATTTTTATTTCGACTGAATACACCGATTATGCAAATTTACTTCCAACTTTTTGTGCAATTTTAATTATTATTTTTACTATATTAGATTATTTTCAAAATAAAGAGGTTTATAAATCAAAAAAAAAAATTTTAATTAATTTTAGACCTTACGTTATTTTATTTATTTCTTTTTTATATGTTTTTTCTATCTTATTTTTAGGTTTTTTTGTTTCAACAATATTATTTTTTATTGTTTCAAGTTATTATTTAGGAGTTAAGAATTTTAAACACATCTTTGTTACATTAGTTATACTAATTCCATTCATGTATATTTTTTTTAGTTTATTTTTAAAGACTAATTTGCCTAAAGGATTGTTGATTTAATGTATATTTTTGAAGCATTAAGTTATTTTGGGAATTTGTTTTCAATAAGTGTTTTGTTTTGTCTTTTTTTAGGTGTTTTAATTGGCTTGGTAATTGGAGCTATTCCTGGCTTAAGTCCGCCAATGGCCATTGCTCTACTTATACCAGTTTCGTTCAATTTCCCACCGACCGAAGCTCTTATACTTATGGTCTCTTGTTATGCTGCCGGCATGTACGGTGGATCTTTTTCAGCTATTTTAATAAGAGCACCAGGTACCTCTGCATCTGCTGCGACAGCAATTGAAGGTTATGAATTAACAAAACAAGGAAAAGCAATACAAGCAATTAGAATTTCGACTTTTGCAAGTGTTTTAGGTGGATTGATAAGTGGTTTGGTTTTACTTTTATTAGCACCTCCATTAGCTGAGGTAGCTTTATTGTTTGGTCCTGCAGAATATTTTCTGATGGCAGTTTTAGGTTTAACAGCTATTGCCTCAATATCATTTGGACATATTTTCAAAGGTCTAATAGCAGGCTTTTTTGGAATTTTTTTATCTACAGTTGGGATTGATCTTTATTCTGGGATACCAAGATTTTCATTTGGTTCAGCTACTTTATCCTCAGGTATTGGAATAATGCCTGCAATAGTTGGACTGTTTGCTTTTGCTCAAGGTCTTGAATTGTCTTTATCAAAAGCAGAAGATACGATTGGTGGTAACTCTAAATTAAGTTGGAATATTTGGCCTAAATTTGAAGAAATAAAAAAAGTTAAAAATTCATTATTTAGAGGTTGGGGTTGTGGTTTAGTTTTAGGAATAATTCCTGCAGCAGGTGGAAGTATTGCTCAGTGGATAGCGTATGCATGGGAAATACAAAAAAGCAAATTAGGAGATAAATTTGGTAAAGGAGAGATTAAAGGATTAGCTGCTACCGAGGGTTCAAATAATGGTTCAACAGGCACTTCTTTAATACCCATGTTTACACTTGGTATACCTGGAGGTATTTCTGCTGCAGTAATACTCGGTGCTCTTGTTATACACGGATTACAACCAGGTTTAAGTTTATTTAAAAACAATCCACAAGTAGTTTATACAGTTATGTGGGGTTTTTTAGCTGCTAACATATTAATGGGTTTTATTGCAGCTATAATGGCAAGAGGTATGGCCCACCTAACAATTATGCCTAAGGGGCTTTTGGCTCCTTTAATAATTATTTTTTCTATAGTTGGGACTTATGTGAACACAAATAACATCGCTGATGTTTGGATAATGATGGGTTTTGGAGTTTTAGGTTATTTGATGAATAAATATAATTTTTCTACAGGTGCTGCACTATTGGGCTTGATATTAGGTCCAATTGCAGAGAATGGTCTAAGAGATTTAATGGTAGTTTCAAGAGGAGATCCTATACTTTATACATTGCAACGTCCTCTGTCTGTAAGTCTAATTTTGTTGACTTGTATTATTGTATTTTATTCGTCAAAACAATTTAATTGGGAAAATAAAAATAAAAAAATAATAAAAAAATGACAGAAAAAATTTTTAGTAAATTAAAGATTAATGAGGTTACACTTAAAAATAGATTTGTTGTTTCACCTATGTGTCAATATTCATCAAAAGATGGCAATCCAGTAAATTGGCATTACAGGCATTTAGAAAATTTAGCAAATTCAGGAGCCGGATTGCTAATGATAGAAGCAACAGCAGTTGAAAAAAAAGGAAAAATAACACATTCTGATATGTGTTTAGAAAACAGCAATAATTTAAAAAATTTAAAAAAATTAGTCTCACATGTTCAAAATAACTCAGATATTAAAATTGGTCTTCAAATTTCACATTCTGGAAGAAAAGGTTCTACAGAATTGCCATGGATTAAGCCAAATTCAACTTTAAAAAAAAAATCTTGGAAAACTTTATCTTCCTCACCAATTAAAAGAGAGTACGATTGGCCAACTCCAAAAGAAATGAATCTTATAGATATAAAAACTGTCAAAAGAAAATTTTCAATTACTTCCAAATTGGCAAAAAAATTAAATATTGATTGTTTAGAATTACACATGGCGCATGGATATTTGTTGCATCAATTTTTTTCCCCAATTTCAAATAAAAGAAACGATAAATATGGTGGAAACCTAAAAAATAGATGTCGATTTTTAATCGAAGTAGCAGAAGTAGTTAGAAAAAATTGGCCAAAAAATAAAGTCTTAGGTGCAAGGATAACTGGAATGGATTGGATTAAAAAAGGTATAACCTTAAAAGATTCAATTTATTTAACTAAACAGTTAAAAAAAATTGGATTTGATTATGTTTGTGTTTCTAGCGGTGGATTGATTTCAAAAACAAATTTTAAACCAAAACCAAATTTTAATTATGCTTTAGCAAAAAAAATTAAAAAAAGCTGCAAAATAAAAGTTAGGGTTGGTGGTATGCTAGATGATATAAATTTTGCGAAAAAAATAATTAACAATAATGATGTAGATTTAATTTCAAACGCAAGAAAGTATATTTATGAACCAAATTTTATTCTTAAAGAATTATCAAAATTGAATCCAAAAAATAAAATTGTTCCAAATCAATACAGAAGATGTTACAAAATATAAATTATGAAAACAGTATTAATCACAGGCGCTAATAGAGGAATTGGACTTGCTACATGTAAATTATTAAAAAAAAGAAAATATAATATTATCGGTGTAGCTAGATCTAAAGTTAAAAACTTTCCTGGTAAATTTATTGAATGCGATTTATCAAATGAAAATGAAATTGAAAAATTAATTAAAAAAGTAAGCAAACTTAATGTTACATGCATTGTTAATAACGCTGGAGCATCTTTTGGCCAATCGATTGATAATTTGGATTTAAAAACTTTTGATAAATCAATTAAATTAAATTTGAGACCTGCAATCCAACTATCTTTAGGTTTAGTTAAAAATATGAAAAAAAGAAAATTTGGTAGAATTGTAAATGTAGCAAGTAGGGCGGCCTTAGGTAGAGAGCTTAGAACAAGTTATTCCTCGGCAAAAGCAGGTTTATATGGTTTTGCTAGAACCTGGGCATTAGAGCTTGCTAAATATAACATCACTATTAACACGGTTTCTCCTGGACCTATTCTAACTGAATTGCAAATTAAAAATAATAGTCAAAACAAATCTTATCAAAAAAAATACATGACTCAAAATCCAATGAGAAGATTTGGTAAACCAGAAGAAGTAGCTAGTGCAATTTCTTTTTTTATTTCTGATGAGGCGTCATTTATAACTGGTCAAACACTATATGTTTGTGGTGGTATGAGTGTTGGCCATGCTCCTATCTAATCTAGAGTTAAAGCTCTAACAATCATTATAATACTTCCAGAAAGCATAAAAAATTCTATTAAAGTTTGATGTACTTTTTTACCAATTTTATCTACAATTTTTTTTCCAACATAAGTTCCAAAAAGACACATTATGCCCAAAAAACTTCCAATTGTGAAAATTTCTAAATCAATTACACCTAATTTATAAAAGTGAATAGATCTGACTATAATTGTAATTAAATCTGCAACAGAACTTGAGGCTACTAAATTAGACCCAGTTAATCCACTAGCAGACAATCCTGTAAGTATCATCAATCCAGGTCCTAAAATGACACCTAATGACAAACCTGTAAAAATTGCGTAAAGAGCTAACAGCTGATTATTTAAATATATATTTAAATTTAAAAAAAATTTTCTTAATATAACTAAAGCAAATATCGAAAAACCAACAATCAAGGTTAAAGTTTTTGTAGATGCAACTGAAAAAAAATAAGTACTAAAATATAAACCAGGTGCTGCAAAAGCAGAAAAGTAAAGAGATTTTCTCCAGTTTATATGCTCCCAGTATAAAATTATTCTCCAAAAATTTATATAAAAGGTAAGGATTGTTACAATGGGTACAATTTTTTTAACACCAACCATAGGCATCAAAACAACTCCAATTAATATTCCAGCTCCATATCCAGACATTCCGGCTACAATTGAGCCTATTAATGTTAAAACTATAATTAAAATTAGACCAATCGTATCAAAAGAGGATATAAAATTTTGAAGTATTATTAAAATTTCCTGCATGCAAACAAAAGGTAATTATAATATTTAAATAAAATATAGGAATTAATTAAATATTGTTAACTAGTCAACATAATATATAAAATTATTTAAAAATACTATGGAAAAAAAAATTTTTGAGAATTTATCCAAAATTTGCAAAACAATAAACTATATAGATGATGAGTCTGATATAATAAAATATAGTAAAGATTGGCGTAGAAGAGTTAATGAAAAGGCTTTATGTGTTGTATTCCCCAAAAATGAAAATGAAATTTCCAAAATTTTAAAATTTTGTTTCGATAATGAACTAAAAGTTATTCCCCAAGGTGGGAATACAAATCTTGTAGCAAGTGCATCCCCATCAAAAGAAAAGGAGGAAATAATAATTAACTTGGAAAAAATGAATCAAATTCATCATATTGATACTATAAACAAATGTGTTGTGGTAGATGCAGGAGTTGTAGTTGATGATTTAAATTCAAACCTTGAAAAAAAAGATTTTTTGTTCCCACTAGAAATGGCTTCAACAGGATCTAGCCAAGTGGGTGGTGTAATATCTACTAATGCAGGTGGTATTAATGTTTTACACTATGGTTCAGTAAGAAATAATTTGCTTGCTTTAGATGTAGTTTTATCAAACGGCGAGATTTTAAGACTTGGTTCAAAAGTTGGCAAAGATAATACTGGATATAATTTAAAAGATTTATTTTGTGGTTCTGAAGGCACATTGGGAATTATCACAAAGGCAACTTTAAAAATTTATCCTAAATCTCAAAATTATTTTACTTTCATGGCTTCATTTGAAAATTTAAAAAATATTATTAATTTTTATGAATTTATATCTCAACAAATTAGATTTCCTATTACAGGATTTGAAATGATACCTCAAATTTCATTTGATTTATGTATCAAACATAAATTTATGAAAAAAAGTTTTTTTCAAGAAACAAAAAATTACTATGCTTTAGTTAAAATTCAATTACATCATTTAGATGAAGCAATAATTGATTTATTAGAGGAAAAATTGTCTGAATGTTCAAATCTTTATAGTGAAATAATAATTGCTCAAAATGAAAAGCAAAATAAAGAATTTTGGAAATTTAGAGAAGATTTGACAGAAGCACAAAAGTTAGAAGGTAAATTAATTGGTTTTGACGTCTCAATACCATTAGATAAGTTAGATTATTTTTTTACAGAGGGAAAAAAATATATAGATGATATATTAAAAGATATTAAATTTCATACTTTTGGACATTTGGGTGACTGCAATATCCATTATAATTTAATTGAACCTGATAATTTAAAAAATAATTTTTATGATTATGAGATTAAACTTAAACATGTAGTAAATAAGCTTATTAAAAATGTTACAGGATCTATCAGTGCTGAGCACGGTATTGGTTTACTTAAGAGAGATGATTTTTTAAAAACTAAAAAAAATTTGGAAATTGAATTAATGAGGAGTATAAAGAAAGTAATGGATCCAAAAGGTATTCTTAATCAAAATAAAATTTTTAGAAATTAAAATGGAAAATATATTCAAAAAAAAATTATTAGAAAAAAAGCAACAGATAGGATTGTGGTCAAATTTATGTAGCGAAATAACCGCTGATATAATTGCAGGAGCTGGATATGATTGGATTTTGCTAGACATGGAACACTCTGCAAATGACACTAAAAGCGTATTATCTCAAGCACAAGCTATCCAGGCTAAAAACAAATCAGAAGTCTTGGTAAGACCTCCTTGGAATGACCCAGTTAAGATTAAACCGTTACTAGATTATGGTTTTAATTCTTTAGTAATTCCAATGGTTAATAATCAAGAGGATGCACAAAAGGCTGTAATGGCATGTCATTATCCTCCTAAGGGAATTAGGGGAGTTGCAATGTCACAAAGAGGTAATGATTACACAAGAGATAAAAATTATTTTAAAAATATAGAAGAAAATATATGTCTTATTCCACAATTGGAGACAGTTAATTCAATTAAAAATATATCAAATATATCAGCTGTAGAAGGTGTAACGGCATTATTTATAGGGCCTGCAGATTTATCAGCTGACATGGGTATACTTGGTCAATTTGATAACAAAGAACTATGGTTATTAATTGAAAAAGCAGTGTCAGAAATAAAAAAAAATAATAAATCAGTAGGAACTTTGATTGGTAGAAAAGATTTAGTACAAAGATCAATCGATATAGGTTTTGATTTTGTAGCTTGTGGTAC
>Ga0181568_10004961_pt1 | contig 11780 bp, 11 predicted proteins | sample 101ome_20_FD_133758 | JGI IMG/M metagenome (GOLD analysis project Ga0181568, IMG submission 133758) | Coastal salt marsh microbial communities from the Groves Creek Marsh, Skidaway Island, Georgia - 101404AT metaG (megahit assembly) | ecosystem: Environmental > Aquatic > Marine > Intertidal...
AATAACGCCGGTCGCTGTTGACCATTCACCGCGCGTTCACTGTCTGAAATCAACACATGTTGATCCAAGTTCAATGTCAATGCCAACGCCGATAACGAACGATCTGAAATAATTCGAGAGCGAATTTTTGTCAGCATGCCTTCCTCCATATTTGGAAACTTGTGCATTAAAAAATACGACACCACAAACTTAAGGACCGCATCCCCAAAAAACTCCAATCGCTCTTGCTGATCCTCACGCTTGCTCTTTCGTTTTTGATGAACATAAGAGCGATGTGTTAAAGCGTAACTGTACAACCGATCATCATTCGGTTCAATATTAAACTGATCAAAAAAGGCCGCCAATGACATTAATCAGAAATAAAACTTAAGGACTTCATGCAACGATGCACCATTAAATAAATATAATACAACATGACCGACACCAAACACCCCAAAATCAACCCAAAAAATGAACGATACAAAGAAACCAAAACGGGGGTGTGAAAATGACAAAACGAGTTGATTAACGAGGCCAACGCAATCACACCCAACGCATTTAAAAACCATACCATATCTTTAAACTTACGATCTGCAAACCAAAACCCAAACAACAAGGCCGGATAGCCAATTAAAAACTCTTTAAATCGTGGACGAATAACAAATACATTTTCTAAAAACAATCGCACATTGGCTTCAAATTGAGACAATTGCAAATAGTTTCCGCTTCGAAACAAATACATCAAAATGACCACCGATGCCAAGAGTAACGCAAAAAACACCGACAAGGTTAACGGAAAACGAAACACGCGACGCAACACATAAAAGATAGAGTTCACCCGACGATCACCACAATAAAAATAAAGGCCAACCAAAATGACGGGCAACAACAATGCCAACTTAACCCCTCGAAACGGAACAATATTTTGCAAATGAACCGCATCACTATAGAGCGAAATGCAATATACCGCCGCCACCATGCACACCATAAAAGCTTGCGTTAAATATTTAATCAAACAAATCATTTTCTTCCGCCAATCAATGCCATAAAAAAAGCTGGCATCCGGATAAAAATAAATCATGGCAAAGGTAGGGCCAAGAATCACCGAAATCAACCCCAAAGCAACCACAGTGATGGCAGGCACAAAGATAACAATGGAATAGATCAGAGACAATCCAGAAATAACCACCAAATATTGCCGCTGTCCAGACAATCGATGGACTTTTAAAATGACCAAAAAGATGGCCGAAAAGATGCCCAACCCAATCAACGCACGCTCAATAAACGATGTATGAATGGCATTCAATGCAGGGAAATAATCCACCGTTTCTCCCCCATACCGTTGATATGTTTCAATAATTTTTCGCATGAACAACATGTTTTTATCGTATAAATTGGGGGTATTACTCCACTTCACTGGAGATAAAATCAACAAATGGGGCGCACGTTCATTTAATGCACGAATGTAACGATTAAACAAAAAATCAAAGGAAATAAATTCATCTTTTTCAGAAATGCCATGGGAAACCACCACCTGAGACGATAACTGAGCAGCGACATCCATAAACCGATTGGGCTGTAAAAATTCAGATGCTAAAAATTCAGGAAAAATCAATTTGTAGTCAGATCGCCGAATCTTGGTTAACAAGTGATTTGAAAAATCATCATTTCCAAAGTTAAAATCTTTAGAAAACATGATGGAACTTACCCCCTCATTTTTATCCAATTCAGAAAACGTGTAATCCACCTTGGATTTTGAAAATGTGTAGAAAGATTTTAACTCTGGAACAACATTAAACCCAAAGGACGTGTAAGAGGTTAACAATTGACTGCTAAATCCCAATGGCAACTGCAAGACTCGCTCAAACGGCAAATTGACTTGAATGATACGACCGGTATGCTCAATCACACTGGCGGGTGGCAAAAACAACTTTAAATGACCAATCACACGTTTGTATACCTTAATTTCATCAACAATCACATAGGTTGCGTTTGGATCAATGGACGTCTTTCGTAGCAACCGAGATAATACAGTCCGATACAATTGGCCAACACGCAGTGTGTTTATGATCTGATGTCCCGGCAAAACGGTCAGCTTCGATAAGCGTTCATAAGTTCCAATGGTATGCTCAGGAATAATAATGGTTGAAATCCCTACTTGATCTTTCAAAATAGCTAACATGGTTGCAAGATCGTTTCCAGATAGATCTTGCAATACAGAAATGTCAGCCGATTGAATTGCAAACTGAGCCGTTTGACGCTGATCATCATAACTTAATCGTTCTAAAAAAATATTAAACGCAACAATAAACGATATCCCAATAAACATGAGTGGGATCGTTAACCTTAATTGTCTAAAATTCACAACTGTCATCTTAACAATTGTTCAACAAATTTGCATGTATATTTTTTTTGTACTAGAATTGACCGATAAGGAGTCATACAATTGAATAAATCAAACGAAAATGAACACTTATCCATTCTTTTAGCGGAAAAAAAACAAAATACAATCACATATTCTAAATCGCTATTTTACCTACTCACAAAAAACTCCCCATCAGATTACACATCCAAAGCAGTTGTAAAAAACGACAACATCATTGTGCCGTACTCCATCATTAAAAAATCCAAAGTGGCCAAAGACCAAAATGTGAAAGAAATCGTTCTACTTGCCAGTGAGCGCCCCGATAGAAATACATCGGTGCGATCAACACTGGATCTGTGGGGCCTGTCATCGTATGTGGACTATTTATATACCACCGCAGAATTATCGTTTTTAGAAGGACTTACCCCCATATTTGAAGGCGGTTTTCTGAGTCCAAACGAACTAAAAAAAATCACTGAAATTTTAGCTTTTATTAAGATATTAATCCCATCCACCAATCTAAAGTACTATGAAGCCAAATACGATCCTGAATATGCAAAAAAATACTACAACATTCGTATTAAAATGTTGGAGTGGAGCGGCAAATTAAACGTACCTGTGATATCTGGGATTATTATTGGTGCAGACACATCAGAAAAAAACACCAAGCAAACCATTGATAAAGTATGCGAGTTTCAACAAAAATATGGAAACATTCATTCCATTTCAATTCAATCAGAAGCACTATTAAACACTGGAAAACCATCCAAAAAATCAGATGAACTCATGTTAAAAGCCATCCAGTACATTAAAAGTACAGGGATTGATTTTACCCTATCCACACCACCCATTCATACCTACGATATTGGCACCTTTATCGACGAAGGAATCAGAGATTTAGGATCCATTCCAATCAACCCAGAAATACTATTTCCAAAAACATCGGCAGTTGATTTTAATGAACTAGAAACGACCATTAAAAAGAAAGGGTTTGAGTTGCACCAGCGATTGCCAATTAAATATGATTACATTAAAGAAGGGTTGTATTCTAAAAAATTAGGGCAAGTATTTGATAGCTACAAATATAAAATCAAAAAATATGAGCAAGAAAAACTTAAAGATATCAAAGCTAACGCATGACACAACTAAATCCTGAAAAAATTGATGATCAGCCGTTAAAATCGACGCATCCTACCCCCCCACTATCGCTCAAAACAGAAGACACGGCCTTTAAAGACTTATTTCAAATGGCCAAAAAAAAGCACAGTGACTCTTCAAAACCAGCCCCCACGGAGACAACAGAAATACACCCGTTAAAAAAAGAACAGCCCCAGAACCAAGAACCAACATTTTCATTCAATGAGCAACGTGAATTCAATGACCTGTTCCAAACACTTGGCATTGGCACAACACAGTTCATTGAAAAATTGATTGTATCCACAAGTAACGCCATTGAACAAGCACTTGCCGCACCCAAATCCGATACATTTTTGCTGTTGCTTGATAAAGCAAAATTAGCACTTCAAATCAACATTCAAAGAAACCAATCACAACTTGCAATTCAACTGACATGCAATCCCACCTTGCACCAATTACTATCCCAACACGTGAATGAACTTAAACAACATTTACGGAAAAAGTCCATTGATGTGTCTGAACTTATATTGGACGTCGATCATACGCTTGAACAAAAAGAAATATCGTCAAACAAAAAAAATAAGATTTTATTTTCTAAAGAATAATTTATAATAAATATGAATCATTTAAGAAGGATTATATTGTGAGCAAAAAACAGATGTCTTCAATTAAAAAAGAAATTTTCCTTCCATCGGCCATCGGAGACTGGACCACCTATACCTCTGAAAAAAATAAGCAATCCATATCCATCACCAAATCGATTGGCATTTCCAATAAAACGGTATCAGAAAAAAATATTAACCAATTATTATTTTTTCACCATGAGTTTTTTGAAGAATTTTTTGAAAAAATTGCTCAAAAAATCAATTCACATATAGAAATTGAATCCATTGCCATCAATATTCTAAACCACGAATTATTCAAAGAAGGATTAACCCAAGACATTTATCAATGTAAATTTAACATTCCAGAACTTGAACAAATCGACTTAATTTTATCCAAAAAAGCCACTAAATTTATTGCTCATCGGCTATGCGGAGGCAACACCCCCCCCGAAGAATCCGACCCACCAACCACAATTGAAATATCATTAGTATCTGTGATTAATAATCTATTTATTGAAATATTATCTGAGAAATGGAAAACTATTTTTCCAGTCATTAAAGATACCCATGAATCTTCATTTGGGCATTATCAGTTTCATCCACAACAAGCTGAAAATGAAACCATTATTGAACTAACGGCAAATTTTAAGTTATTTAATCAAACAGACTTGCAATGCAAAATCATTTATTCTCTAGAAACTGTTGAAAAACTGTTGTTTTTTGAAGAATTGCTGAACAATAACATCGTTGAAAATACAACGTTAAGCAAAACAACACTCAAGAAAACCAAAGTTCCAATTAAATCTGTTATTGGAACAACGACACTCGCATTAAATGAAATTCAAAACATTGAAATTGGGGATGTGATTTTAATTGAAAATCAAAAATTAAACGATCCCATCCAGCTGATCGTTGATGATACCATTGCATTTAATGCCAATCCAATACAAATCAATGACAATGAACTGGGGGTTCAAATTACAGGGTACCCAACCTATGATTCATTCATCAAGGGACACAAAAAACCCAGCACTGGACCTTTCATTTCAACGGGCCAAAAAAAGGACGCCGACGAACCCGTCAACGGTGCGCCAGTGCCAATGGACATCGATAGCGTGCCAATGGACATCGATAGCGTGCCAATGGACATCGGTAGCACGCCAATGCCAGAGGATACAGCCCCTGACATTGATCAACCCCCTAACTTTGACGAACCTATCGATCCCACCCCAATGGAACAAACAGACCCTATGATGAGTGAGCAAGCCATATCCCCAATGACAGAACCTGAAACTCAACCTGAATTAGAATCAAGTGATGACTTTTCTTGGGATGACTTAGATAACGAATAAACATGAAATCATTTTGCGTCATTAACTACAAAGGGGGCACCGGAAAAACATGCACGTTAGTGAATGTCGCACATGCAATCAGTCAGAAAGGGTTTAAGGTCCTTGTTGTGGATACTGATCCCCAAGGATCCACCAGTTACCACTTAGGAATCACACCAACAAAAACCTTATTCGATATCATCACAAATAGAGCAACACCCAAAGAATGTGTACACAGTGCTCGAAAAAACTTAGACCTAATCGCAGCAAATGAACATTTATTTCCTGCCGAACATTACATGCACAATCAAAAAAATAGAGAATTAATCCTAAAAACGAAGCTCCGCCCACTGTTCAATCAATATGATTATGTGTTTATTGATTGCTCGCCATCCATTAACCTAATGAATCAAAATGCATTGTTATGCGCAGAAAACTTATTGATTCCCGTGTCCATGGACTACATGACTCTTCTTGGCGTTAAACAATTAATAAACAACACAAAACTATTAAATAAAACGTTTAATTCATCAATTAAAGTATCAAAAATAATTCCAACGTTTTATAATAGTCATAATAATAAAACAAAACATGTGCACGATAGCTTGGAACGAATTTTTTCAGAATATATTTCATCCCCGATACGTGCAAATGTTACAATATCAGAAGCGGCTGGTCAGGGAAAAACCATTTATGAGTTTGCCCCCACAAGTTCAGCAGCCAATGATTTTAATAAATTAACAGAAGAGGTGCTTAATTATGAACGATAGTGAATTCAACGATCCATTAGCCGACTTTGATCCGGTAATGGAGTCTGCTTTTTCCGTCAACGAAGAAACCACTCCAAAAGCTCCCCCAGCGACTGGCGCAGAGGAAAAAAACGCCCCCTCCCCTGGAACAGACATTAACGATATTGACACCAATATCGACTTGGACAATATAACCAAAGATGATTCATTTTTTGATAACGACGAGTCATTCGATATTGATGAAAGCTTGTTTGAAGAAAAAGAAAACGAACAAGGCATTAGTGTATCCAAAGTTCAATTTGATTCCCCACAAAATGTGGCTGCTAACGAAACCTACGACAAAAATTTATTTAAAAACATTAAAGTCGATGTGTCCATTGAGCTGGGGCGATCCAAATTAAGTTTAAAAAAACTATACGAACTCAAAAGTGGATCCATCGTCGAATTATCCCGATTGGTCGGAGAGCCGCTGGACCTCGTCATCAACGACCAGGTCATTGCACGTGGAGAAGTCGTCGCAGTAAATAGCAACTATGGGATTCGAATCACACACATTGAATCTTTAGCAAATATTGCATAAATGGATCTGGGATATTACATAAAATTCATCACCTCATCACTGGTCGTGATTGGAATTTTGTTGGTTATTTTAAAAGCAACAAAAAACTTACAAAAGTCAAACACCGCCAAAGATATCCGGTTAATTGATCGTTTTGCAACCGGGTCACAATCCAACATATTCCTGCTTGACATTAAAGGAACCCAATATGTGATTGGTGCAACCAATCAACACATTAGCTTAATCGACAAATTATGATGCAACTGATTCTATCTATTTTAACTGTCACAAGCACCAGTATTCTGGCTCAAAGTGCCATGAGTATTGACTTGAATTCATTTACAGAGCCGCTTCAATTTAGTTCTTCAATTAGCTTATTATTGGCCATTTCATCCATCAGCATAGCCCCATTTTTTTTAATTTCAACCACCTCTTTTGTTCGATTTGCCATTGTTCTTGGCATGATTCGTAATGCCATTGGAACCAACCAGTCGCCCCCCAACCCGGTGATCATTTCCATCGCACTTTTTATGACATTCTACGTTATGACCCCAACATGGATTAATGTTTACGAAAACGCGATTATTCCTTATCAAAACAATGAAATAACACAAGATATTGCATTTAAGAATGGCATTGAACCTTTTCGAACATTCATGCTCAAATACACGCGACAACAAGATTTGTCTCTGTTTATTGAATTTTCAAAAATTCCTGAAGTAACCAATATTAAAGAGGTGCCGATTTATGTCCTCATCCCAGCCTTTATGATTTCAGAGCTTAAAACGGCATTTCAAATTGGATTCATGTTATTTATTCCCTTCATTGTTATTGATCTTGTCGTATCAAATATTTTACTATCGCTTGGAATGTTTATGTTAAGCCCGGTCATGATTTCACTTCCATTTAAAATTCTATTATTTGTATTGGTCGATGGGTGGAACCTAATTACACGTGGCTTATTAAATGGATTTCAATAACTCCAAGTATGCTATACTAAAATGTGGGAGTGTAACTCGTGACATTAGACAATGTTAGTACCATTTTAAATGACGGCATTCAAGCCATTATTATTACATCGTTACCCTCTGTTGGGGTGGGGCTTGTTGTTGGATTAATAATTGCCCTATTTCAAGCGGTCACTCAAATACAAGAACAAACCTTAACCTTTGTCCCAAAAATGGTTGCGGTATTCTTAATCTTAGCCGCCACATTTCCATGGATGGCCGGGCTGATTATTGATATGACAACCAACCTTTGGTTACAAATCCCCGTCTATTCTCGATGATTATTTCACAACAACAAATCGTCATTTTTTTTCTAATTTTTGCACGCGTAATTGCCGTATTGCTCCTTACCCCCGGCTTTAGTGGCAAAGATATTTTTTCAAGTGGTAAAATCAGCTTAATCTTTTGGCTAACATTGCTGCTTATTTTTGTTATTCCCTTGCCCATTAATTTACCAGGAACCCCGCTCATGTTTTTTTTAGCCGTATTGGCGGAGTTTTTAATTGGCGCACTCATTGGATTCGTCACGCAATTATTTATTACAGGCATTGAATTTGGAGGCAGTTTAATGGACACTCAAGCCGGATTAAGTGTCGCATCATTGCTGGATCCATCCACAGGACAAACCACATCCATTTTGTCACGATTACTAAGACAAATGGGGGTACTCGTATTTTTATTAATCAATGGCCACCATGTCGTATTGGGAAGTTTGGTTCAAAGTTTTCGTGCCATCCCAATCACATCAAAATTAAATATTTTTGAAGCCTCACGCTACGTCACACAAATAAGCGTCGACATTTTTTTAGCGGCACTTCAGATTTCCGCACCAATTTTACTGGTTGTTTTTTTAATTGATTTTGGATTCGGCTTACTTAGTAAAGTCGCCCCACAAGTCAATGTGTTTCAATTGGGATTTCAAATTAAACCCCTCATTAGTATATTGGTTATTTTAAGCATACTGCCAGGAATGGTTGAACTGGTATTCTTCTTTTTACAAAAAAGCGCTGGCGACTTACTCCGAGTGTTGTACTTAATCCGAGCATAATATGGGCGAAGATTCCGGCGAAAAAACCGAAGAACCAACCCCCAATAAAATTAGAGAAGCACGAAAAAAAGGGCAAATTGCAAAAAGCCAAGAATTGACAGCCGCAGTCATGCTCATTGTCTCTTTTTACACATTTAAATTAACGGGTGGACTCATGCTTGAACGAATCGCCGGTCATACCTCAATGGTATTTAATTTATTGGACCTTGAATTTTCTTCCGCAATGGTTGGCATGCTCTTAATGGAGGCATTAAAAACCATTTTACTGTCACTTGGGCCATTGATCAGCATCGTATTTATTATGGTTATAGTTATTGAAAGTTTACAAACCGGATTTCTTTTTTCATTGGAAGCCTTAACCCCTAAATTTGAAAACTTAAACCCAATCAATGGATTCAAAAAATTCTTTGCTCTAAAACAATACATTGAACTTTTAAAGTCCATCATCAAAATGGCCGCTGTTGGCACCGTATTATTTTTTACAATCAAAGAACTATACCCACTTGTTAGTCAATCCCAGCAACAAACCCCCTTTTCATTAATTGCACTGGTTGGAAAAATTGTCATGGACACAGTAACACGCGTTGCGATCATTTATTTTGCATTGGCCATCTTTGATTATTTCTACCAAAAGTATGAATACATTAAGTCACTGAAAATGTCCAAAAAAGAAATCAAAGAAGAATATAAGCGACTGGAAGGTGACCCTATTGTAAAACAACGGCAACGTGAAGCCCAACGCGCCATGTCTCAAGGACGGCAAATGGGACAAGTTCCTGACGCCGATGTGGTAGTAACCAATCCAACACATATTGCCGTGGCCATTAAATATGACCCAAGCAATGACACATCCATTCCAATGGTAGTTGCAAAAGGCGCACGATTAATCGCAGAGCAAATTAAACAAATTGCAGATCAGCATAATATTCCCATTATCGAAAACCCACCATTGGCTAGATCCCTATTTAAGCAAGTCGAAATTGGGCATTTTATCCCACGAGAATCGTTCAATGTCGTCGCAGAAATATTGGCCTTTGTGTTTCATATAAAAAATAAAAAAAGTAAAGAAAACACTGCGGTTTGATCGATAACAAGCCAGAATGATAAAATAAGGGTATCAATGTTTAAAAAACTAGCAAATCTTTTCTCAACAGCCGATTTAATTCTTGCATTTACGTTCTTAATGATTATTTCAATCATGCTGTTGCCCGTGCCATCATGGGCCCTGGATATTTTAATGGTACTAAATATTGCAGCGTCTGTAACCGTTTTACTGGTCTCCATGTACTTAGCCCATCCATTGGAATTTGCAGCATTCCCATCCTTGCTTCTTGTATTAACCTTATATCGACTATCCCTTAATGTGGCATCAACCAAATTGATTCTGGCACTGGGGGCAGATTTTGATGGTGAAGTTGTTATCGCATTTGCAGATTTTGTAACACGTGGCAACTTTGTTGTGGGGATTGTCGCATTTGTGATTATTACATTGGTTCAGTTTATGGTAGTAACCAAAGGATCCGAACGTGTTGCAGAAGTATCCGCACGATTTACACTGGATGCATTGCCAGGAAAACAAATGAGTATTGATGCAGATTTAAATGCCGGATTAATTGATGCCACAGAAGCCAAAGATCGAAGAAAGAAATTGGAACGAGAGTCTCAATTTTTTGGGTCCATGGACGGTGCCAATAAATTTGTTAAAGGGGATGCCATTGCGGGGATTATCATTTTAATCATTAATATCATTGGCGGATTATTAATTGGACGCTTTATGCAAGACCTCAGCTTTGGAGACGCCGTTACAATTTTTACAACACTCAGCATTGGTGATGGATTGGTGGCACAAGTCCCCGCATTGCTGATTGCCATTGCCTCAGGCTTGGTTGTTACAAAATCAGCATCTGACCATAGCCTTGGAAAAGACGTTGGGGATCAAATTTTGTCCCAACCAAGAGCGTTTGCAGTAACGTCCCTTATTTTATTTTTATTTGGCCTAATTCCTGGATTTCCAACCGTGCCATTTTTCATTTTAGGATCTGGAAGTGCAGCAATGGCAGCAGGCATATTAAAAAAACGAAGTGAACGAGAAGCGATGGGAGAAGATATTGGGGAGGATGGCGAAGACGGTGGCAAAAAACCGGAAAACTTATTGGGAACATTAAGCCTTGATCCCATTAGCTTAAAATGTGGGCGAAACCTAGTTCCCCTCATTGATCCAAGTCAAAATGGTCCCTTACTTGAACGAATCACATTGGTCAGATACCACATTGGGCAAGAGCTAGGATTTGTGATTCCTGGGGTGCGGGTCATGGACGACCTTAGCTTACCACCAAACCAGTATATCGTCGAAATTCGAGGAACAAAAATAGCCATTGGAGAAGCCCTCCCTGGTCATTTCTTTGTGATTGATTCCCCGTCTGCATTAAAACGACAAGGCATTGATGCCATTGATGCATTAGATCCAATCACTAATCAACCCGCATCATGGGTAACAGAAAGCCAAATTGAAGCATTGCAAGAATCAAACATTCCATTTCAAAACCTAACCGATTACATCGCACAACACTTTTCAGAAGTGATTAAATATCACTCTGATGAAATCATGACCCGCCAAAATGTCCAGTCATTGCTTGATTTAGTTAAAAATACCAATGCCGCCATTGTTCGAGAACTTGTCCCGGATTTATTATCCCTCGGACAAGTCCACAAAGTCCTGCAGACATTGGTTAGAGAACGTGTGTCCATTCGAGATCTTTCCACCATATTAGAACGCTTGGCTGATTATGCGCATGTATCACGAGACACGAATCTTCTAGCCGAACACGTCCGACAATCATTGGCTCGCCAAATTTGCTCCAAATATATTGATTCTGACGATACAATCACCGTTTTCACAATCGATCCTCAATTGGAAGAAACCATGATTAATGCCGTCCATCAATCAGAATATGGGGCGTTTTTAGCCCTTGACCCACACCTTGGAGAAAAAGTCATTGC
>Ga0181568_10004968_pt1 | contig 11770 bp, 10 predicted proteins | sample 101ome_20_FD_133758 | JGI IMG/M metagenome (GOLD analysis project Ga0181568, IMG submission 133758) | Coastal salt marsh microbial communities from the Groves Creek Marsh, Skidaway Island, Georgia - 101404AT metaG (megahit assembly) | ecosystem: Environmental > Aquatic > Marine > Intertidal...
GCCGTGGTAGACCACCACGTTGATAGGCTGGATGTGGAAGCGCAGTAATGCGTGCAGCTGACCAGTACTAATAGCTCAATTGGCTTGATTTATGCACTGAAAAAAATTTTTTTAGTTAGTTTAATAGATAATAAATTATTGATTGTTAAATCTACAGAATAAAACTCATAATAAATTATTTTAAATGTTTAGAGTTTAATAATAAAAATAAAGTAAAAGTTTGATATGTTTCTCCAATTTTAATACATTTTCTAAATCTATAAAATCAAGCTAAACTTGTGTCTAAATGAGGCAATATTTACTTTAAAATAATATAAAATTTACAAATTAAAATTCGTTGACTAAGATTTAAATGAATATCAAAAATACTCCCAAAAAAAATTTATTTAATCTTGTTTTGGGGACTGCTCAATTAGACGAAAATTATAGTTTGTCTAAAAAAGGATTAAATGAGACGGAGTTAAAAAAAATAATTAGCTTAGCAAAAAAAAATAAAAACTTTTTTATAGATACGGCCTTAGGATATAAAAACTCAGAAAAAATATTATCAAAATTTGATTTAAGTAACTTTAAAATAATTACAAAATTTGAAGGTACCAAAAAAAATTCAATTGAAGAACTTCTTAAATCAAAAAAAAAACTGAAAATCAAAAAATTTTATGGAGTTTTGTTTCATGATGAAAAAAAATTGATGAGAAAAAGTTCAAAAGAATTTTTGAATATTGTTCGGTCATTAAAAGATAAAAATATTACTGATAAAGTGGGTGTGTCTGTTTATTCACTCAAAAATTTAAATTTAATATTAAAAAAATTTAACTTAGATTTAATACAAATGCCAGCTAACATCTTTGATCAAAGGTTTTTAGATAAAAAATTATTAATGCTTTTAAAGAAAAAAAAAATAAAAATTTTTATAAGGTCGGTTTTTTTAAAAGGAGTTCTGATTAATACAAAATATATAAGCAAAAAGTTATCAAATTATAAACTTAATTTTCATTCCTACGAAAATTGGATAAAGAAAAAAAAAATATTTAATAAAAAATATTTTTGTATTAACTTCATCTTAGAAAACAAATTAAATAATATAGTTATTGGTTTTGATAATTATTGCGAATACAAAGAAATATCAAATTTTATGAAAGAAAAATATATAAAGCCACCAATTTTTGTAAAGAATCAATCTGATCAAAATAGATTATTGAGGCCTGATCTTTGGTAAATTGCTAAATTAAATAATGATTGAATTTATAATATATTAAAAAAAAGTTGTAAGAGATCTGCAAATTTTGTAATTTTTATAATATCTCGATTTTTAAAAAGTATAATTATTAATATTATATATATATGAATTAAAAAGTATGAAGCCTATACAAAAGAATATTTTCTTAATGCAAAATTATCTATCAATTTTAATTCAAAAAAATAATAGAGGTTAAATTTTTGATAAAAAAAATTCCATATGGAAGACAATTTATTGACAAAAATGATAAGCTATCAGTAATTAGCTCTTTATCAAATGATTTGATCACAACAGGGCCATATGTAAAAAAATTTGAAAAAAATTCTGCTAAATTTTTAAAAACTAAGTATTCTTTATCATGTAGTAGTGGCACTTCAGCATTAAAACTTTCATTTTGTGCAGCACAACTAAAAAAGAATGATGTGGTGATTATGCCTGTAATAAATTTTATAGCAGCTTATAATATGGCATCTACTTTTGGTGCAAATATTTATTTAGCTGACGTGGACAAAAATACAGGCCAAATGACCCCTGAAACTTTGCTAGAATGTATTAAAAAATTTAAATTAAAAAAGATTAAGATTATCTTAACAATGTATATGGGAGGATTTCCTGAAAATGTTTTTGAGTTTTACAAAATTAAAAAAAAATATAAATGTATTTTAATAGAGGATGCTTGTCATGCTTTTGGAGCAAAATATTATGTAAAAAATAAAGCTTATAAAGTTGGCTCATGCAACCATTCTGATATCGCAATTTTTTCATTTCATCCACTAAAACCAATTACGACAGGTGAAGGTGGTCTGTTATCAACTAATAAAAAAAATTTTTATGATATTGCAAAAATTTTTAGGTCACATGGAATTATTAGAAATAATAAAAACCACTGGGATTATGATATAAAAAACTTAGGGTACAATTATAGGTTAAGTGATATTAATTGTGCATTAGGAATTTCTCAATTAAAAAAGATAAAAATATTTTTAAATAAAAGAAAAAAAATATATATTTATTATAAATCTCAACTAAATGGATTTAAAAATATATTAAGTTTTCCAAAGTATAACAAGCATAATAGTCCAGCTTATCATTTAGTAATAATTAATATAAAGTTTAGAGAATTAAATTCAAAAGATAAATTTATTTATTATTTACTTAAAAACAGGATTATTGCTCAATTCCATTATAAGCCTATAAATAATTTTAGTATTTATAAAAAAAAAAATATAAAATTTCCAAACTCAATGGTTTATTACAATTCCTCTATTAGCATACCCATTTATCATAGTATTTCTAAAAAAGAATTGAAGCATATTATTCAAACAATTAAGAATTATGTTATTAAAAATAATAATTTATTTGCTAACAATCATTAAAATTATTTATATGAATTGTATTAAATTTCTAAACTGCTAAATATTATTCTATGAATTTTTTATCATATAAATCTATATTGATAACAGGGGGCACAGGATCCTTTGGTCAATCAATGACCGCTTATGTATGTAAAAATGTTAAAAAGATCAAAAGACTCGTAATTTTTAGTAGAGACGAACTAAAACAGTATAAAATGCAGGAAAAATTTCCTCAAAGCAAATATCCTTTTATTCGATATTTTTTAGGTGATGTTAGAGATGAGAAAAGGTTAACTAGAGCATTAAATGAAATAGATTTAGTTATCCATGCTGCAGCTTTAAAACAAGTTCCTGCAGCAGAATATAATCCTTTTGAAGTAATTAACACAAACATTATTGGAGCTCAAAACATTATAGAAGCCAGTTTAAATACAAATGTGAAGAAAGTTGTTGCTCTATCTAGTGACAAAGCATCATCACCAATAAATTTATATGGAGCCACAAAGTTATGTTCAGATAAACTATTTATAGCTGCAAATAACTATGTAAAAGATAGGAAAGTATCCTTTTCAATTGTAAGATACGGAAATGTAATGGGCAGTAGAGGCAGTGTTATACCACATTTTTTAAAACAAAAAGAAACTGGTATTTTAAAAATAACAGATAAGGAAATGACAAGGTTTAACATAACAATGACAGATAGTATTAAATTAGTAATCTGGGCAATCAACAACTCTTATGGAGCTGAAATAATCGTACCAAAAATTCCATCATATAATATTTTAGATGTTGCAAAAAGTATCTCAAAAAATTGTAAAATTGAATTCATTGGAAAAAGGCCAGGCGAAAAAGTACATGAGGAAATGATTGGAAAAGAAGAAAGTATAAATTCTATTTCTACTGGCAAGTACTACATAATTTTACAACCAAATAATATTGGTCAAAAAAAATATTATTTTGAAAAATTTGCATCAAAACATTTACCAAAAAATTTTTCTTATAACTCTAAAGAAAACACAAAATTTTTGAGCATAAATGAATTAAAGAGTCTGATAAAAAAAAGTAAAACAATAAAAGAGGAATTGTAAATTTTAGTTTTACAAAAAGTGGTCTCAGATAATATAAAACTTATAAAACAAAATTTAAAAAATATTTTAATTTTTTATTATTAATGAACATATATATTCATCTTGAGATTTCAGCCAGAGAATTAGATAGCAAACTTTTATTAGCTGTGAATGCAGCCTCAAGGGGTCATGAAGTGATTATTTCAGATCAAGAGTCAATTATTAAGGGGCTGGAGAGAAAGTTTCTTAGACCAGGTATTTATTTTACTAAATCTTTAACTCCAGGAAAATCAAAAATTATAAATCACAATAAAATTCTTAATTCAGGTTGTAAAATAACAAGTATCGATGAAGAAGCTGGTCTGGTAGATTATGGTTATCAAAAATTTGCCTTAAATAGGTATAGTGAAAAAACATTAAATCAAGCTTCTGCAGTTTTTGCTTGGGGCCTAGAAGATTTTAAGACTTTAAAAAAAAATTTTCCAAAACATATTAAAAAAATTTATATGACTGGTTCACCGCGTGTTGATCTATGGAGACCAAATTTTTTTGGTTATTGGAAAAAAAAAAATAAAAGAATAAAAAAACCTTTTCTTTTAATTCCTTCTAATTTTAGTGCAGGATTAGCAGTTATGTCATTTTATGAAAGAATGAAAATTAATAAAAATGGCGGTTATCTAGATAGAGATCCTGAATTGTTAAAAAAATCCATCAAAAATGAGAGTGAAAGATATAAGTTGATTGGATATTTTATTGAAGCAATCAAATATCTTGCACATCAAAATAAGAGTTATCACATAGTTGTTCGCCCGCATCCAACTGAAAGTTTTGAAACATGGAAAATTTTACTTGATAAAACCCCAAATGTTACTGTTACTAAAGAAGGCGAGATTTCTTTATTGGTTAAAAATGCTTTTGCAATATTACACAATGGATGTACCACAGCTTTAGAAGCATCTTTTTTTAATAAACCAATTATTACATACTCTCCATTCAAATTTAATTTTTCTAGAGAATTAGCAAACGATCTTGGGCAAAAAGTAACTTCTATTAAACAATTATCTAAAAAAATTGATCAAATTTTATTGAAAAATTTAAAAACAAAAAAAAAATTAAATCAAACAATTTCTAAGATTCTTGTTAATAAAATTTTTGTAGATGAAAAAGAAACTGCTTCAAAAAAAATTATCAAAATTTGGGAGAATATAGGCAAAAAGGAACTTTCAAAATCAAACAACTGGTTTCTATATAAGTTAAGTTTAAAAGTTATGAGAATAAATGGAGCGCTTCATAGATTTGTAAAAAAAGATACTAAATTGAAAAAAAATATCAAATTTCCTCAATTCGAAAAAGAAAAAATCTTATTTAAAATCAACAAACTAATAAAAATATTAAAAATAAATCATTCATTAAAATGTGAGTTTTTATCTGACAGAACTATCTTGATAAGAAAGAAGCAAACTTTTTAGCAATTATGAAAAAAAATATTGACATAATTTTTTTAATAGAAGGAAGTAATATGGGCAATAAGGATATTGATCATATGTTACCCTTTTTGTATTTTCTTGAAAAAAGTAAAAAGATAGAATTTACAGCCAAAGGTTTTATTCTTGATGGTGATAATAGTAGTATTTACAACAAAGATCCTCGAACAGAGTTTCTCTCCAACATAAAAAAAGTAGAATTAGTATACTTAAATAAAACAAAAGTTTTAAATATATTAAACAAACTTTTATTCTTAAAAAGTAATTTGATAATAATAAAGATTTTTAATTCAATTTTAGACAAATTAATTAATAAATTTTTACAAATCAAACTATCAAAAACGAATTGGGAGAAAAAAGTAGGTGAAAATTTTAGCAAATCAAAAAGACCTTTAATTTTTACATTACAAGCAAATAAAAAAATTATTAACATTGTTTCTAAATTAAAAATAATAAACAAAAAAGCTAAATGGATAGTATTACCTCATGGGACAACTATATGTGATAATAAAATGGTTCATAATTTACACTTGGATAAAAGTCAAAAAATTAAGAAAAATAATCAATTCGACAAAACCGATTACATTTTTAAAACAAGTAATCGCGATTTAAAGGATGCAATTTCTATGGGACTAAAAAAATATAAAGGAAAAGTAATTGGTTCTCCAAGATTTTGTAATGAATGGTTAAAATTAAAATCAGATTTAAAATTAGACGGAAAAAAAATTATCATCAATAATAAAAAAAAAATAAGAATTTTATTTTTACTTCCCAAAGAATTCATTAATATTTTTACTGATGAATTAATTAGAACAATTGATTTTCTTTCAAGCTATAATGAGTTTGAGATAAAGACTGTTAATTATTATTTTTATCCTAAATTACCAAAATATTTGGATAGTAGGCAAAATCTTCAAAAATATTTAGTTTCAGATCAGTATTCCACATCTCAATTGATAAATTGGTCACAAATAGTTTTTCATGCCGGATCAGGTGTAATTTTTGAATCTTTCATGAAAAATAGAATTACTGTTTTTCCAAAGTATCTAACCTGCAATACATTAATTAGTGCTGAATATGGAGCGGGTATAAATTTAAATAATAGAGATGACCTAAGAAGACTATGTAATGAAGCAGTAAAATCAATTGATAAGTTAGAAAAAAATTACAAGAAAAGAAATTTTCATTCAATTAATAATTTTCTAAATGATTTTGTACAAACTCACAAAAATTCTGTAATTAGGAATATTGAAAAATCAGTTTTATCTAGTATTAAAAATTAGAATATAAGTTTATTTTAAAATTCATTTTACTATTCAATTCAATTTTTAAAAATTTTCTAAGAATTACTTTAAGTTGTGAAGTTAATTGATAATGATATTTGGTTTTACTCATTAAATATGGTGTTGTTAATAAAATAAATTATTAAAGCTCACTAAAGACTTAAAAAATATATAATTAAAGAATTTTTGACTATTAAAAATTTTATCCTAGATATAGAATTATGTCTAAAATGAAAATTTGTTATTTAGCTAACACTGGAATTCCTTCTAAAAATGCAAGCGCAATACAAATTGTTAAAATGTGTGAAGCTTTTTCAGAATTAAAAAATAATGTTACTTTAATAACAACAAATGCCTCAAGTGGTAATATCTTTGATTTTTATAGTATTAAAACAAAATTTAAATTTATAAAAATGAAAAAATTTAAAAAATTTCCCTTAGGGACAAATTTTTATTTGTTTTCGTTTTTTTCGATAATTGAGAGTCTAAAATTTAAACCTGATATCTATATTACAAGAAATTTTTTTACTTGTTTTTTGCTAATATTATTACAAAAAAAAACTATTTTAGAATTACACCATGGTTTAAAGTCTGAATCTAGAATTGTAAGATTTATTGTAAAAAATTTTGATTTTTTAAATTCAAAATATCTTGTAAAATTAATTGCTATAACAAATTATGTTAAAAATTACTATATAAGTAAATATTACATTAAATCTAGCAAGATTATAATATTACCAAGTGGTTCATCGATAAAAGAAAGTTATCGATATAAAATTTATAAAAAAAAAATTAATATTGGATATTTTGGATCTTTATATAAATCTAGAGGTTTGAGTTTAATTATCAAATTAGCTTCGATAGATCCTAAAAATAATTATTATATTTATGGTAGTACTAAACAGGCAAAACTTCCAATTTCTAAAAAAAAACAAAAAAACTTATACATTAATGAATATATTCCATATAAAAAAATCCCAAAAATTTTAATGAATATGGATCTGTTATTGATGCCTTACACTTCATCTATAACTGTTGCTGGTGACGTTGGAGATATAACTAAATTTACTTCACCTTTAAAATTGTTTGATTACTTAAGTGTCGGAAGACCAATTGTATGTTCAAATTTTAATGTTTTAAAAGAGATTATAGTTGAAAATAAAAATGCAATTTTTGTTAAAAATTATCAAAATGCTTTTGCATGGAAAAAAGAAATAACCAAGTTAATTAATAAGCCAGACAAAATGAAAATTATTTCAAAAAATAATTATAAATTGAGTAAAAAATATTCACACTCTGTTAGAGCAGCAAAAATTTTAAATATAATAAAATAACAATAAAGTTGATTATAAAAAAAATGGCAATATACACCAATCAATCATCAGTCAAGAATTGAAAACATAATAATTGATTTTGTTTAGCCTGTTTCATATAAATATTTGTGCCATTTGTAACAATTATAATACCATACAAGAGTAATCTTAAATATTTTTTTTTAGCACTTAAATCAGTCTTTAATCAAAGTTATAAAAATTTCAACTTAATTGTTGTTTATGATGATGTTTGTAAATCAGATTTAAAAAAAATTTTAATTTTTTTAAAAAAAAAAAATACTTCAAAAAATTTCATATCAAAATTATTGATAACAAAAAAAATTTTGGAGCTGGAGAGTCAAGAAATATTGCGATTAGACAGAGTAATTCTAAATATATTGCTTTTCTAGATAGTGATGATATTTGGCATAAGGATAAATTAAAAATTCAAGTTAATTTTATGGAAAAAAATAATATTTCATTTTCACATACGTCCTATAAAATAATTGATGTTAATAATAAAGTTATTTCATCAAGATTAGCAAAGAAAAAAATTACATTTAAGAACTTGATTAAATCTTGTGACATAGGTTTATCAACAGTAATTTTGAAATTGAGTTTGTTAAATAGAAACAAACTATTGTTCCCAAAAATTAAAACAAAAGAAGATTATGTTTTATGGTTAAAAATAATAAAAAAAATTAAAACAATAAAAGGACTTAATAATAAACTAACTTATTATCGTAAAACTAAAGGATCACTTTCATCAAATAAATTACTCAGTTTAATTAATGGATATAAAGTTTATAGAAACTATATGAAATATGGATTAATTAAATCGTTTTTTTGTTTATTAATCTTATCTTTTAATTCTTTGAAAAAATAGTTATCAATTTTTTTGATATTAAGAAATAATCTTAAATTTAAATTTAATTTTTGAATTTTTTAAATAACAACGATCTTACTATAAAAAAAAATATAAATCCTATTATAAAAAAACATAACGATAACAATTTAGAAAATTCACTGAATTTATATCCAATAAAAATAACCAAAGAATTAGATAATAAAAATAAAATTATAGGTAATATTTTATTTCCATTAAATTTCTTAATTATTGCATGATGTAAGTGAGTATTATCTGGTTTAAAAATAGACTTTTTGTTTTTTAATCTATTAATGCTTACAAAAAGAAAATCATAAACAGGGTACCACAATGGCCAAATTAGAATTACTGGGTGTATATTGAAACTGTTGTAGAGATCAATAGTTATAAAACTTATAAAAAAACCAATAAATAAACTTCCACAGTCTCCACTAAATACCTTAAATTTATTTTTTGATGGAAGTAAGTTTAATATCAAATTTAAGAAACTTGCTGCTACAAATAATTTTAACAAGTTAATTGTCTTAATATCATCAATTAAAAAAATGTAATAAATAAGACAACTTAAAAAAAAGGTTAATAGCAAACCATCTATTCCATCAATATAGTTTGTTGCATTAATAAGCAGTCCTATAGCTAGTAGCAGAAATGGAATTCTAAATTTACCTAATTCTATATTGCCCAAGTGTTCATATTGGCCCAAATCACTTATAGATATTCCATTTAAAATTAAATAAAGTGTTGGGATTATTAATGATATAATTTTGCTTGAAGGATTTAAATTTATCCTATCGTCTACAAATCCCGTTAAACAAACAAAAAATCCTATAGATACTATTAACTCGATATTATAATTAAACTCTCCTTGAGAGATTACACTTAAGAAAAACAAGTAAATAATCAATCCACCTGTATTTATCGTAGGTATTTTATGAATTCCTCTTTTATTAGGTTTATCAAAATACCCTAAATACTTAGACATATATATAATAGTGGAACTGATTAAAATATATATTATAGCAAATTTAATTGTTAACATTTTTTATACTTATACTAGATTAATTTTTCTAAATGAACTAATAAAATATTTTAATGAACATCTAAAATATAATTTAAAATATATGAAAAATTTAATTGTTGTTACTGGTGGATGTGGATTTGTTGGATCAAATTTAATTGAATATTTTTTAAAAAAAACTAAATTTAAAATTATTAGTTTAGACAATTATTCATCGGGTTCTAAAAAAAATCATATAAAAAATAAGAGAGTTACTTATATAAAAGCAGACACAATTAATATTTCTAAAGTTTTAAAAAAAAGAGAAAAAAATATTCAATCTATTTTTCACTTTGGAGAATTTGCAAGAATTTATCAAAGTTTTTTAAATATGAATCAATGTATTGAGTCTAATTCAATTGGAACGCATGCTGTTATTAAGTTTTGTATTGAAAACAAAATTAAGTTGATCTACTCAGCAACTTCTGCAAGCTTAGGAAATAAAGGTAAAGATAAAAATTTATCTCCATATGCATTCACTAAATCAAAAAATTTAGAACTTCTTAATAATTTAAAAAAATGGTTTAATTTTAAATTTGAGGTTATTTATTTCTATAACGTTTATGGTAAGAGACAAATTTCAAAAGGTAAAATGGCTACTGTCATTGGTATATTTGAACACTGTTATAAAAATAATATGCCATTGCCAGTGGTAAAACCTGGAACTCAAAGTAGAAGATTTACACATATTACGAATACAGTAGAAGTATGTTATCAGGCGTGGAAAGAAAATAAGAACAGACATTATAGTATATCTAATAAAAAAAGTTATTCAATTTTACAGGTTGCAAAATTATTTAATTCAAAAATTAAATTTTTACCTGCAAGAAAAGGTGAGAGATATGCTTCAGCTCTAACAAATATGAATTTATCTAATAAGGTCTATAGAAAATTTGGTAGGATTGATCTTAAAGATTATATAAAATCAATTACTAGTAGATAAATTAGACTATAAATTGTATAAAGATTTACTTATACTATTAGCTATTATTCTTATTGTGAAATTAAACTTTATGTCTAAATCCAACAGATAAATGTATTATAATTAAAATTTACAACAAGAATTATGTTTTTATTGGTTTAAATGAAGTTTTTTTTTAAATAAATCTATTGAAAATCTATTGTTTATATACTACTAAACGTTGCCGGTAATTATTGCGAAAGTGTTATACCCGATCCCATTCCGAACTCGGTAGTCAAGCCTTTCAGCGCCGATGGTACTTTGTCTTAAGACACGGAAGAGTAGGACGTTGCCGGCATTAAAAAAAAAATTATGAAAATTAAAAGCTCACTAAAATCAATAAAGAAAAGAGATCTTAATTCTAAATTAGTAAGACGAAGAGGTCGTGTTTACATAATTAACAAAACTAATCCAAAATTTAAAGCAAGACAAAAGTAATTTTTATGGATAATGAAAACCATAAAAATACCTGGAACAATTTTACAAAATTTGTATTGTGGGGAACAGTCGCAGTTATCAGTGTTTTAGTTTTAATGGCAATATTCTTAATATAAAATCAATGTATGAAAATTGCTTCTATTTTAGAAAATCAAAAAATTGAAAAAAGAATTGCAATTACCCCAGAGATTGCAAAAAAATATATTTCCCTTGGTCTTGAAGTTTTATTGCCTGAAAATTATGGAAATCATCTCGGAATTAAAGATGAAGAGTATAAAGAATTAGGAGTATCAATTTCAAAAGATGAAAAAAAAATCATATCTAATTCAGATATTATTATTCAGTTAGGCTTATTAGATGATGACAAAAGTTCTTCATTGAAAGAAAGTCAAACATTTATTGGGGTGTTAAACTCTTATGATAATAAAGATAAGATAAATGATTTGGTTAAAAAAAATATTAATACTTTTTCGCTTGAATTGCTTCCAAGAATAACAAGAGCTCAGTCTATGGATATATTATCATCACAAGCGAACCTTGCAGGATATAAGGCGGTGATAGAGTCGTTTGCTCATTTTGAAAAAGCAATTCCAATGATGATGACTGCAGCAGGAACAATACCAGCTGCAAAAGTATTAGTTGTTGGTGCAGGGGTTGCAGGATTACAAGCAATTGCAACTGCAAAA
>Ga0181568_10004978_pt1 | contig 11755 bp, 7 predicted proteins | sample 101ome_20_FD_133758 | JGI IMG/M metagenome (GOLD analysis project Ga0181568, IMG submission 133758) | Coastal salt marsh microbial communities from the Groves Creek Marsh, Skidaway Island, Georgia - 101404AT metaG (megahit assembly) | ecosystem: Environmental > Aquatic > Marine > Intertidal zone...
CGTCGGGGGTCCAAGTTCCAAATCTCAAAAGCGGTCGCCGGGCTTGATCGCTGACGTTCCAGCAAGGCTCGTGGACGCCCTTTGCTGAAGTTTGGAGCTTGGGATTTCGTTCCCACAACCAGCTCGCGACATTGGGGCAGAAGCCTCCCCTCCTCATCCCAGTTTCAACCGCGCCCGCGCACGGCTGCAACGCGCCTTCTGGGATTGCTTTTGCGGTTCAGCCGCAAGCCGGCGCACCGTTCCCTGTTGGTTGACAATTTCCGGCGGCGGACGTTTGGTGGCTCGTCATGAGAAACCTGATGGAGGAGAACCCCAAGCTGGCGATCGGTCTGATTGCCGCGATTACCCTCGCCGTCATCGCCCCTTCCGGCGCATTCAGCCCTTGTCACGGAAAAGTCGCGCTCAAGGGTGCCTGGCAGAAATCGAATTACACGGTTGGTCGGTCGAACGAGGATCGCGATCTGTTCAATCGCAGCAGCGCGGCGCACGGCGATTACGTTCTGGCGCAAGCGCCCAAGGATGCGGGCAGATTCCAGATCGACGTTCGAACGGGAAGCGTGGCGAAGTCAGACTGAGTTGGCGGCAAATGAAACGAATTTCCAGACTCATCCATTGCATCCTCCCGACTTCGTTTGTCTGCTTCGCCGTGACGAGCGGGGCCATGGCGGTTCAAGCGGCCGATGCCGCGCAGCGCCCGGCCAAGCCCAACATCGTCCTTGTGTTGGCCGACGACCTCGGGTGGCAGGACGTGAAATGTTACGACATCGACGAGCCGTGTCCCATGGAGACGCCGAACATCGACGCCCTGGCGACCCGGGGCGTGAAGTTCTGGCAGGCCTATTCGCCGGCGCCGACCTGCGCCCCATCGCGTTGCGCGATCCTGAGCGGCGTTCATCCGGCCCGGGCGCAGAAGACCCACGTGGTGGGCGGCGCGCCGCCCGCGCCGCATCACCTCCGCGGCTGGTCGATGATGTCGCCATGGTTCAGCGGCCGCATGCCGGAGGACACCTTCACCCTGGCCCGCGCGCTCAAGACGGCCGGATACGTCACCGGGCACGCCGGCAAGTGGCACATTGCCATCAGTCACAATGCCTTCCCCCAGCCGAAGGACGTGGGATTCGACTGGACGCGCAGCGCCCGGGGCGCGACGGAGCCAATGCGCCCACATCGTCGGACCGGTTTCGCCACCCGCCGGAAGGACGATCCCTTTCGTCTCGATGAGCGGGGATTCCCCCGTCACCAGAACAGCGAGGACGCCCTGACCTTCCTCCGAGAATACAAGGACCGCCCCTTCTTCCTCTACCACGCGACCTGGTTGGTCCACACCCCGATCCACACGCGCAGCAAGGCCCTGCTGGACAAGTACGTGAAAAAGCTCGGCGTGGAACTGCCAAAGGACCCGCACGCGAAGTGGCTGCAAGAGGGCCAGACCAACCCCTTCTACTGCGCCATGGTCGAGATGCTCGATCACTACGTCGGCCGGATCTTCGATTATCTGGAACAGACCGACGATCCGCGCTGGCCGGGACACAAGCTGGTGGAGAACACCTATATCATCTTCACCTCCGACAACGGCGGTATGGAAGGCAGCCCCCGGCAGATCATCACAGACAACTATCCGCTCGACCGCGGCAAGATCTCCCTGATGGAGGGCGGGACGCGCGTTCCGCTCATCATCTCCGGCCCCGGCATCGCGAAGGGCGTGGAATCCGACGTCATGGTCAACGGCCTCGACTTCTACCCGACCCTCCTTTCCCTCGCCGGCGCGAAGCCTCCCGCCGACAAGCGCCTCGACGGCTGCGACCTCGCGCCCCTGCTCAAGCAGGATCCAACCGACCCCAAGCTGGTGAAGGAAGCCGATGGCTCCGTCCGCGACACCATGGTCTGGCACTTCCCCAACAGCGCCGCACTGGAAAGCTCCATCCGCGTCGGCGACTACAAGCTCGTCCGCAACTACGACCACCTCAACAACCCCAAGAACGTCCCGCTGGAACTCTACCGCCTCTACAATTCCGAATCCGGCCGGCCAGAGCGCGTGGACCTTGAGGAGCAGAAGAACCTCGCCGATTCCATGCCCGACAAGTTGCGGGAGATGAACGCCCGCCTTACGGAGATTCTCACCGGAATGAAGGCCAGCTATCCGTGTTACAACCCCCACGGCAGCCGCGCCCCCGCGACCAAGGCCAGGGTCTGCACCGTCCTTTCCCACAAGCAGACCGGCGACACCGTGGAAGTCGCCTATCGCGAAAACGGCGCCAGGGTCGTCCGCGCAAACCTCATCTACACCCTCAACGGGGGCCAGCGCTACGAGGAGTGGTTCCGGGTTCCCGCCGAGCTGGTGGACGGCAATCGGGCCGTCGCGCGACTCCCCAAGGGCGCGACCCACTACTTCCTCAATCTCATCGACGAGAACAACTTCCTCCGCAGTCACCCGGAGATCCTTGATGGCAAGACCGTCAGCAAGGGGCGGTTGAAGAACTACGCCAGCCGGGCGTTGAAGGCGAGGAACTGACGGGGCGCGAAAGTCGGACCGTTTTCCGGCCCACCCTCCAGGGCTTCGACCCGCGACGCGGATCACTGTTTCTCTTTGCGCTCAGCGGCGGGCCGCTTTTTCCCGGTCTTCTTCCGCTTTGCTTTCTTCACCTTGGGCGGGCCGTAGGTTTTCAGCAGGACGGCGTCCACCTTGGCGCGGTCGCTCCGGTTCTGCAGCGCCGGGAGCATGGGATCGCCGGTCCGTTTCATCCACGATTCCAGCCGCCGCCGATACCGCGCGACCGCGTCCTGGAATTCCGCTTTTCCGATCAGGTTGTTCAGGCAGTCCGGGTCCTTCTCCAGATCGTAGAATTCCTCCGGCACGCGCATGCGGAACAACTGCACGCGGGCCGCGATGGCGGGATCCGTTTCGGCCGCGGCGGCCATCGCGGCAAACGTCCTGCCTTCGTTGTTGTTGCGGTAGACGTGTCTGCCGTCGCTGAAGGGATTGTAGATGTAGCCGAACCTCGCGTCCTGCACGCAACGCATGGGCACGCCGTCGCCGCCGGCCTTGCTGTCGATCTGCGTGAACATGAAATCGCGCCCCTTCTGCGGTTTCCCCTGCAACAGCGGCGCGAAGCTGCGTCCGTCCAACCGTTCCGGTCCGGCGACGCCGGCGACTTCGAGGAACGTCGGCTTCAGATCCACGGCGGAGACAAAATGGGCGTCATCCAGCGAGCCCGGTTTGACCCGGCCGGGCCAACGAACGAGGAAGGGCGTGCGGGAGCTGTGGAACCAGGTGTTGCACTTGGCGAAAGGGACGGCGATGCCGTTGTCCGAGATGAACGCGACGATGGTGTCTTCAGCCCGACCGGATTCATCCAGCGCCTGCATGACCCGGCCGAAGGTGTCATCCAACCGACGCGTGGAATTCTGATAGTGCGCCAGTTCCTCGCGCACGCCGGGCAGGTCGGGCAGGAAACCCGGAACCTCGACCTCCCCGGGTTGGTAGGTGCGGCTGGGCATGGCTGCGCCTTTGGTGAGCTTTTCCGGATTGCAATAGGGCCGGTGTGGATCGTGCGAATTCACCATGAAGTAAAACGGCTTGTCCTCCTTCCGGCAGCGGTCGAAGAAGGCGACGCAGCGTTCGTAATAGATCTGCGGATTGCGCCCGTTGCCAAGTTCCTTCTGATCGAAGGCGTAGTCCCATTTCATGGTTGTGGTTGGGGTGGAATGCGAGACCTTGCCGAGGATGCCCGCCAGGTAGCCCGCGGATTGGAAGGCGGTCACGATGTCCGGCGTGCCCGGTCGCGCCTTCATGAAGCCCATCGCGCCCGAGTTGTGGCTGAGCAGGCCCGTGGCGATGACCGCCCGGCAGGGGGCGCAGATGGCGACGTTGACGTGCCCGCGGTTGAAGAGCATGCCCTGCGCGGCAAAGCGGTCGAGGTTGGGCGTCAGGTCGGGAACCTTGGAGCCATACACGCCGAGCGACTCCGCGTGCAGGTCGTCAGCGGTGAAGAGCAACACGTTGACGCGGCGGGCCGCATGAACGCTCAACGCGGCCGTCATCAGGAGGACGAAGGCCAGGACACAGGTGATCATCGGACCGCGATCGGGGAATCTCATCGCTGGATCCTGCCATCACGAACTCCGTTTGCGAACTGAAATCAAGCGGTCACTCCGCGGCGATCAGTTCCACGCCGGAAAGCACGGGGGCGGCGGAGTCGGGATGGGACTTCTTCAGCCCGATCGTAAGCGCGTCCGCAATCTGAACGCCGCGAAACTCCCGGACGAGGCCGCGCCGGGCGCCCCCGGTTTCCTGGCGGATATCCAGATTTCGGATCCGGAGCTCTCCCTGCAGCGCCACATCGAAGACGCGTTGGCCGACCTTCAGATTCTCGGGTTCCGCAAAATGAAGGCGCACGTGATACGCGATGGGCGTCAACGGTTTCGCCTTGGAACCGTCAACCCGGGTTTCGTCGGAATCCGCGGCGCTGGACGTCTGCGGAAGGATGGTGATGCTCGTCGCCCCGATCACCCCGGAAGCGCCGACCCAGGGAAGTCCCTGGCCGGAGATTGCGCTGGAATGGCGACGGAAGTATTCGACCTCCCCGCCCGTCACTGTGACCTTCAGGGCCGGCGAATCCCCCCCCACGCGCGGATGCTCCAACCAGAGGGTGTCGTCTCCGGAGCGACGATCGCCCGGCGCGCCAAGGTTCACGCCGACGCGCCGCATGCGAATGCCGATCCTGGCGTCGGAGCCGATGCGGCTGTAGGTCCACATCTCCATTTCGGGCATGTGCACGAGGGCCAGCGAGGTCTGGTTCTGGTAGGCGCAACTGCAGGTGCGGGTGTAGTCCGGCGCGTTCAACACGCCATTGGCGATGATCAGGTTCGACGTGCAGCCGGACTTGAAGCCGCCGAGATTGCCGGTGCCGCTGTGGCCGGACAGGTCGTAGTAGCCGGCCGCGCCGGAGCGAAACGTCAGCAGGTGCTCGCTGGCGACCACGGTGTTGCAGCCGTAGGCCCGCGTCAGTTTCCAGGGCTCGAGGTCGCCGGTCAGCGGGTTCTCGATCAGGTGCGGCGAACCGTCCAACAGGCTGAACGCCCCGGCGGATTCGCGATATGAATTGGCTCCGGTCAGAATCAGGTCGTTGTGCAGGATGCAGGGGCCGGTATAGGCGATGTCCGGTTTTTTCCACTGCGTCGTCCCGTCGGCGCCGCGGTGGACGGTCATGCCCTGGCCGACTTCATCCCGCGAGCGATCACCGGCCTTCGCGCCGGCCTGAAGCAGGAGGTCATGCTTTGCGGAATAGCCCAGCCAGGAACCGAAGACGCCGTTCGAAACCTCCCAGATCAGGCGGCCGTCCAGGGCGTCCAGGGCGATGATGCGATAGCTCTCCGGCTGGGGCAGACCGCGCCGCGCCCGTTTGTCCTCCGCGCTCTTGGGCAGCCGGTCCAGGCAATAGACCCGACCGCCGCCGGCGACGATTCCATTGTGGAGAAAACTGTGCCGCGCCTCCACCCTCCAAAGCTTCCGCCCGGTTTGTCGGTCGAAGGCGACCAACGCCTTGCTCGCGGAAAGATCTTCGATCGGGGCGTAGTCGGGCCGCTTCTTGTCCTGGGATGCGAAGGGATTCCTCGCGCCGCCATTCTTGGCCGGGTTGTCCGAGTATTGGCGTGAAAAATGGGCAAAGCCGTCGCCGCCCAGCAGGACCTGATCGTAGACCCCGACGTAAGCCCAATGGCGGAGGTCCTCCGTTTCTGTTTCACGCGGCAGTTCGATGACCTGGGAGGTCCGCCCGGAGCGGGCGTCGATTGCGTGACAGGCGTTGCTGATCACCAGGTAGACGGCGTCCGCCGTGGCGACGTAGTTCGGTCCGCGGCCGTTGGCGCCCGGGATGTGCTTCTGATTGTAGGCCGTGCTCAACGGCGTGTCCTTGTAGGTCTCGTTGTAATAGACCCCGTAGTTGCCCAGATCGGGAAACCTGCGTTCCCAAAGGACCTCGCCGGTGTAGACATCGCGGGCGCTGAGGGAGTTCATGCCCTCGATGAACAGCCGGCCGCCGACCACCTGTTCGGAGGGGCCGTGTCCATGGCGCGGCAGCACGTCCAGATTGGAATTGCCGCCAAACCACAACACGCCCAGCGGCGCCTTCACCACCGAGTCGTCCGACTTCACCGTGTTTGCGACGTTCCCATAAAGGTGCGTCCAGTCTCCGGCGCCGGGCAGGGCTCCCTCTCGGCGGATCGCAATCCAGTCGTCCCCCGTCTGGATCTCCGCGTTCGCAAGTCTGGCGGCGTCGACCGCCGACGCCAGGGCTTCCTTCCGCTCTCTATCGCATTCGATCCAGAGCAGCCCCCCGAATGGCCGCACGGATCGATAGGCCGCCCGCAAGGTCGCGTCGTCCCTGAAGCGCTCCGCGGCGCCGGCTCCGACGTAAACAAGCCGGGCCGCGTAGGACGGCGCCTTGAACGAAACGGGATCGCCGACGTGGACCGCAACACGGTCGCCGTACAATCTCGGAGCGACATCGAGTTCCCGACGCAGAACTTCCGCCACGGTCTCCGAACGATGCACGGCGTCGATGCGAAGTTTGGAATGCCGGACAAATCTCTTCAGCTCGGCCGACGAATCAACGCCGAAAAAGAGCGCCCGCCCGCCCGTCCCCTCCATGTGTTCCAACGCCCGGGGGCGTCTGGGTGACGGCGATATTTCGGGCGGAGGTCCGGGACTGATGGTCGCGTGTTTTCCGCCCTCCGCTCCGAAGCAATGGATGCGTCCATCGAGCGTGATTGCGAAGAGGCGCTCGTCCGCCGCCAGCAGCCGCGACACTTCGCCGTCGACGTCGATCGACCAGGAAGCCGCGTTCTCGTCCCGCTTCAGGTCCACCGCGGTGATCGTTCCGCCGGCCGCCGCAAACAGTCGTCCGCCCGCCAGGATCAGGTCGCCGCGGCCGTCGATGTTGAATTCGCGGATGAACCTGTGATTGGGATCGAAGACCTGGACGGTCGGTCCCTTCCGGCCCTTTTCCCAATCCTCGCGCGCCCGGGCAAGCGATCGTCTGGCGGACTCCAGCCTTTTCCGGCCCTTGGGGATTCTCATTTGCGCTGATTCACGCGCCTGTCTGGCGCCCCCGGCCTTCGCGGCGGCTTCGAGTTTTTTCAGGTCGGCGGCGGCGCGATCCGCGGCGGCCTGGGCGGCGGTCAACAGCGTTTTGCGGTGGGATGCGTCAGCCGCCGTGTAGATCCGGTCGCCTGCGAGCGCGGGTTCCATGAGCGTGACGCCGGTCTTGTTCCCTGTGGCAAGGTCGAAGGCGCGCACGCCGCGTCCCCGGGTGTGGACGAAGAACTGCTTGTCATTCGCGGCGACAAAGGAACCGCCATTTCCTTTGCCCCCGGCGTTGATGTGGAAGTGGCGAAAGGCGCCGGTTTGCCGGTCGAACGAGGCCGGCACGGAGCGCCCGCCGGGCACGAGCAGTTGATCCCGGGTCGCAACCAGCGCTCCCTGGGGGGCGACACCCGCAAATGAGGGCGCGCTGTGCGGCTGTTTGATGAACTGCGCCCCGACGCCGTCATTCACCCACTGCACGGCCCCGCTCTGCGCGTCAAGCGCGTGAATGAACGTGCCCATGAAGGGCCAGATGCTCGCCGCGAAATAGACGGTTCCTTCACGGACCACCGGGGCGCCGCGGGCGGGCCAGGCGGAGATGACCCGGCGATTGCCCAGGACTTTCTGCGCCGAGGGTCCGCCGCGAAACTTCCAGCGCAAGGCGCCGTCCTTTGCGTCCACGCAGTAAAGGAAACCGTCGTCGCTGACAAAGAAGACCCGGTCCCGCCACGCGACCGCTGGCAGGCGCACGGGGCCGTCCGTGTAGAATCGCCACAACTCGGAGCCATCCCGGGTCGACACGGCGACGAGCTTGTCGGAATCGTTGAAGCCGACAAACAGCCGCCCGTCCTTCACCACCGGTTCGAACGCGCGGTCGTAGGGCATCAGGTCGTGATTGAGCGGATCGTCCCACACCTGTTCGCGCGGTGAATACACCTGCGTCCAGTGTGGTTGGAGATTATCTGGAAGATCGTAAGGGGAAGCGGCGCTTCGCTGGGCGTCGAACCGCCACATCGGCCAGTCAGCCCCCCGGGCGTCAGACCCTCCCGGGCATGCCAGAACCATCGCCCAGCCGATCACGAAAACCTGTCGCGCAGAAACTGCCATCAACCCAATCTATCGGGCGTGAAAAAGCGGGCGAGGAAAAAGGGCGGGCAAGGCGGGGCGAGTCGGCGCTCGGGTCTCACCTCGCGGAAAAAACCTTGTCCGCCTCGTCGAGCGTCTCCTTGGAACCGATATCGAACCAATCGCCCGGAACGGTCCAGGTGTGGACGGGGGTCTGCGGGTAGAGCCACTGGATGAGGCGGCCCGGCTGGTCGGGATTGTTTCCGGCGGCGACGTACTCGCCGACCTTCGCCACGAAGTCTTTGGGATAGAAATACAAGGCGATGCCGATCAGGCTGGTCTTCGGATTCTCAGGCTTCTCGACGAAATCGATCAGGCGGCCGTCCTCGGCAAGTTCGACGGCGCTGTAGGGCTTGGCGGCGTCGGTCGAGCCGACGTCGTACAATCCCAGAATCGGCGTCCCCTTTTCCCGGCAGGTTTCGCCGAAGCCGGTCAGGTCCTCGCTGAACAGGTTGTCCCCGGCCACGACGATCAGGTCGTCATCGACCTCCTGCTTCTGGATGACGAGATGGGTGTCGCCGATCGCGCCGAGCTTGTTCTCGTCGTTGGTGGACTCGTCGTTGATGACGGTGACTTTCACGCCATCGGCCGCCGCGTAGCCCCCGGCCCATTCTTCGAAGTGAGGGGCGAACTTGTTGTTGGTGACGACGTAGACCTCATCGATGCCGCCGACGGGGAGAACACGATCGAGGACGTGCTCGATCATGGGTTTGCCCGCGATCTTGAGCAGGGGTTTGGGTTGGTTGAGGGTGAGCGGGTAGAGGCGCGTGGCGTACCCGGCCGCGAGGATGAGAAGTTTCATGGAATGCGAATGTCAGTCGGCGTCGGTGTAAAGATCCGGCGCGGTCTGTTTCGCAAATTCCGTGGCTTTTTCAAGGATTTCCGCAGCTGATTCGCATTGCAGGGCCTGCGCGGCGAGATCCTTCGCCTTTTGGAGGTCGAGGTTGCGGATGAGATACTTGATCTTGGGGATGGAAGGCGCGGCGACGCTCAACTCCTCCGCGCCTAGGCCGAGCAGCAGCACGGCGAGGGTCGGCTCATGCGCCATCTCGCCACAGACACCGGTCCAGGCGCCGGCGCGGACCGAGGCTTCGATGGTCATCCGGATGAAGGTCAGGATTGCCGGGTGCGTGGGTCGGTAGAGATGCGCGATCTTCTCATTCATGCGGTCGACCGCCAGCGAGTACTGGATCAGGTCGTTGGTGCCGATGCTGAAGAACTTCGCGCGCTTTGCCAGACCGTCCGCCACCATGACGGCGGAGGGGATCTCGATCATGGCGCCGATCTCGAGATCCGGATTGAAGTCGCGGCCCTCGGATTTGAGCTCCGCCTTGCATTCCTCGACGAGCGCGTTGGCCTGGTCCATCTCGCCCACGCCCGAGATCATCGGGTACATCATCCGGACATCGCCGTGGACGCTGGCGCGGAGGATGGCGCGCAACTGGGCGCGGAAAATATCCTGTTCCTCGAGGCAGAAACGGATGGCCCGCCACCCGAGAAACGGGTTCATTTCCTCGGGCACTCGCAGATGGGAGAGGAATTTGTCGCCGCCCAGGTCCAGGGTGCGGATGATCACCGGATTGGGTTTCAGTTCCCGGGCGACCCTGGAGTAGGCCTCGTATTGTTCGTCTTCGCCGGGCAGCGTGTCGCGGTGGATGAACAGGTATTCCGTGCGGAACAATCCGACGCCCTCGCCGCCGTATTCCTTGACGAGCGCGGCGTCGCTGGGGTGCTCGATGTTGGCGGAAAGCGTGATGCGTTTGCCATCCAGGGTGGTGGCGGGCTTGTCGCGGAGTTCGGCAAGTTTCTCGGCCAGGTCCTGTTTTCGGCGAATCAACACGCCGTATTCAAACTGTGTCTGCTCGCTCGGATCGACCGTCACCACGCCGGTGTAGCCGTCGAGCAGGGCATAGTCCCCGGTGGCGATCCGCTGGCTGATATCGCCCAATCCGGACACCGCCGGAATGCCCAGCGACCGGGCCATGATGGCCGTGTGCGATGTTGCGCCTCCTACGTCCATCACAATGCCAAGAACCTCCTTCTCCGCGAGGCGCGCGGTGGCGGAGGGCGGCATTTCATGACAGACCACAATGGCCGGCTCGGTCACGGGGTCCAGGAAATCGTCGTTGTTCCGGCCGGTCAGGTTGTCCAAGACCCGCGCGCCCACGTCCCGCATGTCCGAAACCCGCTCCTTCAGGTAGGCGTCGTCCACCGCGGCCAGGGTCGCCGTGTATTTCTCCAACGCGCGATGAAAGGCCTGCTCGATGTTGACGGTGTCCTTTTTCAGGACGCGGATGGCCTCATCGATCAGGGAGGGGTCCTCCAGCACGAGCAGGTGGGCGTCGAAAATGCCCGCTTCGCTGGCGTCCATGGCTGAACTGACCTTCTCCTGGACGTCCTTGATATCCTGCCGCGTGCGGGCCAGAGCCTCCTCAAAGCGCCGGATCTCATCGGAGATCTCGTCCGGCGAGATCGACCGATGCGGCACGTGGTCGTCCGGCTTCTGCAAGACGACGACCTTGCCCTCGCAGACCCCTTCGGAGGCTGCGACGCCGCGGAAGACGCGTTCTCGTTGGTCGCCGGTTTCAGACATAAAAGCCGGGAAGGCTACCGGGGTTTGGGGGGATTGCAAATCCCTTTTCGACCCTATTTTCACCCTGTTTCGAATGGTCGTCACGCGCGAAAAATTCGTGTCATATCGTCCGATTTTTGGTTGGTTCTGCTGCATGGCCGAGCCACGACAAATCCGGAACCTCGCGCTTATCGGCTTCATGGGGACGGGCAAGTCGTCCACCGGGCAGATTCTGGCCCATCAATTGGGTTTCCGGTTTCTGGATACGGACGCTCTGATCGAAGAACGCGCCGGAGTCTCGATCTCCGAGATTTTTGAGAAGAGCGGCGAGGCGGCCTTTCGCGAGTTGGAGGGGAGGATTGTGGAGGAACTCGCGTCGCATTCGGAAACGATCATCTCCACCGGCGGCGGCCTCGGAGCCAACGAGGCCCACTTGGAGAGCCTCAAGACCCACGCGTTGGTCGCCTGCCTCTGGGCCGGACCGGAGGCTATCTGGCAACGCGTTCGACACCAGAGCCACCGTCCCCTGCTCAGCGGGCCGGACGCGCAGGACAGGATCCGCGAAATGCTCAAGCAAAGGGAGTCCGCCTACCGTCGGGCCGATATCCTGATCAACACGGAGATGCGGTCGGTCAAGGATGTCGCCCAACAGCTCCTCTACCATTTTCAGGAGGCCCGGGGCGTCTCATGAACGACATCGCGGGGCAGCTCAAGCAACGCGCCCGGGAGCTGGGTTTTGACGACTGCCGCATCACCTCGGCCGCGACGCCGGAGGGTGCCGGGCGGTTGCGGGCCTGGCTGGAGGACGGCTGCCACGGAGAGATGGGGTATCTGGAGCGCAACGCGCACAAGCGCGTCGATCCCCAGCTCGTGTTGCCCGGGGCCCGGAGCATCGTCACCCTCGCCAAAGCCTACTCAGCGCACGGGAGCCGCCGCGCGGGCACCGTTGAACCGTCGTACGGTGGAACGGAGGC
>Ga0181568_10004981_pt1 | contig 11754 bp, 9 predicted proteins | sample 101ome_20_FD_133758 | JGI IMG/M metagenome (GOLD analysis project Ga0181568, IMG submission 133758) | Coastal salt marsh microbial communities from the Groves Creek Marsh, Skidaway Island, Georgia - 101404AT metaG (megahit assembly) | ecosystem: Environmental > Aquatic > Marine > Intertidal zone...
CAAAGACCCTCAACGACGGTGTTGACATCATCGTCGGCACTCCCGGGCGCGTCATGGACATGACGCAGCGTGAGCACATTGACCTCTCTCAACCAACGCTGTTCTGCCTTGATGAAGCAGACCGCATGCTCGACATGGGATTCTTCCCCGACATCATGTGGGTGGTGGAGCGCATGACCTCACGGTCACAAACGTTGCTCTTTTCCGCAACATTCCCTCAAGAAATCATTGACGCAGCCCACGAATTCATGCATGAACCTGACTTTGTCCTCACCAATGCCGAGGCACTTGACATTCCCCCCATTGACCTGTACTCCGTTCGCATTGGCCGAGCCAACAAACTCTGGGTCCTCGGACGCCTTCTTTCTCGTATGAATGACGAGGACCAAACCATCATTTTCTGCAACACGAAACGCATGGTCGACCTCGCTGTTGAGCGGCTGAAGAAACATCGGTTTGATGTCGCTGGTCTTCACGGAGATTTGAGTCAGAACCAGCGGGAACGCATTCTTGATTCGTTCAAAGAAGGCAAGGTGAAAACCATCATCGCCACCGATGTTGCTGCACGTGGTATCGACGTTGACGGCATCACCTTGGTCGTGAACTATGACATTCCTTCCGACATGGATTCCTTCATCCACCGTATCGGGCGCACAGGCCGTATCGGCCGCACGGGAGAGGCATGGAGTTTGGTCTCACGAGATGACGAGCCACAACTCTCCAAAATCATGGCAACCTACGGGCTGGACATTCAACCAACCGAGGCTCCAGAACTCCCTGATGGTGTCGACCGCGACCCAGTACGACGCCAGGAAGATTATGGAGAATCCGCCGATGTGTTTGGGTTTGTCACGGTTCGACTATCGTTGCATCCTGACCATGCAGGTTCGACATTGAACGTTGCCAACTGGTTGCACGGCCAGATCAAAGGCGACGAATTGGCGATCGGTGAGATTCGCTTTGACAACGACTCCACCTATGTCAGCCTTCACAGCAGCAAACTCGGTACCGCAATGAAGGTCTTCGAGCAACGACCGTTTGAGGGTCAAACGCTTTCTGCAACCGTTGTTGAGTGATTCACTCCTCTTCCGACCCTCGTGAACGCCACGAACCCGCCCGTTTGACATGGTGTTTCTTGACGGTCGTCTTCGTTTCTTCCACCTTCCCTGAATCCTTGCTTTGACTCGGCCAGGATCCGTCTTCGAGGGGCTTCTCGACCACCACCACGGTGCCCACCATCAACAGCAGACCAATGGCGGAAAGCGACCATGCATAGCCAATAGCATCATCCCACCGCAATTGAGCATCACCGCATTCGGAGGAGATTTGGCTCGAAAATTCGCAGAAGGCCAGCGTGTCCCTCGCATCGATGGCTTCCTGATTCGTGTAAATGTTTGAGAGAGCGAGCACGAACATCAAACTCGCTACAATCAGCATGGCCCAATGTTGCCGCTCCCAGGTGAAGCGGCGCTGAAACCGCCATGGCGAGGTGTCTTCTTTGGTAGCGGCCAACGTTCGGGCAGGACCTCCGAATTTAATGAACCACGCCAACCACATGCCGACGAGGACAAGCAAGAATCCCCAAGTGTAAACCGCTTCGTGGTATTGCCACATGGGGGTGAGGCAGGCTTGGACGTCCGGGGTTTCAAGGCAAGACTCAACCGCAATGGGATAAAACACCACCAATCGCATGATGTTGAGGACATAGACCACACCGCACATGACGACAACAGCCTTGATTTTCTCTCGCTGTGGGACGCCATCGGTCATCATCACCAACGTTGAGAGAAAAATCATCTCATGGACCCCCGCACACTCGTCGGAGACATACAAACCAACGCTGTCAAACGGCCCGGGGAAGTTCGGATGAACCAAATCAATGCGAGTCAACCAACCGTTATGGTGGCTCAGTAATGCAGACCCTTCCCCGTAGAGCATATTGGTCATCTCGTGCCAAATCCATGCCTCTGTCACTTGGATGGGAGCGAGCGTATCCGATGGGAGCGTGAGAAACCAATAGAAAGCCTCAACCACAAGAAGAGCGAGAGGAATGCGACCGTACCGCAGCCCAAGTTCACCAACTTCTTTCCACGACATGTCTCCCTCGGGGCGAGCATGGTCGGGGGAGGTCATGCATCGTGATACGGCTCTTTGTTGAAAAGATGTTGCGAACGAAGCGCCTCTACGAACCTTGTTTTTGAAAAGGCATGTGTTCAAATCCTGAGGGGGGTTCGCAGACGCATGAGCAGCACATCGGACCTTCCCGATGTCACGCATCGCCTCGACGTGCTGGGGTTCCATTGTCCCGTACCGGTCTCCAAAACACGGGAAACACTTGAGCGATTGTCCGCTGGTTCCGTTCTTGAAGTTCTCGCAGATGATCCCGAGACCTTGCACGATATGCCGTTGTTGCTTGGAAGAGGCCCGCATCGCCTGCTCAATGTTCAAACGGTGGAAGGTGAATTCAAATTTTTAATCGAGGTGATGATGTGAAAATTCGACCAAGCGATGTGCCAAGCGAAGCTTTCCTTCCATCCGTACACGGCGACTTTCGGATTCAGGTGTTCCACGAAGAGAAAACCGGTCACGACCATGTAGCCCTCACCTTGGGGAGCATGGAAGGGCCGGACCCTGTTCTTGTTCGGGTTCATTCAGAGTGCTTGACAGGTGATGTATTTGGGAGCACACGTTGCGATTGTGGGCCCCAACTTCACGCTGCCCTTGACGCCATTGTTGACAAGGGATGGGGTGTCCTACTCTACCTGCGTCAAGAAGGGAGAGGTATTGGACTCCATGCAAAAATTCAGGCATATCATCTCCAAGATGGTGGGGCTGATACGCTGGATGCCAACCTCATGCTTGGGCTTCCCGCTGACGGACGAGATTACGCCATAGCAGCAGTCATGCTGAGTTCTTTGGGTGTAAAAGAGGTTGATGTACTCACCAACAACCCAGCAAAAGTTAGTCACCTCGAACAACACGGCATCCATGTGGTTCAACGCACGCCGTTGATTGTCGGCGTGACAGAACAAAACCGTCACTACCTCGCCACAAAAGGGGAACGAATGGGTCACCACATCAAAGATGAAGACCTTTGAATGGGGCCGTGGCCGGGAATTGAACCCGGGCTGGCAGAACCACAATCTGCCGTGCTAACCCCTACACCACCACAGCCATGAGAGGTAAGTCGGCCTCATGTGCGAGGTATTTCAAACATACGCCAAGCCGTTGTTAAGCAAACAAACGAAATGGACAAGGAACCCTTTGTTTCAAGAAGTGCCACGCCATGCCTTTACCATGCGACACTCAAGGTCCGTCCTTCCGTGGGTTCTCCTCCTGCTACTCACCACGGCTTCACCCATGCTGATGTCAACCACAGCACGCAGTGTTCACAGCACGTCCGATGTGGACCTGTTTCCTCAAGGAGGCCTCAGCAACCCGAGCGACTGGTCGGTTGGTGCAGAAACCTCGTTCACACAAGAGGCAGCCACCTACACGGAAAGCATGGTGGCCGATCAACGACTAAGCATGGTGCACCAGCGACCTCTCAATCTGGACACCATGACCGTTTGGGCCTCGTCATCACCAACCAATTCCAATTACTCATTGGGGGCCCCGGATGGAGCAGCCACATGGTCGACTGGCCCGGAAATTGAACTCACTGGATTTGATGTCACTGGACTTTCTTCATACGAACTCCACGAAGTTCACATGAAAGGGGTCTTCCAAATCCCTGACGCACTTTCAGAAGACACGGTGAGGATTTCCGTTCAACACACCGATGGATTTGACCTCCTCAAGACCTTTGCACATACGCAGGGCAACGTGGATTACATCAACAACAGTGCCTTTTCCCTCAATCTTACCGGGTTGATGGATTGGACATGGAACGATGTTTCGACAATGTTGTTTACGCTCGATTACGTCTCCGCAGGAGGTGTGGATGATTCCCGCCTTGTGGTGGATGCGCTCGGCCTTGCCATCACGGTACAAACGCCTTGGTACGGCGGTGAAGTCGGTTATGCAAGTTCAACCTTCAACGGTCACGACCTGCCCGTTATGGGATTGGACTTCAACAGTGGAACGAGCCTCAACATGGCGCTGGACAATTGCGGACTGAAGCCCTCTGTAGAGGGTACAACCGGCGAATGGGAAAGCGACTTGGTGACCCATCCCCCCGAGCAAACCCTCGGCCGAGTGCATGCTTCTGTGAGCGAAGGTTCGCTTTCCAACATCACTGTGGAAGTTGCGTTGTCGCAAGACGGTGTCTCCACGGGAGAATACATACCTGTTGACCTGAACATGTTGCTGCCCGAAGCCGCTGCATACCGAGTGAAGGTCACCATCATCGATGCGTGTATGGACAAGGCGTGGATTGATGTCAACGATCCGACGCTGAGTCTGTCTGGAAGGGTCTTTGGTACCAACGACGGTATTGACGCCAATTATTCCCGTTGGCTGCTGTTCGTGAACGGTGAATTGGTGTCCAACGAAGCGATGAGCTTGGGCTCCTTTGTCCACGATTGGCCCATCGGCGCATACATGACACCGGATGCGACAAGCCTCACGGTAGAAGTGCGTGCGTGGTTCACATGGGACTCTGATGGAACAGCAAGCACCAGCGCCCTTGAATTCACCTCGCTCGCCGTGACAGGAGGCTATGAAATTGCATGGGATGAAGATCCCGTGTGCGAGTCGGTTGGCGACCAATACCTCACCGAGGACAACGGTGGCATCATTCTGCCCCTTTTGCTCCGTTGTACAGATGACCGCACGAACAACGATGATCTCGTGGTACAATTTTCCAATTCAAACGAGGACTTGGTGGCAGTTGACCTCGCTGAAGGAGATGTACGACTTCGCCTGCTTCCCGAAGCGAGTGGCCAGGCAGTCATCGGAATTTCCGTGGCCGACACCTCCGGCAACGAATGGACGGAGACGTTCACCCTGATCGTCGACGCCGTTGATGACCCACCCGTCATCGGCGAATTCCAATCGTTGATTCCTGTCGAGCGAGACACGGCAACCATGATCAACATCACCTGGTCGGATGTTGATTCCACAGGCATCACGGCATCCACCAACCGTTCATGGGCATCGGTTGATTTAGCCTCCAGCACCCTCACCGTTACGCCTCCAATCGCTGGATTCCAAACGGTGTTGGTGTCCTTGTGCGACCAAAACTCCTGCAGCGAGCGAGAAGTGGACCTCGAGGTCATGGCGTTGGCAGACCTCGTGGTTGAATCCATTGACTTTGGAACGGAGACCCTCACTCAAGGCGATGTGATTGCTATGCGTGTGTTGATTCGTAACGATGGATATGCGTCAGCATCCATGGTGTCGGTACGCTGTGAAACGGATGATCAACTGGTTGGAGTAAACACCATTGCCGTCATTGAACCAGGAGAATTGCGTGCGGTGACGTGTGACTGGCAGGTTCCAGATGATGCTCGTGTCCTTCGCTTCAGTGCTGTGGTTGATCGAGGCCTGGAGATTCCGGAAGGGAATGAAGAAAACAATCGGATGGAGATGCTGATGGCCATCAATGAATTTGAAACGCCGGAGAGTGCCAGTAACGCCGATTCGTTGGCGAGTACCGGCGTTTGGATTGGCTTCATCGTCATCTGTGTAGGTCTGCTCGGACTTCTTGCCTTCTCGATGCCAGACAAGGTCAAGAAGATTGAGTGAAAAGGGGGTATCATCCCAAGACACATTCAAGGCACGAATGTCGGATAATGTCCTCAAGCGCCTCAAACTTCATAACTAGACCGTGTCAGAAACGGTTGCTTTGAGGTCGTGGGGGCCGTTCAACTTCGGTTGACAAAGCAGGAGTGGGGACCATGTCTCAATTGAAAATCCGCATTGAAACGGACGAATACATCTACGAAGAATACATCGAAGCATGAAGTCATGAAGACGTCGTCCAGCGTCGTGGATACACTTCTGTATCCATCAAGACCATGCTGGGCCGAGCGATTTCACCTTCATCCATCTTTACGATGGCATCGGCGTCAGCTTTCAACTTGACAAAGCCAACGGCTTCGCCTTTGAGCGATGTAACCAGCAGTTCGGTTCCTTTGGAGATGTTTTCAGGAAGACTGACCAAACCGGGACGAAGCAGAGGTGCACCGTACGCCAATGCCGCAACTGCACTGTCTTTCACCTCGCAACGAGGCACGTCAACCAAGAGTTTCTCGATGGGGTGGACCACCGCTTTCAACGCAGATTCGTCACCGCATTCCTTCCAAAGCCAGACAGCATCGGCAAGTTGGTCCATGGTGATGCACTGTTCCAAACGGAACATGCCTGAGGATTCTCTTCGTAGTTCTTTGAGCGTCACCGGCGTGTTGAGCATCAGACCCATATCACGTGCCATGGTTCGTATGTAGGTTCCTGCTTCACAGGTGATGCGGGCGACCACATCGTTCCCATCCACATCCAACAGGTCAAAGGCGTGGATCCTTCGTGTTCGAACTTGAACCTTGACCGCAGAGACCTCCGGAGGAACATTGTAGATTCTTCCGGTAAGCGACGCCATCACGCCTTGAAGTTCTGCCTGCTCCGGCATGGCCTTGAATCTGAACACGGCGATGTAGGATTTTTTGTGCTTGAGGATCTTGTTGGTGATTTTCATGCACCGACCTGCCATCAGTGGTAGGACACCGGTGGCAAAGGGATCGAGGGTCCCTCCGTGGCCGAGGCGCTCAAGGCCGAGCAATTCACGGGCCCAGGCCGCAAGTTGGTGTGAGGTCGGCCCTGCTGGTTTGTCGATGAGGATGAAGCCTGATGCGAGGCGTTGTTCCAATGTTCGCTCATCTGGATGACAACCGATTGCCGGATCTGTTTGACGCTCCTCGCTGAGTTGATGTGAGCTCACGACTGTTCCCCCAAAGCAACGACGACCCGCTCTAATATTTCAGTTGCATTGAGGTTCGTGGCATCAATCACATGGGTGTAAGGTTCAGGGTCTTGGGGCTGAAGGCCGTAAAGAAGGTCAAAACGCTCACCATCAACCATCGCTCGCTGCCGATTCGCCTCATATGCCTTCTCAGGAGTCAGTCCTTCTCTACTCGCAACACGCCGAGCCCGTTCTTCATCACTGACATCCAACCATATTCGCAGACAAGGAAGGTTCAATTTGTATGCCCACCAACCTGAGAGTCGAGATTCGACGATTTCCGGAGAGCCCTCTCCTGTCATGCTTTCCTGAAGAAGCGTGTCGAGCGAACGATCCACATCCAATTCCTGTTTACACAACTCACCAAAATCACCCAGCGACATGCCTCGTCGCTTGGCCTCTTGGCGAAACACATCGCCACCATTGAGGGAGTTCCAACCGAAATGGGCTTCCAAGCCACTCACAAGGGTGCTTGTGCCACTTCCAGGGTGGCCAGAGACCGTAACACGGACCATGGTCACACCCATTCATGGAAGCAAATGTTGCAACGTTTCGTTCTCGGACCGTCGTGGGTGATGACGTCACCGTCGCATTCAGGACAGGCAAGTGCCGAGGATGATGCACCTTGTGCAGGAACTGGGGCAGGGCTTGAGGCTGCCTTCTTGCGTTGTTGTTGACTTCGCTTTGCACGTTGTTGCCTCTTTTTTGCCTGCGACGAGGTTGCAGCGGGCTTGGTCGCCACCAAGTGGAGCAAGGGCTCCTTGAGAAGTTCACCCGAGACGACAAGTGGATGGGTTTTGTATCGAGCGAGTTTGATGTGGCGGTCAAGGGCACGGCCGTAAGCTGCACTCATGCAGATGTAGCAACAAATCCATGCGGGGAAAAAGAGGAAACGGCCGTCAAGGAGATGCCATTCTGGAGCCCAAGGCAACGAGACATAGTCCACTCGGAAGGTTTCCACCTTCGTGGTCAACCAGGCAAAAATACCGATGATGAAGATCATGGTGAACATCATTGGCTTCATGGCTCCCATTTGAACTTCCAATTGCTCGGGCATCATCTGTTGCTGAAGCGTCATGGCCTTTTCTTGAAGAAACGGGTCACGGGAGAGCCGTGCTTCGTTCATCATTTGGCGAACTTGGCCTTGACGATGGCCGATATGGGCTTGGTCCATTGGGTCAACGAAGAAATTTCGGATGATGGTGTTCAAGGTCATGGAAAATATCCCCAAAATCATCACGGTGATGACAAAAAAGGATTCTTCTGGGAGGACGGGGGACAGCAGCGGATCTGCTGCAGTACCCAACGTCGTACGAATGGAAGGCGTCATGATGAGGAACGTCATCAGGATCATGAACAGCAACATCATCCCCATGGACCCGTTGGGTGGAGGGGGTGGAGGAGGCGATGAGCTGTTGGCCATATTCAATGTCCGACGAAGGTAGGGCATGAAGGTTAGCATTGTTCGCCATCAGTTTTTGTCAACATCGCATGGAGAACTTCAAACAAGACCGCCTATTGGTCAACCCACATGCGCAAGAAACAACCACTCGAAGTGGCCCCAACTTGGCGATACCCACTCCCGATGCCAATGCCAGGACAACCTGTCTGTGCAACCGAACAGGAAGCGGTTGACCAACTCGCACGGCTTCCTGCCCATCCCAAAATCTTCCTTTGGACGGACCATGACCGGAAATGTCCCGATGGATGGGGGTTCATTGCCAGCCTCCGTCAAGGCGTTCCACCATCAGGCATCGAAGCCGAACTGGGGGCTTGGTCGGTTCAGTATCCAAAGGCATGGCTTGCTGTGGACTTGCGTGACGGCATGCTTCCACCTTCAACCGTGCGTCCCCTTGATGACGTACTTAGTTCGCTGAAACGCCCGGTTATCATCTTGGTCAGCCGCTCGCCCGATCACGAGGACTGGCCACAGTGGGTCCTTCCTGAGTGAGGTCTACTGGGCAAAAGTCACCCTACGGTGACGCAGAAGACGAGGTTCAGGCTTCGAAGGTGTAGCCACACGCCGTACAAACACTCGCATCGGCTGCGTTCATCGTCGAACAAATCATGCAGGCCTTCTCATCGGCTGCTGCTTCCTCAGCAGGTGCTTCTTCAGCAGCAGCTTCTTCGGCGGCTTCTTCAGCAACAGCCTCTTCGGCGGCTTCTTCAGCAACAGCCTCTTCGGCGGCTTCTTCAACAGGTGCTTCTTCAGCAGGAGACTCTCCTGATGTTTCTTCGGTAGCCCCGTTTGATTCGTTCCATGCCTTAGCAGCGTCCTCAAGTTCGGATTTCTTGAGGTAGCCGTTGTCGTCGTGGTCAAAGTCACCAGCAAAGGCAACGAACTCGTCTCGATGAGCCACGTCAATACCGTTGGCGTCCATAACCTTGAGGAGCATGTCCTCACGGAACTTCATCTTTGGAGCGTCATCTTCTGCAACCTCTTCTTCAGTGGCTTCTTCAGATTCTTCAGTTGCTTCTTCAAGGACTGGAAGTTCATCAGACTCAATTTCATCGCCGAAATGAACCCCGTGGAAACGGTTGAGAGCTTCGGCATCAACCTCTCCGGAACCCTTGATGTCAAAGGACACCTCAAGGCGCTCACCCTTCTCAACAACTGGCACATGCCAAACGATATGGAGGCCACCTTCTCCTTCCTCGGAGGTCATGGTCACGTCGTCTCGCTTGCCTGAACCACTCTTCAGTTCGTAATCCTTGATTTCAAACTGGGGAGGAAGAACATCGTTGATATAGAGGTCACTGAGCGCTGTATCGCCGTTGTTTTCAAACAAAATCAACACTTCATAGCGACCCTTACCGCCAAGCGGGATGGCTTGCTTTCCGGCGCTGAAGTTGCGACGGTTGTGAATGACTTTGATCGAAGGTGAAGTTTCGGGTTCTCGCGTGCACACTGGTCCGAACCGTTCTGCACTGAACTCAATCCGAGCAGGAGCGTCCACACGCTCGTTGCCGGGTGATGGATCAGGCGCCGTAAGCGGATAGGAGATGTCAATGGTCTTCCCTGGCTTGAGCCCCAGAGGTCCCCGCGTGCCGATGGTGAGGGTCATGGTGTGTCCCTGCCCGTCTGGCGACCGGTGTTCCTTTTCGATGGTGACACCCTCTGAAATCTCGACCTTGAACTGGTCGTCGTCAACAGCCTTGCCGTCCAACTTGATGCTGAGTTGCTCAGCGAGGGGGGCCTCAAACAACCCTGGAATGTCGTCTGTTACGCGCATCAAATTGATGGTTGCTGAGCCTTCGTTCTTCAGCGAAAGTGTTGCTTGAACCTTTTGCGAACGGTAGGAGCGTAGGCTTCCTGTTGAATAGACCTTGCTCACCTTTGACTCAAGAACATCCAACTTCTTTTCTTCAAGCGTCATGGTTCCCTCCGCAGATTGAACCGCACGAGGCAACACGGTGTAGGACAGGTCGTAAGTGAAGTCCGGCTCGGACTGAGCCATGACCACCCGTTCTTCGGATTCCCACTTTCCGTTTGGCGTCACGTCTTGGTCAACATCGTGGACATCGAACAACAACTCGTCACTTCCCTTCATGCGAACCTGAAGTTTCGTCAAGTCAACTGCAAACGAGGAGCGGTTCTCGAAAATAGCGCGGCACTTCCAATTGTCAGGTCGCTCGTCCTCACGAACACGCATGTATGTGAACCCTCGACAGAATGCATCCAATTCTCGGAACGACATGCTCGAAAGTGTGGCGTCAGCTCGATAGGTAGCAGAGGCTTTTCCAGCCTTGATGGCCTTTGTGGAGGAAACCGCAATGGTGCCAGTTAGGGCAAGCGTCTGGGTTTCGCCAGCAGACAAGCGGCCGACAGTCCACACAACGGCGCCGTTATCCAACTCGGCTCCGCCCGCCATTTCAACGTGCATCTCGCCGGCAAGCGGACGTGTAACGACCACATCTTGCAAGTCAACATTGGAAACATTCTCAACTTCCAACTCCAGGGCGATCTCTCCAGGGTCTTCGCTGATGGCAACCGAAAGGGACCGCTCTTGAGACCGAGATGGATTGGTATCAAGTCGCTCTCGGAGGGTCATCAGTTGCTTTCCACTGACCTTGTAGGCCATGGTGTGGCTCTTTGAAGGCTCCAATTCGTCAACCGAAACGTGTTCGCCACCGATATCGGTTGAATCGATGTTATCAAGCAGAACGTCAATGTCGTAAATTCGGTCATCGGATGACGGGTTGTTGACGGTGAGTGTTCCTTTCACGGTTTGCTTGATAATCACACCGTCAGCGTTGAGCGTGGTGGATTCAACCTCGTGCAAGGTTCCTTCCAATTTGTCGCCGGGAACCGATTCAACCTCTGCAATACTTCTGATGGTCGCCCCTGCTTGTTCTCCGGAGAGGTCAGCGGGCGCAAGGTCTGGCAGAGGAGGTTCGTCAAGCGGAGATGGTGCAAGCGGGTCGAGCAACGCATCTGGAGCAGGAGGCGCAGGGGGCGCTGAAAGTGGATCCATCAAGGGGTCTGCAGCCGGTGATTCTGGCATCGGCGGCATCTCTGGCGGTGCGGGAGGCGCTGCAAGCGGGTCCATGAGGGGGTCTGCAGCCGGTGCTTCTGGCATCGGCGGCATGGGCGGCATCTCTGGCGGGGCTGGAGGCGCTGCAAGCGGGTCCATCAACGGGTCAGCGGCAGGCGCATCGGGCATTGGTGGCATCGGCGGCATCTCGGGTGGTGCGGGAGGCGCTGCAAGTGGGTCCATCAGAGGGTCTGCAGCCGGTGCTTCTGGCATCGGTGGCATCTCCGGTGGCGCAGGTGGTGCCTCAGGCATCGGTGGCATTTCCGGAGGTGCTGGAGGAGCGTCGGGCATCGGTGGCATTTCCGGTGGCGCTGGAGGAGC
>Ga0181568_10004982_pt1 | contig 11754 bp, 9 predicted proteins | sample 101ome_20_FD_133758 | JGI IMG/M metagenome (GOLD analysis project Ga0181568, IMG submission 133758) | Coastal salt marsh microbial communities from the Groves Creek Marsh, Skidaway Island, Georgia - 101404AT metaG (megahit assembly) | ecosystem: Environmental > Aquatic > Marine > Intertidal zone...
CACAAAGAATCCCGTATCTTAAGGCAAATAGGTAGATTAACCAGTACCTCATAAACCACAGACAAACACTTAGTGCAGTCCAACTCAGGTAAACATGGTTTGGATAAAGTCTCTTGAACAGTATAAGACCAAGCACTAAACACAGTCCCACAAAAGCGATTGCCGAGAATTCAATTTTGCGACGATCGGAATTAAGTTCGTCTACGGATTCCTGAAAGTATTCAGATTCTTTAAACTCTTCAAAACTGCTGTGCTTGGCCAGTTCTTCGTCGTAACCCGGATGGTCTTTGCGAAAAGCGTTACGCGCAATTCCTTTGAAATACTCGGTCTCATAACCAAGTGTGGAAGCTGTAAACATTCGAACATGCTCGATGGCATAGGCTCCGACTAGAGTCGTGCCAACAAAAATGAGAACCAGTTTTGTAAATTGAGCCACAATCAAATATAGGTCTTCGGCCAACGGATTAGCAACCCAAATTGCTTGACCGGATGGTGATATCGACAAACAATTTCTTCCAATTCTCGGAGCTTTCTTATACATTCACACTATGAACTTAGACCAGTACATGATTGTCACCGGACCCGATGTCGAGTCGCTACGAACTGGTATACAAGACATGGCCGACCGATACAGTGCCACCGGATTTACCAACGGTATCAAAGTTTACCAGTCTCGCAGAAATGAAAACAACTACGTTCTAAACTTCACGAACCCACCTGATTTTGAGCGTTTTAAGCACCTAACGAACCACATCTCTTCGCCAGGTGCAAATTCGAGTCCATTTCGTGTGATGGCGTATTGCAATGTTTCTCCGTCCGACACTGCGCCAAATGAAATTGTTGGAAAGCGCGTTTTGCTTTATGTAGCAAATGGAGACCTAGACGGCGACAATGTTCATGTGGTATGGGATGGAGCTCATTCTACAGCAAGATTGGGCTTTAGTCGACGCGAAGAATTTGAAGAACTTGATGTCTTGGAGTTCGATTTTGCAGAACCGGATTTAAACCCGAACGATTATGAACTCATGGATACTTTTTCGCCTGACCCGGATAAAGCGGAACGCCCTATTCAAAAGTCTTCGGGATGTCTTGGCACCACTGTGCTCCTAATTCTTGTAGTAACTGTTATTTCGCTGATTTAGACTCTCCAATCTTACGAGCGCATGCAATTCCGTCAAGCGCAGCGGACATGATTCCACCTGCGTATCCCGCACCTTCGCCACATGGATACAAACCATGTACGTCCGGATGTTCCAGACTCTCTCGATCTCGGGGTATTCTCACGGGCGACGAAGTTCTCGACTCCACACCTACCAAAACACCGGCATTTGAATCGTATCCTTTCAATCGTTTTCCAAACGCTGCAATTGCACCCCGGATTCGTTGATGAACAAATCCCGGCAACACTTCATTCAAGTCTAACGATTTAACCCCGGGCAAATAAGATGTTTCTTGTATAACAGGGGATGGCTTGCCTTTTAAAAAATCCCCAACCCGTTGGGCCGGAGCGGTTAAGTCCTCCCCTCCCATTCGAAAAGCTTTGCGCTCTACTTTTTCCTGAAACTTCATAGCAGCCAGTGGATTGTTCTCGCCATAACGTTTCCAGTCGTTTGGTCCAATCTCCACCACAAAACCGCTATTTGCAAACTCTCCGTTGCGTTTACTCGGAGACCATCCGTTTACTACCACCTCGTTACTATCGGTCATGGCAGGTGCAATGATTCCGCCCGGACACATACAAAAACTGAACACGCCTCTACCCTTTACTTGCTTTACCAAGCTGTAGGATGCCGGCGGTAAAAACTCACCACGTTCACATTTATACTGGGCACGATCAATCATATCTTGAGGATGCTCAATTCGCACACCCAGAGCAAAAGGTTTTGCTTCAATTGCTATATCTCGATTATGCAAAAGTTCAAAAATGTCTCGTGCTGAATGTCCCGTGGCAAGGATTATGTGATTTGTTGGTATGAGGCCATTACTTGTTTCAGCTCCACAGATTTTTCCATTTTCTAGGATGATGTCTGTGAGCTTGGTATCAAAACGTACTTCCCCACCTAGTTTGATTATAGATTCTCGTATGTTTTGAACGATTCCTGGTAGCTTATTGGTGCCGATGTGTGGATGAGCTTCGTAAACAATTTCAGGCTTAGCCCCATGGTCCACAAACGTTTGTAAAACATCCTGGATATCGCCACGCTTCTTGCTTCTCGTGTACAGCTTCCCATCGGAAAACGTCCCTGCACCGCCTTCCCCAAAACAGTAATTGCTGTCCGGATTTACTTCTCTGTCACGGAAAATGCGAACAAGATCCCTTCGTCTTTTACCGACTTCCTTTCCTCGCTCGATGACTATTGGTTTTACGCCATTCTTAAGCAATTCGAGGGCGGCGAACATGCCTGCAGGACCAAAGCCAACGATTACAGCAGATTGGTCTCCTAGAGTTGGGAATTTGGTTACATTTTCGTCCTCAAACCCGTTAGCAGACACCTCTATTCTGAATCGAAAAATGATTGGATTTTTCCGAGCATCTAATGACTTTTTAAGAATTCGGTATTGACTCTTTTGGATACTTTCCCATCTGAGTTTCTTACACAGTTGTTTTTCAAGCACTTCCGATTTAGAGGCCTGCTCTGGAAGCACACGAATTTCAACGATTTGGGGAGTCAATTTCTTTTCCAATAACTATCCACAAATATTTACATAAATCAATATAATCGGCACTTTTGCTCTTTAATTTATCCCACTTTGAAAACTTCAGCAGAACTTAAAGACATCGTTAGTCAAGTACGACGCGACATCGTACGCATGGTACACGCAGTACAATCAGGTCACCCCGGAGGTTCCCTCGGTTGTGCCGAGTACTTTACTGTGCTTTACCACAACATCATGGATTACTCGGCTATGCCGTTTAACATGGATGGAAAAAATGAAGATGTCTTTATCCTGAGTAACGGTCACATTTCACCGGTATTCTACTCAACTCTTGCTCATGCAGGTTATTTCGATAAAAGTGAATTGGCTACGTTTCGAAAACTAAATTCCCGACTTCAAGGTCATCCTGCCACTGAAGAAGGATTACCGGGAATTCGGATTGCTTCTGGTTCTCTAGGCCAAGGATTGTCGATAGCAGTTGGTTTAGCTCAATCCAAGAAATTGAACAAGGACAGTCACTACGTGTATGCTCTTATGGGCGATGGTGAGTTGCAGGAAGGACAAAACTGGGAAGCAATCATGTACGCGGGACACAATGGTGTAGACAACCTCATTGCAACAGTTGATTTCAACAAGCAACAGATAGACGGGTCAACTACGGACATCATGGGTTTCCATGAACTACGCAGCAAGTTCGAAGCATTTGGTTGGGAAGTTTTAGACATGAACGGGAACGACGTAGATTCAGTTCAGACGGGGCTTCAAGCGGCAAAAGACAAAGCAAATAATGGAAAACCAATCGTTGTGCTCATGACTACAGAAATGGGTAATGGCGTGGACTTCATGATGGGTTCGCACGAGTGGCATGGCATCGCTCCAAACGATGAGCAATTGGAATCTGCTTTAGCTCAAAACCCTGAAACTATGGGTGATTACTAAGTCATAGCATACTTTTTGATGTTGCGAAAGGGTTATAACAGTACTATGAGATATACATTCGTATGTCTGGCTCTGCTTGCTACCTTTTGCACCTATGCCCAGACCTCAACGCCTTACACGCCTCCTAAAACCAGAATTCTCTTTGTGCTTGATGCATCTAACAGCATGTATTCGCGCATGGGGACGGACGACCGAATGACGGTTGCAAAGAAATTACTATCGCGCATGGTAGATAGCCTCTCACAAATTGATGAGCTCGAAATTGCCTTACGTGTATACGGTCATCAAATAGGCAAAGACGATTACGATTGTAAGGACACAAAGCTTGAGGTTCCGTTTAGCCCGGTAAACCATAATAACATTAAAGAAAAGCTCAAGCAGATTAAGCCAAGAGGTACCACGTTAATTGCATACTCACTTCAGCAGGCGGCGTACGACTTTCCCTCTGCTAGCTCCACACGAAACATCATTATCCTAATCACAGATGGGATCGAAGAATGTAACGGTGACCCATGTGCCGTCTCTGCCGCGCTTCAACAACAAGGCGTTGTGCTAAAACCTTTTATCATTGGTGTGGGCCTCAATAAAGAATTTCAGCAGCAATTTGAATGTGTAGGGAAATATTTTGAAGCAACCACCGAAGATGCGTTTGAAGAGGTTCTAGATATTGTTGTCGCACAAGCGCTTAGCAACACTACGGTTCAAGTTAATTTGAACAACACGGCCGGTCTCCCTAAAGAAACGGATGTGAATGTATCTTTTGTAGATGCACATTCCGGAGAGTTCATTCGAAACATTGTTCATACCATCAACCGTTACGGGCATCCCGACACCATTTATCTGGACCCGGCGCATGATTACGATGTAATTGTACACACCATCCCTCCGCTTCGAAAAGAAAATATCAGTCTCAAAGGAGGCACACATACCACTATAGAGTTCGATGCACCACAAGGGAATCTTGAATTGGTAGTTGACGGTGTTTCCGGGTACGGCAGACTCAATGCCATCGTGTACAAAGCAGGAACCAAAGAAATTGTGAATGTTCAGACATTCAACACCAAAGAACCATACATAACGGGAACTTACGATTTGGAAATACTTACTCTCCCTCATAGGTTTCAGCCAAATGTACCGATCAAACAGTCTAAGAAAACGAAGTTGCAAATCCCTCAACCCGGCAGCGTCAACCTAATTACTAAAAATCAGTTTTGGGGCGACATCTACCTAGTTAAAGGAATTGAGCGCGAGTGGGTTTGTAATGTCGACTTAGAAGGTACCAGCAAGCGAATTGTTATGCAACCCGGCACTTATGCAGTTGTTACAAGAGGAAAGAATGATCAAAACGTAATCAATTCACACGAAGAAATATTCCAAATCCAATCAGGGAAAGTCACCAATATAAAACTATAGCATCACATCACATGGTAAACACGGAAGTAACTGAAAAGAAAGACACGCGATCGGGCTTTGGAGCTGGTCTGCTTGAATTAGGTAGAACCAACCCAGAAGTCGTGGCACTTTGTGCCGACCTCACCGGCTCGCTCAAAATGGGCGCTTTTAAAAAGGAATTCCCGGAAAGATTCTTTCAGGCCGGAATTGCAGAAGCGAACATGATTGGAATGGCTGCCGGACTCGCGACCGGAGGTAAAATCCCATTTACAGGTACATTCGCTAACTTTTCAACCGGTCGTGTATACGATCAAATCCGCCAGAGTGTTGCTTACTCGGAGAAAAACGTAAAAATCTGTGCAAGTCATGCAGGATTGACATTAGGTGAAGATGGTGCTACGCACCAGATCCTAGAGGATGTCGGATTGATGAAGATGCTCCCAAACATGGTGGTAATCAACCCATGTGATTACAATCAAACCAAAGCAGCTACAATTGCGATTGCAAGCCATCATGGGCCTTGCTACTTGCGCTTTGGTCGTCCAAAGTGGCCGGTATTTACCGACTCAAATCAGAAGTTCGAAATTGGAAAAGCTTGGACCATCCAAGAAGGTAGTGATGTGACAATCTTGGCTACAGGTCATATGGTTTGGAAAGCGATGGAAGCTACAAACATTCTTGAGGCAGCCGGTGTTTCTGTAGAACTGATTAACATTCACACAATCAAGCCACTCGACGATGAGGCAATTCTTAAATCTGCTGCAAAAACAGGTTGTGTTGTTACAGCAGAAGAACACCAACTCAACGGTGGTTTAGGTGATAGTGTATGCCAGCTTTTATCTCGAAACGAACCAACCCCAGTTGAAATGGTTGCGGTTCACGACCAATTTGGAGAGAGTGGTAAACCAGAAGAATTGTTAGACAAGTACGGACTTGGAACAGACAACCTAGTGGAGGCTGCAAATAAAGTGATTGCAAGAAAAAATGGATAACCGTCAAGAACTCATAGAACAAATCTGGGATAATCGTGAAATCCTAAAAGAAGTATCTTCTGAAGAGGCAATTCGTTCGGTTATTGCCGATTTAGATTCCGGTAAACTGCGAACTGCAGAGCCGACCGATAATGGCTGGCAGGTAAACGACTGGGTGAAAAAAGCGGTAATCTTATACTTCCCTATTCAAAAGATGGAAGTTAGTAATGCCGGACCGCTAGAGTTTCACGACAAGATGGAACTGAAACGCAACTATAAGGAGCTAGGCATTCGAGTAGTGCCACATGCTGTTTCACGTTATGGCAGTTATATCGCACCTGGTGTTGTGTTAATGCCAAGCTACGTAAACATTGGAGCGTACGTAGACAGTGGAAGTATGGTGGATACCTGGGCAACTGTTGGTAGCTGTGCTCAGATTGGTAAGAATGTACACTTGAGTGGTGGCGTTGGAATTGGTGGTGTTTTAGAACCCGTTCAGGCGGCACCGGTGATTATCGAAGACAACTGTTTTATTGGCTCACGTTCAATCATAGTAGAGGGCGTAAAAGTTGGCACCGAAGCCGTAATTGGTGCTGGAGTCACGCTAACAATGTCTACCAAAATACTTGACGTATCAGGTAGTGAAGTCAAAGAATACATTGGAGAGGTTCCTCCGCGTTCTGTAGTAATCCCAGGAATGCGCACAAAGAAGTTCCCTGCAGGAGAATATCAAGTACCCGTAGCCTTGATCATTGGTAAGCGAAAAGAAAGTACCGACAAGAAGACGAGTTTAAATTCAGCACTACGGGACTTCGACGTAGCGGTATAAACTTCTGTCGCTCTTACTTTTTTAACCGACCTATTCAGGGTTCCCGCTAAGGTGCAGAGTTGTAAAGACACATCGTTACAACTCACGCAATCGTGCATTCACGCATTCACGCATTGGATTATTGAATCATTGAACCAATGTTCCTCTATCTTCGCGGCATGAAAATCGGGTTTGACGCGAAACGATATTTCCGGAATACGACTGGTCTGGGTAATTACTCGCGTACCCTGATAAATGGGTTGATTGAGCACTACCCGAATCACGACTATCACTTGTTTTCTTCAAGTCGAAATGTTTCTGGTCCAGAAGGTGCAGAACTCGAGACGCCACCACGTTTTTCATTGTTTTGGCGACAAATTGGATCGGCAATTCGTATTGATAAACGCAAGTTTAACATCTATCACGGTTTAAGTGCCGAACTACCAATTGGCAAAACCAATGCCAAACAAGTAGTGACAATACACGACCTCATCTTTCAAAAGTATCCGGAATACTACAAACCCATCGATCGCTATATCTACGCACGGAAAACAGCGGCGGCATTGTCTCAAGCAGATATCATCATTGCATCGAGCGAACGGACAAAGCAGGACATCATAGACATTTCTCCGCGTTTCCAAAGTAAAACAGAAGTTATATATCAGGACTGTTCTCCGCAGTTTTATGTAAAGCTCAAAGACGAAGAACTCAAAGCATTTAAGTCGAAATACAACCTACCCGAAACTTACCTCGTTTCGGTATGCAAGTTTGAAAAGCGGAAGAATCATTTACGATTGCTTCAAGCGCATTTGACTAAGAAAGACGCACTACCACACTTACTGTTAGTGGGAAGAAAAGGTGATACATTCAGCACGATAAAGAAATTCATAAAGGACAACGATTTACACGAAAACGTGTCGATAGTGTCTGATATGCCTTCCGAAGAACTCGTTGCCGCCTATCAGGGGTCGATAGCAAGTGTGTTTTTAAGCGAGTATGAAGGATACGGAATACCTGTGGCAGAAAGCCTGGCTTGTGGCAAACCTGTGCTTACATCCCTCGGCTCCAGCATGGAGGAGATTTGTGGTTCATCCGGATTATGTGTAAACCCTTTGAACATAGAAGAGATTGCTCAGGGATTAGTGGAAATCGCGAACAAAGAAACCATTGAAAAACTTCGAGCGCATATCGACATAGAGAAACAGAAATTCTCGAACGATTTGATTTTGGAGCAGCATATAAACATCTACAACAAACTATTATGATCGATATTGGACAAGACCATAATTTAACAGTACTCAGGTTCACCAGTGTTGGTGCATTTTTGGGAAACAATATTGGTGACGAGATTTTGTTGCCCAACAAGTACATCCCTCAAGATCTCGAGGTTAATGACACGATAAATGTCTTCGTATACAAAGATTCTGAAGACAGACCCATTGCAACAACTTTAAAGCCCAAAGCCTACCCAAATCAATTTGTACGTTTGGAGGTGACCGATGTTAGCCGCGTTGGAGCTTTTGTGGACATTGGTTTAGAGAAGGAAGTACTTATCCCGTTTAGGGAACAGTCAAGGAATCTGGAACGCGGTCAGTGGGTTACCGTATTTATATATTTAGACGAAACCACAAACCGATTAGTGGCTAGCACCAAGGTCCATAAATTCACGCAAAAAGCCGAAGGTTTGGAGATTGGCGATGAGGTTCAACTTGTCTTAGGTCCTAAAACTGATATCGGTTACAAGGTATTTGTTAATCACAAGTTTCAAGGAATGCTTTACCACAATGAAGTATTTACAAAGCTTCCGCTTGGAGCGAGCATCAATGGCTTCGTGGCTAAAATCCGAGAAGATGGAAAAGTTGATGTTCGACTACAACAAGACGGTTACGAGCATTTAAGTCAGTTTGATCAAAAGATCCTGGAGGCACTTGAAGAACATGGCGGTGAAATTCCTATTGGGGACAAATCCAATCCGGAAGAGATTTACGACTTACTCGGCATGAGCAAGAAGAATTTCAAGAAAGCCGTGGGTGCACTTTATAAAGCAGGCAAGGTACTACCAGACTCCCATACGACGAAGCTCAAACAGTAGTTCCGGTGTCCAGAATGTGTTAGTCATTTTTTTGAGGGATTATCCGATAACTCGATTTAAACGACTAGTTTCCCAAAAAAATAAAACATGAAAAAAACATTTATCATTTCAGCACTTGCCGCTTTTGGTTTGGTGCTATTCTCTTCAAACCATGCTAACGCACAATCTGAAAGCGGACAATCTGTATTGTCTCTCCACGCGGGATTCAGTGTAACTGGAGGTCTAATTAAAGCAGTTTTCGACAATGACATTGACATCACTGATACATCAAGTGGCATGACCACGGGCTATTTAAATTCAAGTGTAACTGGAGGTCCAGCGATTGTAGCCGGTTGGGATTTGGGTTTGTCAGAAAGATGGAGTATTGGTTTTATTGCCTCAACGCAGGGTTGGAGTGGTGATGCGAGCTATTCATATTTGGACGAAAACAACGCATTGGTAAATGAGAACTTAACCTTCAATTTGAGAAGAAACAATGTTTCGTTCTGCCCAAAGATTCATTACGGAAATGGGGACAATGTAGATTTATACTCGGGTATTCGAATTGGATATGTTTTCTGGAGCAGCAGCTGGGAAACAAACGATCCAGATTTTGATGATTTTTCAGACTTCAATGCTGGCCGACCAAACATTGGACTCACAGCGTTTGGTGGTCGTTTTTACTTCAACGACAATTTTGGCGCAAGTTTTGAATTAAACCTTGGCGCACCAAACATCTTGGGTGTTGGATTGAATTACAAGTTGTAAGTAAACAAAGAATAACAATTTGAACCGGTTCATACGAGCCGGTTTTTTTGTGCCTTTTTTCTGACAAATTTCTTACAACCTTTTACCTCAGAGAGCGTTCTTAGACCTGAATGCTAGTCATAGCAGTCAAAGCAAGTTTAATAGTGGTAAATTAAATTTCAGTTTTAGTTTTTGGTTACGAAAGGGGAATCTTCGGGTTCCCTTTTTGTTTTATCCGACTTGCCAAACCCCATTAATTTGTACACGTTCTAAATAATTATCCTTAGAAACATGGGGAAAACAAACGTGTTATTCTTATCGAAAACGGCTTATTTTTGCCCAAATTTACAGGGATAAAGCTATGTTTCGCTTAGACTTATAAGTCTCTGAAAACTAGAGGTTAATGAATAATATTTCAGCTAAAAGTATGCGGTATCGAAATTTCAAAGTAGGCATCCTAACATATGTGCTTGCGTTCTCTTCGCTGTTGTCTTCTGCAGCACTAAAAATTGAAACCAGCGCCACAGGACTCGAGGTAACGGAAGAAACCATCAAGAATGGAGAGTCTTTGTTCAAGGCGAAATGTCAAGCGTGTCATCAACTCGAGCGTCGAACCACTGGTCCGGCTCTTGCAGGTGTAACCGAGCGTCGTGAAATGGACTGGTTAATCAAGTGGATTCGAAACAACAACGAACTACGTCAGTCTGGGGATGCAGACGCGATTGCCATCTACAACGAGTACAATGGTACAGCGATGAACGTATTCGAAGATCTTTCGGACGTTGAAATCAAGTCGATATTGATGTACACGGAAAACGGTCCTTTAGATCAACCAAAAGCAACAGAAGAAAGTGCGGCTCCGGTGTTGGATGAAGGCGTATTCAATCGTACGAATAAGATACTTGCCTTACTAGCACTACTTGTTTTCGTAGTAATCGTGCTAATTGTAAAAACAATTGATATCGTAGGTAAAATGACCGGTCGTGAAGTTATTCCTTGGAATAATGTGAACGCAGGCTTGATGCTACTTTTCCTCATTTTAGGGATGGCTGCAGGTCTTTACGAACTTTCCATACATGGTAAATATGCGCTCATCTGGAACTCCAGTTCAGCACATGGTGAAAGCATCGACTTTATGATGCGTACTACCTTCATTATTACCGGTATTGTATTTTTTGTTACACAAATTGCTCTTTTCTGGTTTGCGTACCGATACCGCGCCAAGAAAGGTCAGAAAGCTTTATACTATCCCGAGAATGACAAACTAGAAATCGTTTGGACGCTTATTCCGGCAGTTGTTCTTACTATCCTAGTATTAGGAGGTTTGAAAGCTTGGAAACAAATCAATAACCCACCTGCGGAAGGCACTGCAACAATCGAAGTGTTTGCTCAGCAATTTGCTTGGTATGTAAGATACCCTGGTGCTGATGGTAAACTTGGTAACGCAGATTACAATTTGATATCAGAGAAATCAAATCCGTTAGGTGTAGCAATTCCATACAAATCAAATGAGATTCTAACTGAGCTTGAAGCAGACTTGGCATACTACGATAAGGTAAAATCAGAATTGCCAGCAAAGCTTGGAGACTTGAAAGCTACGCTTGGTGGTTTGACAGGTAAAGATTTAGAAAATCACCAAAAAGCGATTAACGATATCGAGTCTGGTAAAGAAGAAGCATTCTTCGACTTACAGATTCGTAGACGAAATACACAAATCAGAAGAATCAAAACATCGTTGGCTGGAGAAGCCAAATTATATGTGGATGCTGCAAACGATGATATCGTTGGAGACGAAATCCACTTAGTTGTGAACGAACCGGTAACTATGAAGTTCCGCGGTCGTGATGTGATACACAGTGCATTGATGAAGGAATTTAGAGCACAAATGAACGTTGTGCCAGGTATTCCTACTCAGTTCACATTCACTCCTACCGTAACAACAGCTGAAAAACGCACACAACTCGACAATCCTGAATTTGACTACCACATCATCTGTAACAAAATCTGCGGTAACTCACACTTCAATATGAAAATCAAAATTGTTGTTGAGAGTCAAGAAGATTACGACAAATGGATGAGCGAGCAAAACGCAACATTCGCTCAAGACGAAGCAAGCGAACCAGCTACCGAAGAAGTAACAGAGCCGGCAGAGGAGACAGAATCTGAAG
>Ga0181568_10004984_pt1 | contig 11746 bp, 10 predicted proteins | sample 101ome_20_FD_133758 | JGI IMG/M metagenome (GOLD analysis project Ga0181568, IMG submission 133758) | Coastal salt marsh microbial communities from the Groves Creek Marsh, Skidaway Island, Georgia - 101404AT metaG (megahit assembly) | ecosystem: Environmental > Aquatic > Marine > Intertidal...
CCTCGTCCCGGAATGTTGGTCCTAAAAATCGGAAGCTTGGATGATCATTCTTGGTTTAAACCTGAAACGGCAATTTATTGTGTGGATCAACAACCGTATCACATCATCCCAAACGAAATACCATGCCACCAACGAACACCATGATTGATTGTTTACAAGGGAAATTGCTTATTTATTATGATTTCTTAACAGCCAATATATAGCTGTGCTTTTTCAGTTAATAACTACAAACTTATGACGCATGTGGGTCTTATATTCTAATGAATAAGAAAATCATAAAATTATCTATAAATCCACGTATAGCACATCAAATTTTAAATCACTCATGAAATTTAAACTCATTGTTGTTTATAGTCATTGGGAAGTTGGAAAATAAATTGAACTCGCTTAGTATTGCTGAAGCCTTCTTTAAACATACCAATGCTTAGTTCTTTGGGCGTTGGGTTGTGTAGATTGCTAGGATAAGGACGATCCCCTATGATATATGATTGAATGCCAAGTTGTTTCATTTTATTTATCGCCAACCATTGTACTAAATGGCCAATTGGATATTCAAAGAGTGCCCGATCGTAAGCTCCAACTGAGTAAATACACTGATTAGCAGTATGCTGAAAATATCCGCCTCCTATTAAATTATTTTCGGTTGTCTTTATTGTAACTAAGAACGCCTTTTCTTCTAAAATTTGTTTATACTGCTCAGCCCAACTCTCATCTGACCTGGTTTGACGGTTGCCCGCAGCAGAAAAATGTAAACTTTTAAATTCAGCCCAATCTTCATCTGTTATAGCTGAAAAAGTAAGAATAGAAGCGTCCCACAATTTTTCTGCTCTGCCTATCAATGGTTTGTAACTTTTTCTGAAACCAGCTTTGATTTGTTCGATACTGGAAGTCAGATCTAAAAATACCTGATGACGAAATGTGGATGAAATCGCTAGTTCAGCACAGATTTCATGCCACGGTCCAACAGAACCGGAATTGCAATCAAAATAGGCATGACACTGAAATTTATCAAAGTTGTTCAAGCTGGTATATTTTATTAAGCCCAATAATATTCCTTTGATTAACCGCTTTCGTTCCTTATGTGAAACTTCTTCCAAAAATTGTATTGGTTCAATTGGAAGCCCTGCTGAGGTAAAAAGATAATTTTGATCTCGCTCAATCGAGTGTAAATTAAAGATACCACAAGGCTCTCCATTTTTTTTATAGATTACGACACTATGGTCACGCCAAGTAGTTGGATTTAAATATAATTCTTGGTATTTAATGAAATGATCTGACCCATAAACTCCTCTGAAATTCAGGCGTTGGTAGACGTAATCCCAATCAAACTGAACATCTGATCTATACTTTGCTATGCAATTAAATTGTGCAAATGAGCCAATTACAGAATTTTCAATCATATCTCGATTTTACCATCAAAGGTGAAATTAGCATCTTCTTTTAAAAGTTCATTCAGCAATTTTCCAACATTCTGCGCATTACGTATTTTATCAAATTTCTCCACTTGGCTAAAAAATCCTTTATCGATGTTGCCAAGGTGGCATCTTTCGAAAAGCGCCCCCGCAGCCTTAGATACAGCCAGAGGATCTATAACTGTTTTTGAAACCTCGATAAGATCCATTTGGGCATCAAATTTCATTATGCCAGGAATGCTATTAAACCACGCCCGTCCAAATGTAATAGCTGGCTTACCCAATTGTATCGCTTCCCAGGCTGCTGTTCCAGTAACGGTTGCGACTATCTGACTATTCTTTGCCAAGCTGCTTGTGTTGGTGTCAGAAGGTACCATCTGCACCCGATCCAACCGATTTAGTCGATGAAAAAACATTGCGCCCCGCGCAAACGGTCCCTGTTTAGGATTTTCTTTTACTAGGATCTTCCAGCCATCAGGAAGAATGTTATGCAAGTGTTCAATCATCAAGAGTTGATCACAATATATACCTCCCAACGCAGACGTTGTCATTTCTGGTTGCAGATGGAGCGGTACATATATGTATGGTTGATCAAAATTTACCGAACGCCCTTCATAATCGCTCAAGTATTCTAAATAATCTAAATAGCTCTGATCAAAAAACCGATCAAATGGATTTCGCCACTCAGGGAACTTAGAAACTATTGTATTCATTTTCGTTAATACTTGGCGAATGAAGTGCCAATTCAACAGAGCACTTGGGTGATTAAGTAGCAAATAGAACAAAAAATTAAATTTATGTTTTGCAGTTAAATTACCTCTTGATCCAACCTCTTGCCACGCAGCATCCATATAGCTTGGAGTGTTTTCGCCACGTCTATCTAAAGGATAAAGGGGAGCATTGTCTAACTTTAATCTAACGTCACCAAAATCTTCTATCTTTTCGGTAGAAAAGATTTTATTTGGAAAAAATTGCGTTAAAATAATCGTTTTAATACCCATCGATTTAGCAACATCATAAATGATTGTATCAACCGCTAAGTGTGGAATATCAAAGAAAATGGCGTGTGTAACTTCTCGATCCAATATTTGTTCTGCAATCGTATCTGATAATATATGATAGTAATCAATATATTCGTGTAAGTTCAGCATTTTGTGTGATCGCTTTTGATACTTTGGAGATGAACGATGTATCTGATCTGCAAAACGTTTGACGGAGGAATTGAAGAATTCAGAATTTATTAACTGTAAGTTAGCACCAGCATAATTAGCCGTTGTAATGATGCGGCCAGATTTGGCCTTTTTAATTTCTTGCCGATTTAAACTGGGAGCATCAAAATCAGAGTTCTTGTCACCGAAGTGTAGTGCAAGCTCAATATCACCTTCAGATTGGCGTATCATTTCATCCAAAAATGCCTTTCTATATGACCCCCGAGCTTCTGCTAAAACTTTGATTTTCATATATTTATCCACTTAAAATGATAGAATTTTCTATAATTATGGTGATACAGCATTCGACAAAGAAATTATGAGTATCAATGTGACTTCATCTCTATATCTTTTAAGTTAACCGGTGTGTGCATTTGAACTGTTTTTAAAACTTTTGATCCTATTATTTCATCATAATATTTTGGAGGTGCACCATATCCAGGTCGTATACTTCTTATGTCTTTGTCTGTAATGATGTCACCTTTTTTTAATGGTCGTACAAAATATAAAGACCGCCTAAACTGAACATTACCCTTCTCAGCTTCAGTACGTTCGTAGTTTACTTTACCAAGCGCTTTCCAAGCTGTTTTAGTTGACATACACAAATCGCGAAGCCCATCTTCTTCAAGTGAAAAACTATCGTCAGGGCCACCGCCATTACGATCTAGTGTGACATGTTTTTCAACGATGACTGCTCCTAAAGTTACAGCGGCAATTGCTGTTATATTGTCCAGTGTATGATCTGACAAACCGACATCAACATTGTATCGTGCTCGCATATCTGGAAGCGTATGAAGGTTATAATTATCCGCGGGGGCAGGATAACCACTCACACAGTGTAAGAGAGTAACAGCGCCACTGCCATATTTTAAAGCTGTATCTAATGCCTCTTGTATTTCAGTTTCATTTGCCATTCCCGTAGATATGATCACCGGTTTACCTGTGGATGCTACAGTGCGTATTAGAGGAATATCAATGCATTCAAATGAAGCTATTTTGTATGCCGGAGCATCAAGACTTTCCAAAAATTCTACGGCCGAAAAGTCAAATGGAGTACTGAATATACTAATATTTTTATTCTTGGCATAATCAAAAATGTCTTTATGCCATTCCCATGGTGTAAATGCCTTTGCGTACAAATCATACAAATTCGATCCTGACCATAAGCCCTCACGAATTTGAAAATCTGGTTTTTTTGAATTGAGCGTAATGGTATCGGGTGTATAGGTTTGCATTTTCACAGCATTTGCGCCCGCACGCTTTGCCATATCGATTATCTTAAATGCATTTTCAATTTTACCATTATGGTTGGCAGAAATTTCTGCGATTATATAGGGTGGTGCGTGTTCACTGATTTCATAACCATCAATTTCAATCATCTAACTAAACTCCTGCACCCTTTTGATTGTAATTATAAACGGAAAACCCATCTCCTACTACAGTAAGAACAAATCCATTCTGAACAAAAATTTCAGCACTGCGAGTATTAGCGTTTTTAATTTCAGCTATGAATTGATCAATTTTAGGATTTAATTTTTGCACCTCAATCATGACTTTTCTCAATAAGCGTCCAGCCAATTTCTTACCACGATGTGCTGGATTTAGGTTTATAGATACCTTTGCTGTGCTTTTGTTCACATGCATGAATACCACACCTATTTTTTCACCGCCTAATTCGCCAATAAATCCAATTCGAGTGGAGCTGTCGAGCATTTTGGAAAACCACTCCGAATGGTCGCTCCAAGAAATAACGCTCGTATTCATAGACATCTCTCTGGTTACTGGATCATTCCGCCAATCGAGTACCTCTTTACTATCTTCTGATGAAATAAGCCTGCACTGCAATTCAGTCATGAAAGTGTTCCAGTTGATCTAAAACACGCTGAACACCCCGGCCATCGCTTATAGATGCAGAATTCTTTGAAAATCTCATTAGTTTCGTTGCGCTGCCTTCAGTGAAGAAGCTATTAAAATCATTGACAATTTCTTTCAAATTTGAAGCAAGCGTGCAATTATTTTTAACCAATTGGTCGACGATACCTAACTGATTATCTGCGATTGCCAGTGTTATTGAAGGTAGCCCTAAGCAACAACGCTCCCAGGACGTTGAGCCTGCCGCACCAATACACAAATCTGCTGCGCTCATAACCTCGGCCATGTTAGCAACATTTGATAAAACTGAAATATTTAACTTAGTTGTTTCAACAAAACCGTTAAGTTCGTTTTGGTGCATGTACAAAGAACCAATGACCACGGTAAATTGCGTGTTAGCCGCATTTTTACTTTTTGATAATTCTTTCAACACACGAAGCGTATAATTTTTTTCATCCGCTCCACCCATGGTAATTAATACATTTTTAATTTTCCGATCAAAACGAGTATGTAAGCTTCTTTCACGCCACTCCTTAAACTCATTTCTGAGCAAAGCAAAACCAGGTCCTAATAATAGTTTGCATTCTTTAGGAACCTTATCTTGGTATTTTTCAACGCTGGCCCCGAGATTTTGATCAATAAGTATGTCACAAATTAATTCACGGTTTCCAATGTCATCAATAACCATAATTTTTGCGTCACACTTCTTGATAATCGCTAGCCAATTGGCGTCGAGTGCATAATGATCAACGATTATCCATTCTGGATCATATTCAAGCACGATTCTTTTCGTATCTTCTGCGTCTTGTATTTGAGAGACAGATAGCGAGTTACCGTGATCACTCGCATTGGCAACTGTGCTACTATTATCGCAAAATGAACTGAGATTTTTAACATGGTGATCGAAAGAAGTAATAAGTTTAGTAATGCCTTCGTTAGGATCTCTGAGTACGAAGCAACTTTTCCAACCTTTGTGTTTTGCTTCATTTGCCAATGTCAAACACCGCATCAAATGACCAGTTCCGATCTGAGCGGAAGCATCTAAACGAATTAATATTTTTTTTCCCAAAGTTAATTAAGCCTCTTAAAGCCGGCATGACAAATTGGGCCATCTAACAGCTTTTCTATAGACCGCCCGTTTTCGCAATCTGCGATTAATTTATAAACATCATTCAGGATTGAAGCGTACTCATCGAACTTACGTACATCATGGGCATTTGAAGCATAAAAAGTTGTGCCCGCTAAATATCCACGCTTAATAAATTCTTGTGTGACGAATGTCTTATAAGCTAGTGCATTGTCAGAAATAAATGAGTAGCTTTGTAGCGCTGGTAGGCCGCTCACCGATATTTTCAGTCCATGCGCTTTGGCTGTTTCGGTCCAAATATTTTGCACTTTGCTGCCAACTGCCATAGCGGTTTCCCATGGTCTCTCAATTTCCATTACTTCCAGCACCTTCAATGCTGCTACGGAACCAATTCTTTCTGTCCAGAAAGTTGAGCTAATGAACGTTGCTTGTGCTGATTGCATGATTTCTTCTCTGCCCACCACGGCTGAAACCGCATAGCCATTTCCAAGCGTCTTTCCATATACTGCTATATCAGGGTAGACCTCATATTTCTTATGTAAGCCACCATAACATTCTCTGAACCCAGAGGTGCATTCATCAAAAATTAAAACGATATTGTTATCAGTTGCCAATTTTCTCACACGGTGTAGAAAAAAATCACTCGGCTCAATATTTCTAAACACCTCCATTTTAATAACGCCAATATCATTTTCAGAGACTAATTGAGCTAAGGTTGCAAAATCATTATAATTAAACGGATGTACATTGCCTTTTAGCGACTTTGGCACCCCAGCGGTACTCAAACCAGGCAGTAAATGATCAGCTAATTTGTCGTCATCTGATAGATTTGCTGACAGATACCAGTCATGCCAACCATGATAGCCACATACCGCAACTCCATCACGACCCGATGCAGCACGTGCTATACGGATTGCAATTGCATTTGCTTCGCCACCAGAACGAGCAAACCTTACCATTCCAGCCCACGGGTCGAGTTCAACTAATTTTTCTGCAAGAAACACTTCTTCTGGTGCATTCAAAGTGGACATATTACCATCTTTGATCACCTGCATCACTGCCGTGTCTACATCTGGATGAGAATAACCTAAAAGATTGGTCCCAACCCCCATCAAGTGATAGTCGTAGTAGTGGTTTCCATCCAAATCCCATACAGAACAGCCGGAGGTCTTAGAAAAATAACTTGGCCAGTTGTTTGGAAGATGCATTTCAGTTCGTTTGGAAAGAAGCATATTACCACCGGGAATTACTTTCTTAGCCCGCTGCCAAATCTTTTGACCTGATCCCATTTCCGATCCTTCATTTCGTTTGTAAGCACTATTTAGCTTTGTTAAGTGCATATTTTCCCGAAGGTAATTTTCAATTTGAGTCATATTGAAGTAGATATTTGGAGAAAAATTTTCAAACACTTTTCGCAGGACGCTCAGGTCATCTTGCTCGTCTAAGGTTAAACGCAAATCTGAAGTATCTCTAATATTGGATAGATTTAATTTTGAATAACCACCGTTTCTGACAAAGGGCGTGACGTGCTCTCTATCAAATTGTGACTTTGCGTGCTGCTCGGCCTCCATCAGAGCCCGTTTTGTGAAAACTTCCACATCTAGCCCATCAGGAAAAGTTGGTGGGTCAATGTTGGACACATAATCAACATTTGAATTTAAGAATAAACCGATAACACGATCCACCAATTCTGGATCAACAACTGGACAATCTCCAGTGATCCTAACAATAGCATCCGCAGTGGTTGCATTTGCAGCATCCAAAAATCGCTGAAGCACATCAGATTCCGATCCGCGAACTACGCGATACCCTAATTTTTCAACTAATTGACACAGTTCATCGTTTTCAACGTTATGAGATGTTGCCACACAAATTTCGTGAATTAACTCGGAGTGATTTAACCGTTTCAGCAAAAGTTCTATCGCAGGCATTCCAGCGATTTTCTTCATTACCTTCCCCGGCAGTCTCGTTGACCCCATCCTCGCCTGAACAATTGCAACAATTTTCATTCAAAAATCCAGTTAGAGGGATTAATCAAATTTGTATCCTCACTTCGCAAATCTGGTAACTCTTGTGATATTTCAGATCGTTCGATTTCTAAAAGTGATCTCAACTGAGCAGCACTATCAACTCCCACCACGATATTGTCGATCCAATCCTGCTTGAGAGCAAATTGAAGTGCTACTTGTACAGCATCAGACCCAGTCATTTTCAAAAATTCGTACCAAGAGTTAAATAATTCTGGCCAGTTACTTTTGAAAAATTTGGGCAAATTTGACTGCTCCATCAAAAGAAGTCCTTGCAGAAATACCGAACGAGTATGGATCTCTGTTCCCTTATTTTTCAACTTATCTCTCCAACCCGTTGAACAAATTTGTTGATCAAAAACGTTAAAGGGCACTTGCACAATGTCTAAATCCACACGTTTGGTTAAATCCTCTAAAATTTCAGGCGAATATATAGAAATACCAATTTTAGAGATAAGGCCCTTTTCTTTGAGAGTTAATAACTCTCTAACTATCACACTCCCTTCATCACCGAGAAGAACTTCGGGACGATGCAACAACACAGCGTATAGCCTGGATTGGTTTAGCCTGTTGCAGCTTTGCTCTACTAGATTGCTCACACTGTTTTCTAAGCAACCTTTTTGTAAATCGACGCCAATTTTTGTCACCATTTTAAAGCGTTCGTCACGGCATAAAGCGCCAATTTGTGCTTCACTGTCTCCATAGGCTTGCGCGGTATCAACAATCTTGATGCCTGCTTCTTCAGCAGCATACAAAATCTTTTTTAATTCTAACTGTGATAGTTTGCCCGCAGAATTCGTTACTCCATAATCAAGTCCAAAATTTACTGACCCTAAAGCTAATCTCGAGGAAAACTCAGTCATCATTGTACATTTTCACTGCATCTATAACACTATTCAGCTCATCTTTTGATAATTTTGGATATATTGGCAAGCTAATGGCTTTTTTATAATATGCTTCAGAGTTAGGGAAATCGCCCCAGGAGAATCCAAGATTTTGATAATATGGCTGAGTATGAATTGGGATATAATGTAAGTTTACGCCAATATTTTCTTTCCGAAGTGAATGAAAAACATAGTTGTGTTTCTGTGGATCAACTTGAACCACATATAAGTGTAGCGCCGACTTATTATTCGGATTCCGATATGGCTTTTGGATACGCGTATGCTCAAATTGCGCATCATAAATATTAGCGATATCATGCCTTTTGTTTATATATTCCTCCAAACGAGATAATTGAGACAATCCTAGTGCCGCATGGATATCGGTCATACGATAATTAAATCCAAGGGCAATTTGCTCATAATACCATCCAGCCTCATTTATGTTGCACATAAAATTTTGATCACGTGTTATACCATGCGAACGTAAAAGTTTCAGTTTCTGATCTAATTGAGTAGAATTTGTTAGTACTGCACCGCCTTCACCACTTGTCACAATTTTCACTGGATGAAAGCTAAATACGGTGACGTCAGAATACTCACAGGAACCAATTGGATTGCCTTGATAAATTCCACCGATAGCATGAGACGCATCTTCGATAATTTTAAAATTATATTCTAAAGAAAGCTTTCTGATCGCAGCCATGTCACAAGGTTCACCAGCTAGATGAACTGGAATAACTACTTTTGGCAGCTTCTGAGCTTTTTTCGCAGAAATTAACTTTTCTTCTAATTTCTCTATCGACATATTGTTGGTTTTTAAATCTATATCCACAAAATCGACATTTGCACCGCAATATAGAGCACAATTAGCTGAAGCCACAAAAGAATTTGGTACGGTCCAAACATAATCGCCCTCGCTCACTCCCAAGGCAAGACACGCAATATGCAGAGCAGAAGTCGCGCTATTCACGACCGTGGCGTATTTACACTTTCCAATATTTGCTAATCCGCTCTCAAAGCGCGGGACAATCGGACCTTGTGTGAGAAAATCAGACTTCAGGACATCAATCACCGCATCGATGTCTTCCTTTTGAATGTCTTGTCTTCCATATGGTATCATCTTGACTGCTCTGAAATTTCAAAGGTTTTTATTGATCCAGGCCCTTAACGCTTCGACAGACATCCAATCAGCATTGTTATCACTGGAGTAACTAAAATTCTCAGGGACCGCTATACCATCTTTAATTCGATCCTTGGAGTTGAACCAGTCGTTTATCATGGGAAGAATTTTGTAGTGCTCGCTATATTCCAAGGTAAAGGGCGCATCCTCACATCCAATCATTTGCTCGTGCAGTTTTTCGCCAGGTCTGACACCCACAATTCGCGTCTTAGTATCAGGAGAAATTGCTTTTGCGATGTCCATGATATTCATAGAAGGTATTTTTTTGACATAAATTTCCCCACCGACCATGTCAGAAAATGCATGCCAAACAAGTTCGACGCCTTGTTTTAATGTAATCATAAACCGGGTCATGTTTGGGTCAGTAATCGGTAATTCATCAACGCCATTGTTAATCAGATTTTGAAAGAAAGGTAAAACTGATCCTCGTGATCCCATGACATTGCCATATCGTACAACACTGAAGGCTGTACCATGCTCTCCGGAGTAGGCATTGGCAGCCACAAACAACTTATCAGACGTTAATTTTGTCGCTCCATATAGGTTTATTGGACTTGACGCTTTATCAGTTGACAAAGCTACTACGCGAGCAATCCGCTTATCAATACACGCATCGATTACATTCATAGCGCCAATTACATTTGTTTTCACACATTCAAATGGATTGTACTCTGCTGTTGGAACAATTTTTGTGGCCGCGGCATGTACTACGAGATCTACACCGTCTAAGGCACGATATAATCGATCACGATCTCTTACATCACCAAGAAAAAAACGCACACGATCATCACTTGAGTATTTTTGTGCCATGTCCCATTGCTTCATTTCATCTCTCGAAAAAATGATCAACTTTTTTGGGCTGAAATGCTCCAAAGTCTGTTTGACAAATTCATTTCCAAATGAACCAGTTCCACCCGTTATAAGGATCACTTTGCCATCCAAACACTGCATCTTAGTACTCCCACTTGTTCTTAATTAGCGTATTACATTCATTAGACTACATGTCTAGCGCGACACCCTTATGAGCAGTCATCAAGGTCACTGTTTTTTATAATGATGGTTTGGTTCCAAAAACACCATGTATTCGTCACTGGAATGATCCACGGTTATTCAATTTACAGGAACGCTTAAGTGTATTGTCGCGGTGCATTAGGCCTCAAGATTAATTTCTCAGTACACCCAAAATCGTCTTGCGCAAAAAAATAGTGAGATAAAGACGTGTAAGAAAAGACACTAAAACCAAATAATGAGGGCGTTTTTGTGAAGTATCTTGCGTTAATAATTTTAACTTTCCTCATTTCATGTGGGAAAGTCCCTGATATCGAAGCAGAATTACGAAACAAAAAAGAGCAAATTAGATCTGAAAATATCGTTACGGATCAAGATGCACTTAAAACGTTAGCAACGGCAAATAGAAAAAATATCTCGTTACATGAGATTTCACAGAAATCCATTGCACAAATCGTATTTCCCAAAGTCATAAAGGCGGGATTGTTTGTCGGTGCAAATTATGGGGAAGGCTTCCTGATAAGAAATGGTGAAGTTATAAAACTTGTTGATGTGAAAGGCGGGAATTTCGGCTTGCAAGCTGGAGTTCAAAGTTATTCACAGGTTACTTATATTCTCACTGAAGCACGCTATCAGGAAGTAATTCAAAACAATCGGTTAAGTCTGAATGGCTCGGTATCTTACGGCATGAGCGGTCAAATACATAACAGTCGCTTATCGTCAGATTCTTTCAAAGGGGATTTATTCACGGTTGTGTTTAATGAAACTGGAACCGTATATGGCGCAAGTCTTGAAGGACTCTATTATTCGTTACGGTGAGCGAAACATTACGTCGCAGGTATGAATATTTCATGCTTGAGGATTTGAACGCTAACAGCAACTCATGCGTTTTATTTTTCAGACGGCATAGTGATCATTACGTTTAACGGAGCAGTTAACAATTAAACTAAAAAATTTTAGGCACTGCTGGGTAATTACTTGTCCAATCTTGCGATGGTCATATAGCCAATTTTCTCGCCTTGATACTGACGGCTATTTCGAACAAGTCCTTCAGAGTCTATGTAATAG
>Ga0181568_10004986_pt1 | contig 11743 bp, 11 predicted proteins | sample 101ome_20_FD_133758 | JGI IMG/M metagenome (GOLD analysis project Ga0181568, IMG submission 133758) | Coastal salt marsh microbial communities from the Groves Creek Marsh, Skidaway Island, Georgia - 101404AT metaG (megahit assembly) | ecosystem: Environmental > Aquatic > Marine > Intertidal...
CATTAGGTATAGAAATTACTGCGTTAGAAGATAATTATATCACCGGTAAAATGCCATGTGATAATAGAACAATACAGCCATTTAAATTATTGCATGGTGGAGCAAATGTTGTTCTTGCAGAAAGTTTAGGAAGTTTAGCTTCTTCTTTAATTATAAATCCTGAAACACACTATGCAGTTGGTTTAAATATAAATGCTTCTCACATGAGACCTGTTAAGTCTGGTTATGTTTATGCAAAAGCAGAACCTGTAGAATTGGGAAGAAAAACGCATATTTGGAATATTGATATTACCAATGAGGAGGGTAAGTTGGTTTGTACATGCAGATTGACAATAGCCATTATTAGTAAGCATTAAAGATTATACTTTTACTTGTAGCCAATATGAAATATTGGATCATCATAATTGACCAATGGAGAAGTACTCCTTCCAATTATGTAACCTGATTGATCATTTTTGATTTTGAATTTTTCTCCTTTTGCATTTTCAATTATGCCAAGAATTACACCTTTCTTGACGTATTGTCCGTATTCAAAATTTGATTTTAAAATGCCTGATTTTTCTGCCCTAATCCATTTACTTGAAGACATAACAATAGGTTGGATAGGTTCAATGTTTTTCTTCTGTGGTTTAATAATTCTTAGCGTTTCCAATAAGTTTATGGTTCCATTTACTGCTGTTTCAATGGCAAATTCATCTTTGGCTAAGGATTGACCACCCTCAAAAAGTAATATAGGTTTCTTTTTCTGCGTAGCAATTTTGCGCAGTGATCCTGATCTTAAATTAGCATTGACAATAAAAGGAAGGTTTAGTTTTTTAGCTAGTTCAAACTCAAATTCATTATTTATTTTACATCTTACTTGTGGGTAGTTAGTCCTGCCGCCTGTACCAGAATGAAAATCAATACCAAAGTCAATTAGTGGAAAGATGGTTTTTATAAACTTATCTGCAATTTTATCAGCAGTTCTTCCATTTTTGTTACCTGGAAAAACTCGATTTAAATCTTGCCCATCTTGAGCATATCGTTGTTGCTTTTGATAGCCAAATTGATTTAAGGTAGGAACGATAATAATAGCTCCTTTTAATGGTTTAAGCCTTTTAGATTTAATTAAGCGATCTATGATTTCAACACCACATATTTCATCTCCGTGCATACCTGCCATTAATAAAACATTTGGACCGGGTTTGGTAGATCTGTGAACAATAACAGGAATGTCCACTATTTCTTTTGAGGATAATCTAGAAACATTCAGGTTGATTTTGGTTTGCCTTCCTTTTTTTATTTCTTGATTATTAATGTTCATTTGTGTGTTAAATCATGATTTTTTTGACTACGAGACAAATCTCCATCTTTTTATTTGTAATTGGTGAGCTTTAAAAGTGTTTTTTCTAAAACATCGTCATTGGCCTTAATTATTGATGAAAAATCTATTTTAATATTGTTGTGATCTTTTAAACCACCTCCTGTTAATACCATTACAACAGACTCATTTTTATGAATTTTATCAGCATCAATTAGTTTTTTTATAGCGTATGGAAGGGTTGCTGCTGAAGGTTCAACAAATATTCCTTCTTGAGCCAATAGTTTTTGTCCTTCAAGAATTTCCTCTTCGCTTACTTTTTCAAAAAGCCAATTGTGTTTAAAAGCTTTTTCAATGATTTCTTCTCCTCCAAGTGGATTCCCAGTTGTAATAGCTGATGCTATAGTATTTGGTTTATCAACTATATCAGGTTTATTCATTCCTTTTTCTAGTGCATTCACCAAAGGCGCATTGCCGCTGGCTTGTACAATAATCATTTTAGGTAATGTTTCTATATAGCCAGCTTTTTTTAGTTCAACAAATCCTTTAAACACTCCTCTTATGTGGCCACAAGCTGAAGTTGGGATGGCAATATAATCGGGCAAATTTCCATTAAATTGTTCAAAAAGATTAAAAGCGGTTAGTTTATATCCTTCTACTCTAATAGGATTGTTTCCAGAGCTGAGTCTCAAATTATTTTTTGGAGCCCAATCTGCTAGCCATTTTTTCATATTTGAGAAGTTGTTAGTGTTAACAGAAAGTATATTGGCTCCTGCAATTGAAGCAGCTTTAATTTTATCCATTGACGCATAACTGGGAACAATCACTAACGATTCAAAACCAGCTCTAGATGCATAGGCTGCTGTAGAGTTACCCATATTACCTGTTGAAACTGTGGCCATAAGTTTTTCACCTAAGGCCAAGGTGTGATGGCTCATAGCCCATGATCCTTTATCTTTGAAAGACCATGTTGGGTTAGTGGTTTCGTTTTTTAGATAAATGCTATTGTGATGGAGTAATTTTGCAATTGCCCCTCTAGATTTTATCAAAGGCGAATAACCTTCTCCTAAACTTAGTTCTTCTTTTATTTCAAAATGAAAAAAGTGTTTAAATCTTTCCTGAATTGTATTTCCTGATAATATTCTTGCTTTTTCAATATTATAAAGCTCTACCTCTGTAGCTTGATTTTTACTTCCAAATTCTGATAAAGAATCGATGCTTAAATATTCTGATCGATCAACCGTTATAATTTGAGCTGCCCTTTTCATAAAATGAAGATAGTTAAAGAATAAGTCATGACCTAAACAATGTTATGCTTGTTGTTTGTTATCTTTGATTGAAATGATACACCACATAGAATATAAGCAGGAACAATTTCAATTTGAACGTTATCCTAGAACCAGTAATCGATCTTTGCAAGCATGGAATGCAGGGGATCAGTATGTTTTACAGTATATTGAAGGACTTGATCTAAAAGATAAAGATCTGGGTATTTACCAAGATAGATTCGGTTTTTTAAGTGTTATGCTTAAAGCTTATAATCCAAGAATGATTATTGAATATTCAAGTCAGGAAAAAGCTATAAGACATAATTTTGCTCTGAATAATTTAAGTGCTGACGATATTAAGATAGCTTATTCCTTGGAAGATGATTATACCATTGATATTGCCGTTTTGAAAATGCCAAAATCTATGGATTTATTTCAATTATATCTTCAGCAGATAAGCAAGGTTTTAACTAGTGGGGGAGAAGTTGTAGTTTCCTTTATGACTAAGTCATTTACACCTCAAGCTATTGAAATTGCTCAAAAATATTTTGAAAATGTAGAGCAAACATTGGCATTTAAAAAATCAAGGTTGATGATTTTAAAAGGATGTAAAAATTACGAGGAGGATCTGATTAAGACACTTAATTGGAATACTGATGCATACAAACAATATTTAGGTGTTTTTTCAGGTAACCATATTGATTATGCTACACAATTTATGTTGGAGGTATTTAAAGTTCAGCCTTCAGAAAAAATAGTATTAGATTTAGCTTCTGGAAATGGTGTTATTGCGAAATATCTCACGGACAATAACGATATTGATCAAATGCATTTGATAGATGATTCCTTTTTGGCTGTTGAATCATCAAAATTAAATTGTACAACAGATCAATATAGTTTTCATTTTAATGATGGATTGAGTCAATTGGAGAATCATTCTTTGGATTTAGTGATTTCAAACCCACCTTTTCATTTTGATAATGAAAATAATATAGAAGTGAGTATTGATTTGTTTAGTCAAGTCAAAGAAAAGTTGAAAGCGCAAGGAAGATTTGTTTTAGTGGCTAACAAGCATTTAAATTATTGGACTCATCTTGATAAGCTCTTTGATAACACAGAGGTAATTGCCATCGACGACAAATTTGAAATTTATGAATGCAGACATTAGTCTATGATTTCAATCCGAATCGGTTTTGCTATTTGCGTACTCTCATCATTTTTGCAGTAAACATTTACTTTGGTTATAAATATTTTGCAACCTGTTTTCGAATTGAGCATTTCTCGTTTAATTTCTCCAAAGAGTAAAGCACTATTTGACTTCAGCTTTATTGACCTTTTTTGTGGATGAATAAAAAGAATATCATATGACCTAACGATACAGTCATCATGGTTTGTAATTATTTTTTCAATTGATTTAATTTCCCCTAATTTAACTTTAGCATAAGACTTACAGTCTAGTCTTTTGCCCTTACTATTATAAAGTTGAGTGTATATTGACTTATTTGCATTTATTGAATCGGTTTGAGCAAATAAGCTATTTATGGCTAAGGCTAGAATAAGTATTGCTATTTGCATTATTCTTCAATTTCAATTATAATTAAATGGTCTGTTGCCCTTGTAACACCCGCGTATATTAGATTCTGATAAGCTCTGTCTTTGGTGTTATTAAGTCTTTTGGGTTCCACCTCAATTAGCACAACTACTTTAGCTTCTAGTCCTTTAAATTTTCTTATAGTGGACAGTTGTAATTGATTCTTTTTTCTGTTGGTAGAAATTTCATAGGGCCCTATTTTACTAAGTGAAACAATTTGGGAGTGTTTGCTTCCTTTAGCTGTTAAAATGGTAATATCTTCTAAATTATACTTGTATTTTTGAAGAGATTCAGTTATTGTATTTTCAAGTTCTTCAAGTAATTTCTCTGCAAGTGTTCTAATGATAATTGGTTTTGTATCACCATTAATAGCAGAGGATGAAAACTTGCTCGTATCACAAAATGGAGCAATTATCTTTGTTGCAAAATCATTTATTTCAACGGTGTTTCTGCAATTTTTAGTAAGTGAAAGTTTACAAGGTGACTCTAAAACCCATTGTGTAAATTCATTTCTATCATATAAGTTTTGATTTAAATCAAAAAACGTATAAATATTGGAGTCTTTGTAAAAGCATTTCTTTAAATGTTTAAGCCAAATGTAGTTGAAATCTTGTCCCTCATCTATAATTAAATCATGATAACCAAGATCTCTATTTTTATCCATGTGAGTTATAAAAGCTTCCTCTAAAAGATCAAAACCGCTTTGATGTCCAACTATGCTTGCTGCAAAATTGTGAAAAGTATCTATATGAATATTAGGATGACTTATTCTCTGTCCCATATTTTCACATAAAAGTCTGTTGTAGCATAGCAGTAATACTTTACGGTCTTTGTTAGCTAGTCTATTGGCTTTTTCTATAGCTAGGAGTGTTTTTCCCGATCCAGCCACACCTCCAATGCATGCTTCTGTTTGATGCTCTAAAAAGTCCATCAAAATCATCTGCTGTTGGGTCATAGCTAAAAAACGATCTTCTCTGTAATTAATATGAGACCTAAGATCATTTAATATATTAAACTTAAGGCTGAGTTTCTGTTTTAGTGCATTTTCTGCTTTAGTGCATAAATCATGCTTTAATGCGTGATGATAATATTTAAATGCTGCATCAATACTGCTTTGAACATGATTAAATGAAGATTCATCCATTACGACCATGTGATGATAATTTTCAGGTAGTGTGGATTTACGATCAATTAAAATTTCAGGAAACCAAACTAATGCGCCTACTAATAAATCATCATGTGGCCAAGCAGCTAGATGTTTTCTTAACGATTTATATATACCTTTTCTCGAAATATTGGCTATGGTAAGAGGGTCTGGATCAAGTATTTGCTCTGTGCTATTTTTTAAGTTTATTTCTTGCCAGTATCCATTATTAAATTGCAGATGATTACCCCAATAGCCTAAGACCAATAATCCTTTATCTTTATGATAAATTAAAAAATCAGATTGTCCCTCAAATTCTTGATCTAATTTAGAGGTCCAACTGTATTGGTGATAAACGATATAATCCTTGTCAAGTCCTTTTTTTAGAGCATCAAAAAGCAATATATCTAAAGGGTCTTCAGATTTTCGGGGCGTTGATGGAATCATTGTAGCCATATCACTAAAATAAATAAATCAGTAAAAACAATACAATTGAGCGCCTAAAAACTCTTTTTAAGCGCCTAAAAGCAAAAAATTAAAAATAATTGTAAAAATGACCAAAGTCGCTAATAATCAACATAATAGCTTAAATTGACTATTTTAGAGTACATTTTTAAGTTTTTATCTTTTAATTTATAGAAAATATTGTAAATCAATGGGTTACATATTGTAACTTAAGGAATTATTAATATGTATAACTTATATATGCGCGATGAGGAGAATGGTATTTAATAACTACAAAAAGGAGAATTTATGGATAAGCGTGTGCAATTTATGTTCGCAATGGCTCTAGGAGCGGTCGTGGGCGCTTCTGTTGGGGCAGAAGTTGAATTTATGGAAACCCAATTTATGAGTGCAGTTTTAGGATCACTTATTTGCAGTTTTTTATTTGCTGTAATATTAAAACTTAAAAATTCATTTGCTTAATTGAACAAAAGATGAATTAAAGTGTAGGCCGATTAGTCAATCGGCCTTTTTTTATGCTATTTTATTAACTTTGCCACTTAAAATTTGAATCGATGAATTTGGTAGCAAAGTATTTTGGTAATTATAAAGATGTAAATTATAAAAATGAAATTCTCTCTGGTTTAACTGTTGCTATCGCTTTAGTACCGGAGGCAATTGCATTTTCATTTATCGCAGGTGTTGATCCATTGGTTGGTCTTTATGCTGCATGTATAATGGGATTTTTTACTTCTATTTTAGGAGGTCGGCCTGGTATGATTTCGGGATCAACTGGAGCTATTGCAGTGGTAGTAGCTTCAACAGTTCAGCATTTTGGTGAGGCGTACTTGTATCCTACTATTATACTTGGCGGATTAATTCAGATGATTATTGGATTTTCTGGTTTTGGAAAATTCATAAGACTAGTGCCGCATTCGGTTATGTTAGGTTTTGTTAATGGACTTGCTATTGTTATTTTCTTAGCGCAATTCCCTATGTTTTATCAAGATCCTGGTAATGCCATTCTTTACAGTAACTCTACACTGGTTATTATGATTGGTTTAGTATTGTTAACTATGGCTATTATGTTCCTGCTACCTAGATTTTCTAAATTAATCCCTGGTGGTTTAGCAGCAATATTAGTTGTAGCAGGTATTTCAATGATACCTGGGGTTGATACTCCCACGGTAACTAATTTATTACAAGGTAAATCTATGGAAGGAGGACTTCCCCAGATTTTCATGTCTTATCCGGCTAATTTGTTTAGTCTTGAAACGCTTAAAATTATTTTCCTTCCTGCTTTAAGTGTTGCTGGCGTTGGTTTAATTGAGAGCTTGCTTACTTTAACTTTAATTGATGAGAAAACAGATACAAGGGGAAATGGAAGCAGAGAGTCTGTAGCTCAAGGAATAGCTAATGTTATTTCTGGTTTATTTGGAAGTATGGGAGGTTGTGCTATGATTGGTCAGAGTATGATTAATATTAATTCAGGTGCTCGTAAACGATTGTCAGGGATTGTCGCAGCATTGGCGTTACTGGCTTTTATTATGTATTTGTCAGATATTATTGTTCAGATTCCTGTGGCTGCCTTGATAGGAATTATGTTTATGGTTTCTTACGGTACGTTTGAGTGGTCAAGTCTAAAGGATTTTAAGTTGGCTCCAAAGGGAGATTTTGTAATTATGGTAACTGTTGCATTAATTACGGTTTTCTTCCATAATTTGGCCTTAGCTGTATTAGTTGGAGTAATTATGGCTGCATTGCTTTTCTCATGGGATAATGCTGTTAGAATTAGAGCAAGAAAAAGGGTAGATGAGGATAATGTTAAGCATTATGATATTTATGGGCCTTTATTTTTTGGATCTATAACCTCTTTTATGGAAAAATTTGATATTAAAAATGACCCCCAAAAGGTTGTTATAGATTTTGAAGAAAGCAGGGTAGCTGACCAAAGTGGGGTTGAGGCAATTAAAAAAGTGCATTCCAAATATAATCAAGCTCAAAAAGAAGTTTCTTTTGTTAATTTATCTCAAGGTTGTAAAGAGTTGCTTTTGAAAGCTAAAATTGAAGTAACCGTTGATCCGGATAAGCCAAAATATGAAATGGTATATAATGATGAGTTGGAGGAAAACATATTTTAAAACATAAAAAAAGCCCTTCAATTTGAAGGGCTTTTTTTCGGATTATTTTTAATTAGGGTATTACATCCAAACAACTCTTCCGGAGGAAACATCATAGGTAGCTCCAACTATAGCAATTTCACCCTCAGCTTCCATTTCTTTTAATATAGAACTTTCCTCTTTTATTCTTTGAATCATTAGTTCTACATTTTTATCAATTACTTTGTTTACAAACTCAGTATTTGCTGAAGACCTATCTCCATCTTCTTGGATAGAACCAATAGCAGGTTTTACATGAGCAAGAAGTCCTGTGATATTTCCTAGTTCAACATTATCGCAAGCACCTTTTACGGCTCCACATCCAGTGTGTCCTAGTACTACTACTAATTTTGATCCTGCTACTTTACAGGCATATTCGATACTCCCTAAAACATCAGAATTTACAATGTTTCCAGCTACTCTGGCGCTGAATATATCTCCAATTCCTTGATCAAAAACTGTTTCTGCCGGCACTCTTGAATCAATACAGCTAAGTACAGCTGCAAATGGCCACTGACCATCTGAAGTAGCTTCAATTTGTTCGTAATAATTTCTGTTTAACATCGCATTGTTAAGAAATCTTTCATTTCCTTGCTTTAGCATGTCAATAGCAATTTCAGGAGTGATTTTATCCTGACTTGCTTTATTTTGAGTTATAATTTCCATAATCTATTCTTTTTCAGTTGTTAATCTTTTTTCGTCATCTCTCCATTTTTCAAAACCAGTGGTTTCAACTCTTATGTCTCTTGTACGAGCATTGTGTATAAAATCTTCAAAAATTTCTAACACATCAGGATGAATTGTAGCTGATTTTCGAGCATCAATTATAAATAATATACCATCCGGGAGAGAGTCGAGTGTATTAATAATACTGGCTTTGTTTAGGAAAGTAACATGTTCTGATAGTTCCATTGTAACAGGTTTACCTTGGTCAGCTCCTTCTAATTCGGTTTGATAAGGTCTTCTGAAATTTTCCCATAAAATATGAACGAAAGCAATAGCAAGTCCTATACCAATACCAACAAGTAAGTTAGAAATTACGATAACAAGTATAGTAATAATAAAAGGTGCAAACTGACCTATACCTTGCTTATACATTTGTTTATAAATCTCAGGTCGAGTTAATTTATATCCAACAAAAAACAAAATAGCTGCCAAACTTGCCATTGGTATTAAATTTAATACAGAAGGTATAGCAAGTACACAAACTGCTAAAAATATCCCGTGCAATACAGCGGATGCTTTTGTTTTACCGCCAGACATAATGTTGGTAGAAGATCTTATAATTACTTGGGTCACAGGTAAGCCACCGATAATTCCTGATGAAAAGTTTCCTAATCCTTGAGCTAGTAATTCTCTATTTGTAGGGGAAATTCTTTTGTAGGGGTCCATTTTATCGGTCGCTTCAACACTCAAAAGCGTTTCTAAACTACCAACTATAGCTATGGTTCCGGCTACTACATATACTTGCGGATTGGTGATAGCTGTAAAATCTGGTAAGGTAAATAAATTAGAAAAGCCACCAACAGATTTTATAGACGGAATACTTACAATATGTATTTCTCCAAGTGTAAGTGCTGGAATATATTGAAAAATAACACTCATCAATATACCAAATACCACAACTGCAAGTGGTCCTTGTACAATTTTTGCAAAGCTTCTTTTAGCTATAAAATCTTTTTGCCATATCCAAAGTATAAATACAGACACTAAACAAACTATTACCGGACCTATCTCTGGGTGAAGAAAAGACCAATAGATTTGATAAAATACATTACTTATTCCTTCGGTGTTTTTACCTGAACCTAAACCATGCTCAAATTGCTTTAAAAAGATTGTTATACCTATACCTGCAAGCATTCCTTTAATTACTGAGGATGGGAAATAATATCCTATAACACCTGCTTTAACTATACCTAGAATGATTTGTATTATTCCTGAAATAACAACAGCCATCAAGAAAACATCAAAACTTCCCAAATCACTAATTGATGCAGCTACTATACTTGCAAGACCGGCTGCTGGTCCACTAACACCAAGAGCAGATCCACTAATTGAACCTACCACTATACCTCCTATTACACCGGCAATTAGACCTGAGAATAAAGGCGCATCAGATGCTGCAGCAATTGCCAAACATAATGGGAGAGCTACTAGGAAAACGACTATACTCGCTGGTATGTCATTTTTTAAATTGGAAAAAACGTTTAAATTTTGATTATTCATTTTCGTAATTCTTAAATTAAAATTGTCAAACAACTATCCTTTAATACTTTTAAGGAACATGTTGATTCAATTGATATCAATTGAACTTAATTTAATTTAAGAATACTCGGGAGGGGGAACGGGAATTTTATTAATGAATCGTTTTAAACTGAATTGATATAAAATTTCATATCCGATGTCTAGGCTAGAATACTTATGATGTGAGTCTGTATGTTTATTATAAAGATCATTTTCTATCTTTTCTTCTTCAAAATCATCCATTTCATCCGCACTAGTTTCCGCCTTTTCACTCCATTCAATTTTGTGGGTGTCACTATATCTTAAGAAATCTTGTAGAAGAAGATCCCCAATTACGAATTGTAATACAATGAACATAAGTACTTTAAAGCACTTGGTTAATATACTATGTATTGATATTTTATTTGGCAAAACGCTCATTGATTCAGTACCTTAAAAATAATAAAATCTATTAACCTAACACAAATTCAATGCCAAATTATAAATCTAAAAACCTAACACTTCAGTATCATTTTTAATAATTGTATAGTTATGTAACTTCTCTGACCATGTTTCCATAACTTTTGATTGTTCTATTAAGTTCCTCGCATGGATAAACTTCAATACTTATTCTGTATTCTTGTTCTGAATCTGTAATAACCTCTTGACTTTGATGCAATGGCTGACTTTCTAGATAGTGTTTTTGTGAAGGATGAAAAGAAAAGATATATTTCTTTGGTTCGGTATTATTAGGTGTAGTTATGCCAAAAGCATATTTAAAGTAATTTTTAGCATTAAAATTATTACTGTTAATGTATTTTTCTTTGCTCAGATAAAGATTTTCTATTCTATCTAGAGCAAATGTTCTTATTTCCTTGGTTGCTAAATAATAACCTAATAAATACCATCTATTTTGATATTCTTTCAATAAGTAGGGTACTAATTTTCTTTCAACCTTTCCCTTTTCTGCAGATAAATTTGATTGGTAATTAAAGCTAATTACTAATTTGTTTTTAATGGCAGGTATTAATTCTGGAATAAGCTCTCTTCCTTTAATGAATGGTACGTATTCCATTTGGATTATATTTTGATAATCTTCTTTGCTTAGTAATCTAAAATCTACGAAAGATTTAATTTTATCAATGGCATTTTCAAATTGAGATATAGCCTTTACTCCACTAAATTGATGTAGTATTTGCATTGCAAATTCGATAGCAGAAATATCATCTTCACTCAAATCTATTCCTTTGATGGAGTAATCTGATTCTTCATAAAAGTATCCTTTCATATCCCTGTCAAACTTAATAGGTGCAAAATATCCTAATCCCTTGTCTGATCGCATTGCTTTTAGATCTTTTTCTATAGTAGATTTAGAAATCGGTTTATCAAGAACTTCTTGGCAAGCCTCAATAATACTCTCAATATTAGGGTATTTCTTGTACCTGTTTCGAATCATTTTATCAATTACACGATATCGTATTGCTGCATCTTTATTGGTAGGCATGGGTAATATTTTCAGTTAAATTAATGTTTTTTTTCGCACCATAAATACATTACGTTTCCCAATAGTATAATTCTACTATTAATTGAAATAAAAGAAAATTATGGAAGAGC
>Ga0181568_10004988_pt1 | contig 11739 bp, 9 predicted proteins | sample 101ome_20_FD_133758 | JGI IMG/M metagenome (GOLD analysis project Ga0181568, IMG submission 133758) | Coastal salt marsh microbial communities from the Groves Creek Marsh, Skidaway Island, Georgia - 101404AT metaG (megahit assembly) | ecosystem: Environmental > Aquatic > Marine > Intertidal zone...
AACTTGAGACCTGTGTAGAGGTTTGGAATACCCTAACGTGATGGAAGAAGATTCCATAGTCCCTGTCCTTATTGTAAGCATTAATGTCCTGTGCTACATCGTCCATGCCGTCAAGAATGTATTGAATGGCAGAGCCTAGGGCCATAGAGTCTGATGGGTTTGCTTTGAGAGCATAGTGAATCTGCTCCTTCTTGATGGGGTAGAATGGGTTAGGGTTAATGACCATCATCCTATCATAGACAAAAGATGGTTTATCTTTCCAAGGATTGTCTCCTGCTGCACTCTCACCAAGGGGGAAGAAGGGCTGTACCCCATCATAGTCAAACACAAAGTCAGGGTCTAGTTCTGCTATCTTGCTCCACAGATACCTGTTGATGGGTACTGCGGGGACGATGGGAACCATATCTTTAAGAGCCATTATGAAACACCTGTCTTAATTGTAGCATAGTCTATTCCTGCTCTTACTCCACGGCTGTAATTCATACCCTTGCCCCAGCCACGAGAAAACTCATCTGCTGTATCCATTCCTCTGGTTAACTCTTTTACTAAAGCCTGGTCCAAGAAACTAGTGAAAAACTCATTAAACGCATTGGCAAACCCGCCTTCTGCGTTTGGACCTCCTGGGCTTTGTACGGTTACGCTTTCAGTTGTGAATACCATTTCCCCATTGTCCCCTTCAAATGCTAGTGGGCCATCTCCCCGTGGAGTAATGGTTACAGCGATGCCTGCCTCCATAATCTCTGCCTTATCGACAAAGGGAGTATCGCTTCCTGGTGCAGAGGTGCCGCTAGGCAAAAGCCTACTTACAAACCTAATAAATCCTGTGCCTACAAATGCTTCCAACTCAAACAGACGACCACCAGGGTTTCCAGCCATACCCCATTCGTATACATGGTGCAATGATGATGGGTCTAACCTAGCAGAAGAGTCAACATACTTGTAGAATGCTTGCTTGATAACCTCTGCCATTTGATACAAAAACATTTGCTCGTTTGAATCTATACCCCTAAGAAAACCCTTAGAGTATTGAATTGCCTGGTCCAAAGTCTTATTGAAGTCTGTAGCGTCAAAGGTAATCATATTAACTCCTGGTTGTCTGCACGCTCTAACAGAATCTTATAGTATTCAATTTCATTCCAGGGGTTGATAAAAGGGTCAACACTCATAACCTCAAAGATAATAGGGCTGCCGTCCTCATTTAGGTGAAGTTGCTTGCCTGTTGCTGTGTCTTTGATGTTGGTGATAAGAATGTCGGTAATGGGATGATACTGTCCTTGTGACCCTACCCTTGGATCTGTGTCTCCCATAAACCTGCCATTCAACCTTTTCTTATATTCGAATTCTCTGTCCGCTGTAAGGTCTTGTAAATTTACGGTGCCCATGACATTCCAGTAGGTCTCTTTTTGTGTTCTATCTTGATACCAGACCTTTATTTCCTCACCGTATTCATTCTGACCAACATCGCCAACAGTTACATTTCCCCTAGGAACAGGGTTGCCAAACTCATCTTGGTATTGACCACCAGGAATAAGAATCTCTTCTGGCTCTTGCCCCCAGAAGTTGTAGGTGCAATACCAAACATCACATTGCATTCCACCTAGGAAAGATGGTAGTTGCACACCCATTTACAACACCCCAAGACGACGGAGATGTGGCTTCTTATTTAGGTATTTCTCAAGGATGATATCCACAGGCTTACTGCCCGTAGAACCAAACCCACCTAATGCCTTGCTCCTATCTCCATACACCAACTTGAATTGATCTGTAGAGTATTCCTTGATGTAGTCATCCATTACGTTACCGCCGATGTTGCCTGTCTCCTGGTAGTTTTTCCACAGGATGCCTGCGGCAAGTAGAATGTCATCAGGCACCTGCTTGTAGCCGCCACCTAGTAGCCAGTTGTAGTAAAAGTTTTTGGGAAAGAATGGGCTCTTGTAGTGGTGTAGGCTGTAAGAATCAGAGTTGCGGTGAGTGTGCTTTGGCTCATATCCTGCCTCAAACCTACGCTCGCCCCATGTCTGTGTAGCCGCTGTGCGGTCTTGTGTAAGTTCGTAAACCTTCCAGTTTGTCCACTCTTCACCCTCTTCTGGATACTTCTTGTAAACGTGGACGTTATTCTCCCACACATCTAGGATCTCTGATAGTCCTCCTTGTGAGAATGGTGCTGAATCCATGCCGTCCATTCCTGGCAGGGCAAAGAAGTCAATGCCTAGACCCTGACCTTCAAACGGAATACGAGTGTAGTAGAAACCTCCTGTAATAGCATCAATAAGTAGTCTTACCAACTCTTCCTCAACAGGGTCAAAGAATGGATTGTCTGGGTCTAGGTAAGAGTGTGTAATGCTTAGGTCTTCTACAAAGTCTGTGCGGTCATCATTCCATGTGTATCCTGCCGCCACCTCTTGCACGGAGAGATCATATGTCTCATCAAACATAGCAAATGGGTATTGGGGTAGGTCAAAGATAAGATTTCCAAAAGCATCGGAGGTAACCGTATCCCCCCAAGTTGTAAAGTTATTTACAACAGCCACATCATATTCTGTAGATGGCTTCCCGTCTTCGATAGTGATAGTTACGGGCTTGGGGGGATTACGATAAACCTTCATTACATTCTACGTCCCTTGGGGCCTGCAAGTTCACCAGGCTTGATGCCTGCTGCCTTTGCCCTAGCGAGTTCGTCCTTGCTTGCGGCCCGAACGTCAGGAAGACGAATCCAAATACGTCCAACATCTTCCTTTACAATGTTGTATCCTAGTTCCAACTTACCCAACTTAGAAGATGAGTAGCGTCGTTCAGAATAGACGCATACCTTGTCATCACCAGGGGCGGGAGCATTTGTTGCTACCTCGTCCATAGCCTCTAGGCGGCGAGCAATCTCTTCTTGCTCTCGTGCTGCCCGTGCTTCTTCTGTGGGTGCAGTTACAACAGAAGGCTTATCTTCTGCTGGTGCCTCAAATGTTAGTGGCTCTGTCTCTGCTGGTACGGCTTGCTCTAGAATGGCAACAATGTCTGCCTTCTTGGTTGCACTCTGCAACGGAATACCATTGGTCTTTGCGTACTCACGCAACTCCCTAATGGGCATATCTTTGAAATTCATAGTTGTCTCCTTCACTACTATTGTTCCTATTATACCATAAATGCTTGAAGGGGGAGGGCCGAAACCCTCCCCCAACAAAGTGCCGAACTTCGTGCTTATGCGTAGGTTGTGTATGCAACAGCGTCTAGTTCTTCCCATGCAATACCGAACCGCATGAATACTGTGTATTCAATTGTGTCCTTCTTGTTCTGGTATTCACGGTTTACAGTGATATCACGCTGAATACCCCAAATGCGGTTAGCGGGGAATGTTAGTTCAACGTAATCCTCAGGGAAGTAAGGTACCTCTAGGACTGGTACGCCTAGGACACGGGTAGCCTGTGGCCCACCGAACTCCTGTGCTGCACCACCAAGGTATGCATTTGCATACTGCTCGGTAGAGGGAACCCAACCTGTGTGAGTGCCTGTTCCGTTAGATGCTACGATCTTAGCAAAGGTATCGCTACCTGCGTAGAAACGTAGACCATTCTTGATTGCACGGTACTTCCGTGGCATTGCTAGGATAATCTCCTGCATAACCTCGGTTGACCAGATTGGTGTCTCTGCGGAAGAAACGGAAACTGGATCTTGTGCTCCACCTTCGTTGATGAAGCGGTCCCAGTCACCTACTGGCTGTGCGTACTGATCTAGAGTGTCTGCTCCACCTGCTACTGCTGCGGCGGTTGCAAATACTGGTGGTACTGCGGCATGTGCCTTGTTGAGTACCTGGACATGGAAACCGTCCATGATACCTAGGAATGGATCGGTGGTCTGTGATAGGTCACCATTGATAGCCAAATCCTCAATATCATTAGCAAATGCACTTGTCATTAGCCGAACTAGGTGGTCTTCTAGTGCTGCACCTTCGATGTTATCTTCAAGTGCCTCAGTTGAAACCTCCCAGTCTAGACGCAACTTCTTGGTAGATAGATCTACCTTGGTGAAAGTTGCTCCTGCGTTCTCGTATGTGCCATCAGCCTGTGCTGCTGCACGGAGTACACGCTGTCCTACGTTTACCTTCTCTAGTTCCATTGTGTTTGCACGCATGGTAATGCGACGACCATCCTTAGCAAGGACGGTGGCATCCCAAACATAATCAATGAACTGCTTGGCCTGCTCTGGGTTGAGGACACCTCCACCAATTTGACCTGATGGGTTAATGTCCAAAGGGGATGAGCCCTGGCCCTCCATGAGGTTTAGTGCCTGTCCCATGTTACCGTAGTTGAGTGCTTCGCCGTCATTCTGCTGACCAACGCCACCAACACCGATGTACCCAGAAGCGTGATGGGTAACGGGAACACCTGGGTTGTTGGGAGCCACGCCTGGGTTACCAGTTGCGTTCTCAACGAGGGTGTTAGTTGTACCCTGACGATCTGCTGCACCTTGTACGGTGTCGCCAGCAGCCTTCTCTAGACTAACGTCTGCAAACTCTTCTGTAGTTGTTTCGTCTGACATAATTCTTTTCACCTCCGTAATTTTTCCTTGTTATTAGAATAGGTCGGACTTCTTGAGGAAACGTCCACCCCATAGTGATTTCTCAACCATCTCTGGCTGAGACTGCATGATCTCTCCAAAATCAGCAGACTTACGGAAAGCGGTTTCACGCTCTACTGCGTCCACACGCTTTCCAAACTCGTTATCTTGTGCCTTTAGGGAGACAAACTCGCTATTAAGTGTAGCGACTGCCTTGGAGATCTCCCCTACCTGCTTGTAAACCTTTGTGAGTGCATCTGCAAGAGACTTGATTTCAAGAATCTGTGTTGAGATATCGGCTACTGCTGTAGTCAAAGCCTCAATTTTCATCTCTACTGTCTCAATCTCTTCGGCCTGCTCTTCGGTTGCCTCGTCTTTTGCTTCCTCTACAACTTCCTTGGCTTCCTCTACGGCCTCTTCAACTTCTGCCTTCACTTCCTCAACAGTCTCTACCGCTTCTTCAACGGTTTCTTCGACTGCCTCAGGGGTCTCAGGAGTGGCTTCTGTACTTTCGGACATATTCTCTACCTCCTTATTTTTCCTGACTGTGGTTAGAATGCCCTTAACCATCTGTGCCTTGTCTGGGTCGTTAGATTCGACAAAGCCGATGTTTTCCATTGCGTCGCTGCAACGAGGGCAGGCAGACTTTGTAGTAGAAGAAAGTTGGACAACATCATCGTGACCGCAATAGTATACGTTCTCAATGAGTGCCTTTGCAAGCATACCACTCAACTCTCCACTCTTTTGAATAGATAGAACGTTGGCAAACTGGTTTGCGGGTACGTCTACCAAGGACAACTCACTTAGAGTAAACTCCTTGATAACACGAATGCTTTTTTCAAGGTCACCATCATACATGGTGTCCTCTTCGTCAATATCTCCTGCAATGGAAAATCCTGTGAGAGTGCCGTCCAAAACTTTTTCCCAAGTGTCCTGGGCACCCTTTGAAATATATGCAGATACATAAACTCCTGCATACATCTTGTTTGTACTTTCATCAAAGTATGTGTCTTCTTTGAATTCGACCATTTTACCTACCGCTTTCTTAGCGTCGTGCTGCTCACGGATGTTACCCGCAAACTTACCAAAAGCAGAAATAGATGCTTCCTTTGTAACAATATCTCCCTGGCGGTCGATGTTATCCAGAGATGCGAAACCTGATACGATACGTCGCTCTTGGTCTACCTTAGCAATGGGCATGGAAACCCGTACATTATGGTTGTCTACTGAGAAATTAGCCTTTTCCATAGTGTTCCTATTATACCTTATGTTTTCGTTAAATTGTTACACAAGCGTTACCTTGTTAAAATTTTAACACTACTCCACTTTTTCGCCTTCGCCCTTAGGATTCCTACCCTCTATTGTGGCAGGTCCGTCGCTTTGGGCGTTTGTCCTTTCACGCTGACGGGCAGAATTTCCTTCTGCATTTTGACGCTGGCTTGCCTGTGCTTGTGGTGATAGTTCAACCATTTTATCTCCACCCTTGCGTGCTGGCAAACCCAGGCTTTCTCTTACCTCATTAGGAGTCATTGCCTTGTTTCGTAGATAACGCTCGTGGATCTGAGACATAGCAATTTCATCTGTAAGTGTTGCCTCTTTAAACACCAACTCAATAACATCTGTCTTTTCTTTGGTGATCTGTGTAATTGCTTTTTGTAGATGCCGTTGGGCTGGGCGGGTTACTTGCTCTTTAAACGTGCGGTCTTGTGATAATGCAGCGGCAACAGCAGAGCCGTCACCTCCACCCATCTTGGAGATTGGAACCTGATGTGCCATTAAAATGTCATCACGATTTTGCTTACGATAGTCTTTAAATGAGCCATCTTGGACTGTGTTTTCTACAGGATGCATTTCAAAATCAACCTTGTTTCCATCAGCATCAGAAGGCAGAGGCACATAAAGAGTGCGGTGATTCTGTCCCTTTAGCCCTGTTTGTAGGAAACGGAACAAACGCTCTTCACTCTCTGGGGATAGTTGAGCACCCTTGACTGTTACGATGTAACGAGGCACAGCCTTGTTTTCAAAGTAGTCAATGTTATATTGAGAAGCGAACTGGTCACCCTTAATGGCCTGCAAAGCAGAGATAACATCGGGGATACCATAGTAAGTATTAAGAGGTGAGTATTCTTTAAAGTGAATGATTTCATTAGGGCGTGGGTCATTGGTTACGGGGTTTTGATTCGTTGCCCCGAACTTTCTGAAATACACAACCTTGTCTGCTACGATTTGGATGTAACCATCGTGGATACGACGCACACGCATGGTGGGTGCTGGAACGTGTCCAAGGTAACCAATCTCTCCTGTTGTGGTGCGACCAACCTCTAAGTATCCGTTGCCTGTGGCAAGCATGTCTGTGTAGACTTTCTCCATAGTGCCTGTGAATGTAGAATCATTATTTAGGCTTTCCAACCAATCTTCCATGGTTGCCTTGAGCCGTTCAATCTTACGATGAATAAAGTCTAGTTTTTCACCTGTCTCTTCTTCTACCTTCTGCATGGTGGCGTGAGTCATCTTCCAGTCATAACCAAGACCAACGATGTTTTCTACCTTGGCATCAATAGCGGCATGGTTAGCAAAGTTGGAGTCATAGAAGTTTGCTAATTCTACAAGGTCATAGGGTGGTTGAATAACATCAAAGGTAGCATAACCCTTGCCTTGGCGAGAAGCAATAGACTTGCGTCCTGCATCATCTCTACCTGTGGGTCGTGCCTTAGCATCTTCTTCATACCCCTTGACCATGCGGGTTGTGCGACGCTTGAAGTTTGTATCAAGGCCACGCATATCTTTTACTTCGTCCCAAGACTTTTGGAATGGGTCTTCAAATGCTGGTGGCTCTGGGTCAAAGTCATATGTCTTTGCTACGATATTAACCATCTGTCATCCCTGCCCCTCGCTTTGCGTCCATGACAGCACCAAAGTCATTCATGGTTGGTAGCAGACCCTCCTTCATTCTGTTGACTTGCTCTGAGTAGTCTTCGTCTGTGGTGCGTTGTACGCCTGGAATAAACTCTGGCTTGCCTTCTGGCTCTCCGTAATATGCGGCTGCCTTCCTGATTTGCTCCATCTTGGTTATGTCGCCATAGCGTGATGGAATATTAAGTAGGTTATGATCGTCGTCCATAAACAACTGACCGTTTTCTTTACGCCAAGCGTATAAGCCCCAACCAGGATTCTCTTCTACGACAGTTACTTTGGGCTTCTTCATACCTTTAAATGGGTTTGTTGGTGATTTTCGGTTGCTCATGTTACTATTATACCATACATTAGGCTGGCCTGCGGTCGAATGTTTGCCACTCTACACCAGTAGCCATAGTCGTATTCATGCCGCCGATAGAAAGGTTTGGATCTTCTGACCCTACACTTGTGCTGTTTCCACCTGTAAAGATCTTGTAAATCTGTGTGGGGTCAACAGGGTATTGTAGGTAAGCACGAGAAGAAACTAAGTCAGCAAAGGTTTCAACAGATGGGTCATCTAGCCAGTTTTGCCAAGTCTGAATCTTTACTCCCTCCCAAGTCCTTACAATAGCCGTGCTCTCTACCTGTGTTTCTGATAGTTGTGAGATGGATATGTTTTGATAAACTGCCCCGACACCAAGGGAGATGCCAAAAGTATTACCCACAGCAAAGTCAAGTGGCTCACCAAACTCAATGCCAATCATAGTCCACTTATCTATTTCTAAGTCAAACTCTGTAACCAATACGCCATTCTGGTAGAGAGAGACATACTCAAGTGGCAAGTCTCCTTGCTTTCGCAGAGTCCATCCTGTTCCATTGTGAGTCAACTCCATTGTCCCATACCTTGAGTAGATAGTGAAAAGAGTATTTGCCTCATCAAGCAGGATGTTGGGCTTGACAAACATATTTATATTTCCAACAAGATATGGATAAGATCCTTGCTCATTGATAGGAATGGTACAGGGACCATCTAGCGGCTCCACACCACTATCCTTTGTTAGATATAAGTAAGGTGTGTTTTCTTTGTAGATAGCAAACCTGTTTTCAGAATGTATGTCGTTGCCGAACCTTGTGCCTACAGATGCGTGGTCTTTGTATGCCTGTGAAGAGATAGAAAGTTGTTTGACTTTGAATGGTGATGATACAACCCCTTCTGCTGATACAACGAAATAAACAACTACCTTCCATTCTTCGTAATCTTGTGGTGGTATAACTACAGTTCCGTTTATCCACTCATACTTTGTGTTTGATAGGGTATTGACGGAAGCAAGAGAAACATCAATGATTCTGTTTAAGGGCAAAACCTGTGTGTTTGTGAATTCTCGTAGTGGTTTCTCTACCGTTGAATTGATAGGTTGGAATGTTATGTAGCACTTCATCTCACTACCGCTTACATCATAAGCGTCTGGTTTGATTTCATACAAACCGTCATATCCAATGTTCATTTGCAAAAACTCTAAGTTGGAATAATAAGTCCCATCTTCGTTTTGGAAGTTTCTACCAAAGTAGGATAGTGGAATAGCATCTTCCCAATATCCTCCTGCCTCAACGTCAAGGTAAAACTCTCCGTATCTGGTGAATGGCCTAATGACGTAAGAGCCACTCTTTCCTGCCATATTAAAGTTAATGTTTGCTATGCCGCTGGGGAAATACTGTGCTAACTCATCTCTTGCAACCATAGCAGAGTCAGATAGACCAACACGATAGATGAGACCAGAGAATGTGCTTTCACCATCTCCACCTACATACACTTCAATGTCGGTGATGTTGAAGAAGAAGTTGCGGAAATCAGCGTCCACCTTTACAATAGTGTTGAGGTCAAAACCTACCGTGAAAGCAACATCATCTACAATTTCAAATGTGTGCTTTACTATATCGTTATACAGATAAGATACTGTGTTTTCTTGAATAGTAATGTCTACCGTTTCGTTTGTGTATTTCTTACGGAATTGGAATAAAGTCTGCTTTTCTGTGCTTACCTCAAACCAATGTTTTGAGAACACACCGTAGATAATTTGTGGTGCTGCCTGCAACTTTTCGATAGTATCAAAATAGAAGTAAGAGTTTTGCGTCCAGTCATATTCTGGCTTGAATGAGAAACCAGGGTTTACCGTTTCTGTTGCGTTGTTGAATAGGTTTTCTTTGTATAGGTTTTCCAAACTTCTACCCTGAATATAAATATCTGGTAGGGTATATTGCGGTGACTGTATTTCACCTCTACTTGATACAAGACCACTCAAATATCCTGTGTCCCAATTGAAAACATCGGGGTAGATAGCATTGGTGGTATAGTCGGCAAAAGACCAGTCAACATAAACAGTAGAGTTTTCAAAGAATGTGGAGAAGGATGCTGCGTCTGATAGTCCCTGACCCCACACAAACCTACGCTTGCATACCGCATCAGGCACGATGTAGGGGAAGATAGACACGGCATCAATCTCATATGTATCTATGTTGGGGTATCCCATAAAGCCCAGGTTTCCTTCTTCACCTACAAGGGTTTCGTCTAATGTATCAAAGTCAAAGTTATCTGGGTCTAAGTCAAGAGACACAACCTCTACCCCGTTGATAAGCAAACGTGCTTGTTTTGAGTTATATGTTACATTTACAAGCATAGGTCTAAACCAATTCTCAATAGCATATGACTTATACTTGCCCCCTACTGTTAGTGTTATGTAGTTGTCGTTTACCCAGATGCCGTCCAAAGTTGTGAGTGTTCCCCAGATCTTACGGGGTTGTGTTACTCGTGGATTAATACGCATCCAAAACTCATAAGTGTATGAGTTATACTTTCCTCCGTTGGTAAACATTCCATAGCCAGGATGTTTCATGCCTGCCTGACCCAGTTCAACAACAAACCTCTCTTCTTGCAAAAGGTCTTGAAATGTTATATTTTGGTTGTACCAAAACTGCCAGTTAACAACAAAACCAGTATTAGAGTATGTCTTTACCTGTTCCCATATTCTATCCTCTATCTGGATAATAACACCCGTGCTGTCTGCTGTGATACCTAGAGACTGACTAGAGCCATATACTAGGGGAAGACCTGTGGTGTATCCTTCTTCTACTATGGCTGGGTTTGTATCAGAGAAGTATTGGACTGACTCTGTTCCTACAACCTCGTCCATAGGCCAGGTAGCAATGGGGTGCTCCCCGAATACACGGGCAGCATACAAATTGATTTCTCTAGCCATAAAGTCATTATACCACAGAGAAAGCCCCCTGTAGGGGGCTAACTCCGCAGAGACCTATCCTAACCACGTTGGAGGTTCTGCTCCATATTCATTATACCACAACAGTATCAGAAATATCAGCGGTAGTAATTTGAGGTAGTTCGCACACATCGTTCGCACAGTAGCGGTCGCCCTCTGCGTCAAATGATTCTACGCCCTCATAAATAGGAGTAAAGTCAATCTTCTTTATCTTACCAACATACTTGTTATACTCTGCTTCTGTTATTTGTGTATACGGTTGTTGGGGGTAGGTGCTATTCGACATAGGCAAGAACGAAACTGCCTTAAGTTGTCCCTCATACATGTGGAGCGAGGGTGCGATATGTTTCTTTTCTGTTTCTGCATCAAACGATAACGTGACAGATACTCCATTATCACTCCAATTTTTCTGTGTAGTCGCAGCAAGACCAATCTTCTCAAACAGAGAAACATCCTTCTCGCTACGCTCATGGTTTGACTTTACTGGGAAGTAAACCACCTTTGTGTTTGCCGATACTAGATCTTTTTCTACCTTATACCCTGCCGCCTTGAATAGTGGTAGCATTGGGTCTTGGTCGCTGAAACGAATGGCCCTTAGGAAGTGCTTGCCTCCTGGCCCCCAATGGACTCCTGGTGTTTCACCTGATAGGATAGACACAGAACCAGATGGCTTTACGGTTGTAGCACGCACAGACTCACGGATACAAAGCCACTCAGAGTATTGTGTATCGCATTCACGCACACGCTTGTATCCCTCATCCTGCCATTCCCGTAGAGTTGGGAGACCCTTGCTATCTGCAAAGGAAGCAAGACCTGTGAGTGATGTGCCAATGCGTCGGTTGCGTTGCATGATAGCATTTGTCTGCATCCAATGTGTAGGCAATAGGGTTACAGTCTTGCCATATAGGTAAGCAAACTTGAGAGTGCGTAGGAAGTCTTCCTTGCTCTCGTGCTGATTCATATGCACCTCAACAAGTGTGCATAGTTCGTATGACTCTAGGGGCTGCTCTGCACAGGGGTTGAA
>Ga0181568_10004998_pt1 | contig 11730 bp, 9 predicted proteins | sample 101ome_20_FD_133758 | JGI IMG/M metagenome (GOLD analysis project Ga0181568, IMG submission 133758) | Coastal salt marsh microbial communities from the Groves Creek Marsh, Skidaway Island, Georgia - 101404AT metaG (megahit assembly) | ecosystem: Environmental > Aquatic > Marine > Intertidal zone...
CAATACTAGTGACTACCAGCTCTGCAAAAGCAAACTATTGTACGGATGGTAGCTTTGATCCTTATAATTGTATTTACCAAAAATTAAGTGATAACGGTACAATCAACTCTTTGATCCCATCTGGGTGGCAATTAGATACCTCTAAGGGGATTAATGGCTTTACAATGAATCCAACAAATTGGAAATCCACGAATGCGGTGCTTACCGATACCATGCAAAGTTCCGATTTATTAACAAGTACAAAATTGACCGGATATGGGTGTACTAAAAATAATGCCACCAAATTTAGCGGGCAAAGCTCACTCGCTTTGGAGCAATCCCAAAGTATATCCAATTCACAAACCATCAACGAAAGTTATGGAGTTACATTTAATCTTCATACTGATAGTAATTTTGGTGCCACACAGGTTACGACCGATACCGATCTTAACTATCAAGTAGACACAACAAAATCCAACGTTACTGTAAGCGGAAGTACAACAAAGACAACTAATCTAATTAACGTAAATGAAGTTGTTAATATTGAATGTGGTGGAAGAAGAATATCTAAAGATGCCTATAATGGTCCTTATTACTTTGAATTTTATCAAAACGCTAATCAAATACAAATTACTGATACAAAGAATTCACCCAACATCAAGGGCTATTATGATCTCTATCCTGAAACAGAACTAAGTACCTTCACTGTGGCTTTCAAACAAGAGGTATCGGTTCAAGATGGAAATGGTATGGGGGTTTTTATGATAGGCCCAGGAGGGCAGCAATGTAGTTTTGGAGTTAATGCTGGTAGTGTTAATTACCAGGCTTATTTTGGTAATAATTGTAAAGATTTTGAATGGAAAAACATGAAATCTTATTGGTTTTCTAACCCTAGAGGCAACTGGGAGGGTAGCTGTTATACGGGCCAATATTATACTAATTATAAAAAAAATAATTCATGGAAAACCCTCCCTTATTCCTCTAGCTCAACTCCTGTACCCGGTGATATGGATACGAGCCAGGGTTTTGTATTAACCAATAATTGTTATAAAGCACAAACTAACTACCAATCTATAGGCTATAATCTTAAACAATACCTAGTTTGGCAAGCAATAGACCCCACGAATTTTATAAGCGACTATGATGATGAAAAAAATACTCAATATCATCGTGTCAATTTTATATATAACGCTTCTACCTATAATAATATTCAATCCCAAGCAAATATGACAGCCTATTTCCTGTTCAATCCCACATACGCGACTTACAGTCTTGACAATATCTGGGGTAGTTGTGGGCAGATAGTGACGCGCTGGAACGATAGCTGCGGTACGAATAATCTACAAAATATCGTCATAGGCATTGATGATGATGAATATGTTGAAAACTTTAATTCATTTGTGAGTAAATACGACCAAAAAGAATCCATAATTTGTAAAAAAGATAATGAGTATTATATCGCATCCCCTGAGGTTAAGAAAGAATCTGAATGTCCGTAATTTTTAAATAAAGAAATAAATTTAAAAAATGAAAAAATACTGGACAATATATACGATTATTTTCTTTCTTTTCTTAAACTTGGAAAGTGGGTCGATAAATGCCCATGATTTACGTGACCCCGAGAACGGGGGCTGCTATGCGGGGACATCAACCCTTATTCCTAACGGAACCCCAGGAGAGTGTGATGAAGAAACAGAAATCCATAATACGCAAAGAGAACAGCGATGTGAATGGAGCGGTAACCGAAGCGAAGCTTGTTTAAATTATGACACATTAGAAAATCACCGCGAATGCAAAGATTGTGATTTTTCTGGTGGGGGCGGACGCAACAGTATGGATTTATCAGGTGTGAATGCTTCAGGGGCAAAATTTAATGGTCCTGGTCAAGAATGGGTTAATATGGATTTTAGCAATGCGCAATTGCAAAAAGCAAATTTTACAGGCGGTCAGTTTAAAAGAGGGGATACAAAACAAATCATTAATTCTTTTGAAGATGCCGATTTAACCGATGCCTCTTTTTCTGGAACGAAATGGTATGACGACGCTGTAAATTTTGATGGCGCAATACTAAAAAATACAAATTTCTCGGGTGGCTATTTTTTCGAGGCCCCTGATTTTTCTAAAGCGAAAACCCTCGAAGGGGCACAGTTTATTAACCATGTAGTCGATTGGGAGACCTTTAAAATATTAAAAGCTAAAGGTGCAAATTTAGCAGGTATTAAATTAAGACAATCGGCAGAGGCGATAGTAGTGCAAGAATATGCGAAGTATCAATACAAAGATACCCCGTCCTTAATATTTAAAGATATCGATGAAAAAGAATTGCGCGGAGTAGATTTTACGGGAGTAGACTTAACAGGATCTAACTTTGATAGCATTGATTTTAAAGATCTGAACATTGTTGTTAATATCATAGGGGGAGCAAGTTTTAATCAAGCCAAATTGAACCAAGCAGTTTATGACGTATTTAGTCGTGGGGCTGATCTTAGCGGAACCGTCTTAGATGGCCTGCAGCTAAAAAGCGATAAAAATTTCAATTACAAAGGGGCCACTATTACCAATTCTAACTTTGTGAGCTCTGGTACATTCATAGCCGATGATAGTACTATCATGGAAAATATAACTATTGATCCCACAAGAGGTAAAAGAAGATCCGTTGATCCCTATTTGTTCCAACGGGTAGTGCAAAGTAATCCGCAAACAAGTCTTAGTAGCGAGCCCCTGTATGGCTGGATTAATTTTCCAGAGGGATCCACTTTTGAAAATATGGATTTAAGCAACACGTATTTAGAGTATGTAGATTTTTTCCATGTAACTTTGCAAGAAGTGTCTTTTAACAATGCTAAAATGGAAAAGTCCAAAATCAAATGCAGCTCATTAGACAAGGTGGATTTAACGGGCCTCGAAACAGTGAATACCGAAATAAAATTTATTAATTGGTGTGAGACGAAGGGTCAAGACGGGAATGAGAGAACAGGGGGATGTGATGTTGGTTTGCCCTCGGGCCCCAGTTGCCAATAGAGCCCAATTTCATCCAAAAGTACCCCCGGTCCTTGCTTAAAAAGGGTTCGTAGAACCCCTAATAGTTCAAAGTTTTTTTTAATGGTTGCTGAATTTACTATTTTAAATAATTAAAAACTATACTCTTAGATATATATAGCACTTATTCATCGTTAATAAATAAATCTCCACGAAAGGAAGAAAAATTATGAAAAGCCTTGCTGCACTGATTGCCCTGATGTTATTTTTAGGCACTTCCCCAAGTGTTTATGCCGTTGACGCCAATACCTGGCTAATAGACCAAATGAATTCTCAATTAAAAAGTAATAAAGGCTCCTTAAGTAAAGCCTTAAAATCTCAAGGCAAAGACCCCGCCACATTCGTAGTTGATCGTATTGACTATAAGTGGAATTGGAAGTCGACTAACTATACCCTTGAACAATCGATAGAGACTCCCATGAATTTGGGTAGCGCATCAAACTATCGATGTCAACCTTATACCAAATCAAAAGCCGATTTAACAATACAGACAGAGACAACTAGAAGTCTTGCTATTGGGGTTTCCTCAACAGTTTCGGAGTCTTTTAATAATACCAATGTGATAGATACAACCGTTGAGGCATCATACGGTACGGCAAACTTTAAAACGGAGATGACCAATACCTGGTCCACTGATACCTCATCGTTGGAAGAAAACAATCAACAAACACAATCTACACAAACAACACGTTGTGAGATCAATCAAACACTTTCGTCCGAGCAAACACCTTCCTATGCCTATTTGAAAAACACTACGCAAGCAATTATGTATAAAGACGCAAAGACTAATACGGATAATATTCAATTTTCATATGATGTTCGACCTGAGACAATTCAGCTTGACGGAGCCAACAATGAAACGACAACTGTATACTTAAGGGAAGTAAAAGATTGGGGCAAGGTTAGAGTAGTTATCCATGGAAATAAGTGCAAAGGTGGCGGTGTTTTTGGTAATTGGGTGTCTAACGGTCAAAACGATAACAGAGGCGGAGTTCAAAGTAATAAAAATAAAGACGGTGAATGGACATATAGGTGTCATAATTTTCAGGTAGATGGAGGCGCTGATCACTCAGGTAGCCTTACTGTCAAAAATAAAGGCTCAGGTGGAACATACAAGGTATACTTCAACCCGTCATCGGTGTGGGTCGTCAATACAGGCAGCAATAGAGAAGTAGATCGAAAAAACATAGGAACAGGAAATGGTCGAATTTTTGATTGTAGAGAATTTAAAGATCTTCAACACGATGATTGCTACATTGAGAGTTTTGAAATAACAAATAAAGGAGGTACTGCCTCCACCCCCGTTTTTAATCATAATATTTATGATTCGGGCAACGGCATTTTTTCAACAATAGAAGATATGTCATACCACATTGAGGGTACGCAAAAGGCCTCTTCTAATGATGTCGCTACCCAGTGCCAAATCGTCATCTTAACTTGGGATAGCCCTGAAGACCGTGACGCTATCGCCTCCATCTGTAACCTCTCTGAAAGCCAATATCCACCCGAGACAGATGGGTCTCAAATCAACGCCTCCCTTTCTAAGAGTGAAAGAGAGGGTCATGTAAACAATAGGCTGGATGAAACAGAACCTTTTGAAGGTCAAATAGTAAATCGTGTAGACAAATAACAGAGAGAGAATTGATGAAACGCAAATTAAAATATGGATTAATCCTAGCTATAATCAGTGGGTTTTTGCCCCTTTCGGCTTTATTAGCAGGGCAGTGTCCAACCAATATTGATGCTGTAGCTCAAGATTATCGAGACCAAGGGTATACAGTTTTTCATTGCCAGTCGAATGCCTCTGTGGAAAACCCAGTAGATCCTGTCAATGACACCTTTAATGCGCAGATTTGTGGTTCAGGGAGCGGTGTTACAATTGAAGCATCGCAAATAGGGGATCCTTTAAATTTAGGACCACAACAGGTTAATGTTTATAATATCAAATCAACGGGCGGGTCTGTAGATAATCAACAAACGCAGCCCTGGGGGGGTTTTACTAATATAAGTATTCAATGTACGGGAGATTACTACATTGCTTATCAATTCACGGATGAGATGGCAAGTGAGGACCCCTCAGCGGGCATGTGTTGTCCTGCGGGAGATACCTGCGATATGCCTAACCTACCTGTTTGTGGTAACTAATAAAAACACTGTAAGGACCCAACCTTACACAATAGATAATTTATAATTTTTGATATACAGGTCTTTGATTATGGGTCTAGTCTCATCTTTTTAGTTATTGCAAAATTCCTCCAATTTCATAGGGTCATATACCTGTAGTTCAACTACTTTTTATTTTTGAATTTCAGTTATTGATAGCCAAGAATTCGAAAAATTAATTTTTTTGCCGCTCTATTAACTTGAAAGGAAAATAATGAAAAGATATATCTCTTTATTAATCAATCCGCTATTCAGTGCTGTCCAAAACTTCAAAATTGCTTGGTTGATTGGGTGGTTATTTTATACGTCTTCGCTCAATGCGGCCTACTACGATAGGGTCTGTGAAATCTTTCAAAAACACATTCAACTTCATGTAATTACGATAGAGAAAAATTATGAGCAATATTTTAAAGAAGAAAATACCGAAGTAGCAAAAGCCCAGTGGGATCATATTTTTACCCTAGAAAAAGAATTACTCCATTATCTTGAATTAAAAAAAGCATTGTGTATATAAGCTATTTTCCATTCAATTGAGCATTTGCTATTCGATGGGAAGCGAATTACAATTTATTTGTTATTCAAAAGTCGTGCCATCTCTTGTGTTTTGAGTATCGATCAGGAACGAAATAAGAGAATTAATTAAATAAAAGTTAGGTACTTATTTTTTGTATTTAACATTAAGGAGGAAAGGCACATTGAATAAGTTGAAATATAGTTCTTGCCCTATGTATCAGTCGCTATCTTTTTATTTTTTATTTAAATCCGCTTTCCGCCCATGCTAAAAAAATTTATCGTTTCATTCATCTTTACGCTCACGTGGAGCGGTGTATGGCTTTTTTCATCATTGTCGTTGCAGGCAGCTAGTCAGTCATCCTCGAATGCAGCGTGCGCTAATCTCGTGTTAGCAGAGGGGAACTGGCAATCCAGCGTCTTGCTAACTCACATTGATCATTTAATTTTAAAAGAAGTTTTTCACTGCCCCGTTCAAACGGTTTTTTACTCGGACATGATGCAAGCCCTAGATGATTTAATTGCCGGCAAGATCACTCTTATCCCTGAGTTTTGGACCAACAGCTATCAAAATAAATTAGATGTGGCCAAAGCCAATAACCAGATTGCCCAAATTCCCCTGGTGTATGTGGAAGGGGGCATAGAGGGTTTTTGGCTTCCGTCCTACCTCTTGGCGGTTCAACCAGGCTTAAACCAAATTGATACACTTAAACAACATGCTAATTTGTTTTCCCAAGAACAAGGCGAACTTCCTAATTTTTATTTGTGCCCTCAAAGTTGGGGCTGTTATAAAACCTCTTTGCAAATTTTTCGCTCCCATGGCTTGGATCAATACTTTACCCCCGTGGCACCCCCGAATGATTTAACGATGATCTTAAATATCAGCGACTCTTTTGAGTATAAAAAGCCTTGGATTGGTTATTACTATAATCCCACTTCCTTGTTAAGTAAAAGTCGAATGGTCATGGTGGATCTCCAAACAGACTTTGATGAACAGGAGTGGACGCGCTGCACCATCGACTTGGATTGTCCTGACCCACAAAAAAATAATTTCCCCACTATTGATATTTCTACCCTGTACCATATAAATACGCTGACAGACCCAAAGCTCATTCAATATTTTGAAAAGAGAATTCTAACACACTCAGAAATTTCGGATCTCTTGGTTTGGCAAGAAAAAAATGAAGCCACCTATCATGAAACCGCACAGCATTTTTACACCCAACATCAAGCCATTTGGCAGAAGTTTGTTCCTCAATGAGTAAGCTTTTTACTTTTAAACCGGTCTGGCTGCTCGCCTGTCTTTTTATCTTAGGCTGCACCGCCAGCAGCACCAACCTCTCACAACGAAATAACGCAGACTTACTGCAGTCAGAGTCACAATTATTAGCTCAGCAGGGGATTAAATATTTAGATAGTCAACGCTATGAAGACGCCTCTAGCGCGTTTAACCAGGCGCTCCAGTTGGATATTCAAAATTCTTATTTACAATTTTTTAATGCGCATACCTATCACCTCATGGCAAAATATGAGGACCAAACAAAATATGAATTAGCTGAGCAAGGCTACAAGCTCTCTTTAAAATTTGATTCCAACAATAATATTTCTCGTGTCTATCTAGGTCATTTGTATCTAGAGCAAAAACGCTTTGATGAAGCAATGATTGTCTTCGCGGATGCTGTGTACTATGAAAGTGATAGTGCGGACTTATTCTATGCTTTAGGGTATGCCTCCTATTATGCGCAAGAGCCTGAAGTAGCAGATTTTGCTTTTCAAAAAGCGTGTGAACTGGACCAATTATCAGCGCGCTGTTTAGAAAAAAAATTAATCGTGAAAGCCTCCCTCAATCAAATGGAGGATGCCAATCAATTATACTCCCAGTATGCCGCTCTTACGGTTCCGGAAGATCCTAATTTATCTTTATATAAAAGAAGAATGCAAGACTGGCAGGATGTCTATGAAATTTCCAACGACAACCCCGCGATTTTATTAGCGCAAAATGATAATGATAATGACCAAGATGATTTCATGTCTGATGATTTTAATGAGAATAATGAAGTGGATTTCACAGCTGATGATGACAGCGAGGAGAATGAAAATCAAAATAATTCAGCTGAAGCGGATAGGGCAACTGAACTTGCACTAACCCAAGGGGGAGTTGTGAGCAGCGTCAGTGATGCGGATATTGAAAAAGAACTTTTGCAGGAAAATATGGTCATCGCGGATGTGGTGATTATTTCATCGCGCGAACAAAAAGGGACACGAAGCGGTGTTAATATTCTTAACGGTCTAACCCTGCAATTTGGCGATACCACTGATGACTTAGGCACTACTGCCGGATATGCGTATTCTTTTGATAATACCGCCTCTACCAAAAATAATATAGTGACGAATATTTCCTTTCCTTCAATTAACTACTCTTTAAATATTGCCAATGCTAATGCAGCAAACAATGAAATTTTAGCGCGCCCTAGTTTAGTGGCCTATAAGGGGGAGACTTCGGAGTTTTTTGTAGGAACGCAAATTCAAGCAGCCATAGCAGGCAATAGTGCGGCGGATGTTGATACACTTGAAATCTCAGATAATATTGGTGTTCACCTTTCTCTAACCCCAATAGAAATCACAGATAATAAAATTAAGATGAATCTTATGGTCAAGCGAACCTTTGTGAACTCGCCCAATACGAACGTTCAATTTACCTATCAGCTCAATACTTCTAAAACTGAAGTGCAAGCAACCGTCGAATTGGCCATAGATGATACTTTAATTATCAGTGGATTAAGCGAAAAGGAAACAGAGGTGGTTCGCGATGGCGTGCCGATCCTACAGGACATTCCAGTTGTACAGTATTTATTTTCAAATCAAATCACTTCTGATTTTAATCGATCAGTTTTAATTTTAGTAACCCCGCGACTGCCCCAGTACACCAATCGCTCAGCGGCAACGATTAATGCCTTTGCTACAAAGATGAATATTTCTAACTCAGAAGCCTTGAAGGCATTTAAAAATAAGTATGCCGATTGGTTTAAACCCTATCCAAGTTGGTCGTCTGCGTTTCGTCAGCTAGATAAGAACATTTTGTATAAAGAATTTAGAACCGGCGATGTTATGCTCGAACAATGGGCCAGCAGTAATTCTCACCTCTATCGTTTAAAACAGGCGCAGAAATTTCTATACTTCTAATGAGATATTTCATTCTTTTTTGCTATGGCCTGCTCTTAAGCATCCCGCTCAGTGCTTCAGAATACAATAATAAAAACTGTCAAATGTGCGTCATGGATTTTCGCAATAATGAACAATCGGTCATTTCAAATTCTAATTATACCGGCAGTATTTTTAAAGATTCTAACTTAAGCCAATCGCAGATTACCAATACCAATCTTTCTAGTACTAATTTTGTTGATTCCTATTTAAATAATGTGGAATTTGAAAACGTGTTATTTACCAATGCCAACCTCTCTTTTGCGAGTTTTCGAAAATCAAACTTTCAAAACATTGATTTTATAAGTGCTTTCATGCATTCGATTAACTTTGAGCTATCGAGTTTCAATGAGGCATTTTTTAATAACGCAGAAATGTCCTTTTTAAAGGGAATGGAAGCTAGTTTTGATAACAGTAATTTTAGTTTTGCCGATCTTGAGATGGCAGACTTAGAGTATGCGCAGTTTAATTACTCCAAATTTAACAACACCGTTTTTAACAGTAGTAATTTAAAATATGCTACTTTTAAAAATTCAGATTTAACACGGGCGTATTTTAGAAGTATCCATGGGGCAGATATAGTATTTGAAGACTCAGTGCTATCGGCAGCTGACTTTCAAGGATCAGACTTACGATTTGCCACTTTTAAAAACACCATCTTATCCAAAGTTAATTTTTCGGGTGCGAATTTAAAATACGCATCCTTTGATAATGTCATAGGGTTTACTTCGGCCAATTTTTGTAATGCGACCATGCCCGATGGTACGGTCAAAACTTGTCCGACAGAATAAAACTACTTTACTTTAGCGGCAATCTTATGAATGTTATGGATATGCGTGCGCAGCGCTCTGAAAGATATTAATAACTCTGAAATATACAAAACAAAACTGATAGCCAGCAATACCAAACTAGTAGAGAACAGCGTCAAGGGTAGGCTGGTAGACGATCCAAACGTTAAAAGAAGGGCGCTAATCATTAATAAACAATTAATCATAATTAAGACAATCGTGGTTACTAATAAGTAAAGGCGCTGCTGATAGGTTCGAATATGAAAGGAAAAATGTTTTCCATTGTTTAAGATTTTAATGCTTTGTGGGTCTTTTTCTAAATCCTCTCTGGTTTTTCTTAAGAGGGAAGCGAGCGTGGCATAACGATCTCCCAGTAACCATAAAAACAAGGGAACCGAGAAGAATAAAGTTGCTATAATTTGAGGAAGTTTATCATAAATATCTGACATGAGAGGATCCTTGACTATCTAAGTTGGATCTTACTCTTACAAAGGCTAATTGATATATGTTTTTTAATCAAATTAAGATGCGATTCCTTTAAAATATATAATATCTGTTATTAACGCGCGAGACTGAGAAGAAATATCATCATTAATCGATCTATCGGTTAAATTCAATCAGGCTTTTTTTTAAAGGCCTGATCCTTTTAAGTAAATTTTCAAATTGTAATAAAATCACCAAGATGAATTCGGACCACTGAGAAATTCTATTTCCTCTGGAGTAGATTTTCGATTAAGAATTTTGTTACGATGTGGATACCTTCCAAATTGTTTGATAACTCGAGTATGATCATCCCATGATTTCTTAATTCCTTCATAATTGGGATGCTCCTTTAAAAAAACCTCTCCTAATTGTTGAACAAAAATATGATCTTGCATCTCTTCACTATGAATGAGGGGAAGTAAATAAAAAAGCCGCTCTGACATATTGAGTTCTTCAAGGTATTGGCGGTCAACCCCTTCAATGACGAGGAGTCGTGCCTTTGTATCTTGCGAAAAAGATTTGGGGTTATTGCGAAATAAATTTCTCGAAAATTGATCTAGAAGAATAATAAGGGCCAAACTGCTTTTAGCCTCGTCCTGCCAATCGTCGTATTCATTGTTGATTGCTTTTTCGACATCTTGTAAAAACCGATTCCTAATTTTTTGATCGTATTCATCGTTTTTAGCCCAGTGGTCTTTAGAGGAGGATTCCTTAAACCAGAAATCAAGTATTTCTTGGTATTTGGTTGGAGCCACTAAAAATTTTCGTCAGGTTTGTTGAAGGCCATCCACTTTTCTAGTTCAGTATAGCCACCAATTTTTTCACCATTAATGATGATTTGCGGGAAGGTTTTGGCTGTTGGAAATACCTCAAAGAACTGCTCTCGGTTAAAGTCTTCATCCAGTTTTAAAACTTTAGGATTGTAGGGCTCTAAGACCGCTTTAGCGCGCGTACAAAAAATACAATTTTCTTTAGTGTAGATCGTCGCGTCCAATTAGAAAGACTCATCAAAAGATAAAGAGCGATCGGTGGGTCGCTGGTACTCTGATACGCGTTTTTCAAAGAAGTTCGTCACGTTTTGAACATCCAGTGCACGCATAAAATCAAAGGGATTTTCAGTATTAAAGACGCGCTCAAAACCAAATAAATCAGCAATTCTGTCTGAAACAGCTTCAATGTACATACACATCATCTCTTTATTCATGCCAATTAAATCTACCGGTAGGGCATCGGTCACAAATTCCTTTTCAAACTCGACAGCTTCGCGAACAATTTCTTCAAACTGAGACTGAGAGACAAGACCCGGGATAAGGCCTTTGGATTTGATGTCTGTATCGGTAATTGTACCATTTTTAAATTTGTTACTCAGGGTTTTGTACATTAACGCAGAAAAACTAAAGTGCATTCCCTCATCGCGGGCAATCCAGTCATTGGAGAGGGCTAAACCGGGCAACAACCCTCTTTTGCGAAAATAATAAATCGCACAAAAGTACCCTGCAAAAAATAAACCCTCTACTAATCCAAAGCCAATTAAACGCATTAATAAATTTTGATCTCCGTTCAACCA
>Ga0181568_10005000_pt1 | contig 11730 bp, 11 predicted proteins | sample 101ome_20_FD_133758 | JGI IMG/M metagenome (GOLD analysis project Ga0181568, IMG submission 133758) | Coastal salt marsh microbial communities from the Groves Creek Marsh, Skidaway Island, Georgia - 101404AT metaG (megahit assembly) | ecosystem: Environmental > Aquatic > Marine > Intertidal...
AATATATTGGTAAGAATCAATAATAGAAACGACTGAAGGGTTTTTGCTAAATTTGCCTGTTAGATTATCGCGGTGAAAAACAGTGATACCATGATAATGATTTTGGCTTAAGCCTTTGTATAAATGTCCAAGAGGCTCCATGACCATTGTTACTTCTTTTTCATTGCTGTCATGGTTATTGAAAAATTCTTTGTATTTTGCACTTGCAATGTTTTTGTTAGCCGCACCAAAACCCCTTGAGATAAAGCCAAAAATTTTATAGAAGAATCTTGAAAGTTTTGAAGCTCCACCAAAATTTTGAGCGAGTGTCGTTTTACCATCATGCACCACTACTAAAGTATTGCCATCTTTACTAAGTGAGGCTCTATGATATTTATCAGAATCAACTTTGTAGCGAGCTAGAATTTTTTTTGTTTCTTTTTCTAGATCAGCTGAGCTTAAATTTATTTGTCTGAATTTTTTGCTGTTGATTTCTGTGCTGTGTAAATTTGTGTTGTCTGCAAAGTTGTTATTTTCGATTCTTTTACTTGCTCTTGATTTAGGAATAGTGCTTGAAGTTTTGTTGTCAAGTTCATTAGCAGGTTTAGTTGGAAGTGCTGTAATCATTTTGGCTTTTATGCGGCAAGTGCATTGTTGTTTTCATTTTTAGGTACTTGAGTCTTGCTATTAAGAGCAACTTTGTTGCTGTGTCTTGCGTTTAATTCTTTAAGTGCTGCAATATTGTCTTTGTGTCCTTGTTCTAATGCTTGTGGGTCTTTAGTATGTTTCATTGTTTTTACTTGTGTTAGGAAATGCCATTGTAAAACAGTTGCCAATTCATTTACAGGGAATTGCTTATCTTTATTCTCATCTCTTCGAACAAGGGTCATAGGATGCTCTATCGAACTGATTTCTCCGCTACCACTAATGCTTGGGTAATTGTAATTAATAGCATCATAAAATTTTCCATTTGCTTGAGCTTGGTTACCTTTGCCAATTAAATCACTAGCAACAAAAACTTCCGCGTTTAAGCTTAGAGTATCAACAGCATTGCATAGAGCTTTTCGTAAGGCTTGTTCATCTTCAAACTGAGCTTTATTTGTCTTAAGAGCAAGTGCTTCATCAATAAAAACAATATCTTTTAAGGCTGAATTGTTTTCAAGATTTTCGACTTCTGCTTTGAAATTTTCAAGCATTGCTTTTGCTATTTCTTTTGGTGGGTTCTTTTTGAGATATTCAAGCATCATATGCAAATTCATAACTGGAATGAGTAAGTCTGCTTTTGCATTAAAATTGCCTTTTTCATCTTTCTTGTGCACTGCAACAAAAGAATAAACACCTGCTTTGGTTAGTTCTTGTAATAATTTTGAATTGGTTATTTCATTTTCAGCAGAAATTAAATCAATTTCTTGTTTGTCATTTAATCTTGTTAAAGCTTCGTTTACCTTGAACTTACTAAATAATCTTGTAAGTCTTTTGAAGATAGAAGCGTTGGTGATTTTTTTAGCGGCAACACTGGCTGGAATTGTAAAGCTTAGTTGCTTGCCGTCTTTGGATAAAAAGGCTTCTGTTTTTTGAACAGCTCCTTGAGCTATATCTTTAGAATCTTGACCCCATTCATAAAACTTTGCTATTTGTGTTGATATTTTTTCTGGGAATTGTTCAAGACTAGTAAGGTGCTCGCCGTGATCGATATTTAGTTGAGTTGCTGGCGCCGGTGTTTGTGCATGTTGTTGTGCTTTTGTTTCTGCAGTTGTTTGCAAAGCTTTTAAATTTTCTTCTGTAGGGTTTGTTTTTTGTGCAGTAGCATCTGGGCTGTTACCACCGAGTCGATTTCCTACGAATTGTTTAAGTTTCCCAATAACCATTGATGTCAATATATAATACTAAATTAAGGTAAAAAAAGTCATGAAAATGTCTATAAAACAGCCGCCTGAAGATAAGTTTTTTTTAATCTTTGTGCGGCGGCAAATTCTAGCTGTAAATTTAAGTATTACTATATTTTTCAAGCTTAAAATCAAGGCTTATAGGGTGTTATCATATTGCTCTTGCGAGAGAAAAAGCAATGGTAACAAAAAACGATAAAGAAAGAATAGTTGCTGATTTAAAAGACAAGTTTGGTCGTGCTAAATCAGTTTTTTCAACAAAACAACTTGGCCTTACAGTGGCTGAAATTACTGAGCTTAGAAATAGCATCAGAGATTTGAATGCAGAGTTTAAAATTGCAAAAAATACTTTATTTAAAAAAGCGGCAGAGGGTACTGAGTTTGCGCCTGCAACTGAAGGTTTAAAAGGAACAACAGCATTTTTGTTTTGCTTCGAGGATCCTGTTTCTCCTGCTGGAAAAGTAAAAGATTTTTCAAAGAGCAACGCTGATAAAGTGAATTTTGAAAGCGGTGTTTTAGAAGGTGAGTTTTTAGATACAGAGAAAGCAACGAGAGTGGCTTCTTTACCTTCTAAAGAAACCTTATTAAGTCAGATTGCTGGAATGCTTGTTCAAAACACGCAATCAATTGCTTACATTTTAAAAGAGCTAAGTGAAAAAGAAGAAAAAGAAAAAGCTCTTAGAGATTTTATCGTCGCTGAAACTAGTAATGTGGAAACTGCTTCATCAGAAGGCGATGCTGACGCTGCAACTGCAGCAGAAGCTAAGACAGAGGAAAACCCAGCAGAATCATCTGATGCTGCTGAGTCAAAGGAATCATAAAAAGGAAATAATATTATGGCAACTAAAGTTGAAGAAGTATTAGAGTCGATTTCAAATTTAACTGTTTTAGAAGCAGCTGAATTGAAAGATGCGATGGAAGAAAAATTTGGTATCACTGCCGCAGCAGGTGTTGCGATGGTAGCAGGTGGCGGAGACGCTGGTGCTGCAGCTGAGAAAACAGATTTTGATGTTGAATTGACAGCTGCTGGTTCATCTAAAATTGGTGTTATTAAGGCAGTTCGTGAAATCACAGGACTTGGTCTTAAAGAAGCTAAAGATTTAGTTGAAGGAGCTCCTAAAGTAATCAAAGAAGCTGCTGCTAAAGAAGAAGCTGAATCGATCAAAGCTAAATTAGAAGAAGCTGGCGCGACAGTTACTTTAAAGTAATTTTTCAATTATTACTTGAATGAGAAAAGCCTAGAGTATTTTGCTCTAGGCTTTTTTTTATTTCCAATTATGTTTGGCTAAATTGGCGTGCTTCCAAACCCGTAATAAGTATCTCGAGTCTTTAGATTTGGGCATAAGTAGGGTTTGGTTAGACACGCCTAACAAAAGAATCAAACACCGTCGCTTAGTATATATATTGATGTGTGGGACAAAAATGACACGGTCCGCAATGTCTCATGTATAATAAAATTATGGCTTCTCGTGGAATGGAACTTGGTGGAGATTTAGATAAACTTGCTTATGCAAGTCAAGAAGAATTTGATGCAATTCTAAAAAAGTTTTGCGCAACCAAAAATGTCAGACCAGACACAGCAATTAGATGGGCGATGCAGAGAGCTTTAAATGATGAACAAAGAGATTTTGTTAAAGCTAAGTTTGCAGAATATTATTCAAGTGCTGTTGGCTTGATTTAATTGAGATTTTGTTTTGACTTATTATATAACAACCCCACTTTTTTATGTAAATGATACACCGCACATAGGTAGTGCTTACCCGACTATTGTTTGCGAATTTTTAGCAGGGCATATGAAACAAAGATCACAAGATGTTTGTTTTTTAACTGGCACAGATGAGCATGGACAAAAAATCGAAAAGTCCGCAAAAGAAAATGGCACTAGTGCTCAAGCGCATTGTGATCATTATGCTTCTCAATTTTTAGAACTTTGGAAAGTTTTGGAAATTGATTTTGATTATTTTATAAGAACAACTGATTCTCGACATAAAGAATTTGTTGCAGATTTTTTTCAAAAAGTACAAGCTAGCGGTGATATCTATAAAGGTCAATATACAGGTTTGTATTGTGTAAGTTGCGAGGATTTTTGGCTTGAAAAAGATTTAGAACAAGATAAAGCGACACAAAAATTTATTTGTCCTACTCACAAAAAAGCAGTCGAAGAATATTCACAAGAAAATTATTTTTTTAAATTATCAAAATATCAAGAGCCTTTAAAAAAATATATTGATGAAAATCCTGATTTTATAGCACCTGAATATAGAAAAAACGAAGTCTTAGGTTGGATAAAAGAAGGTCTTAGAGATTTTCCTATTTCCAGAACTAATCTTGAGTGGGGCATAAAAATCCCCGGTGATGATGAACAGGTGATTTATGTTTGGTTTGATGCTTTATTAGGTTACATCTCTGGCTTAGAAGACCAAAGAGAAAAATTTTGGCAACAAAATAGCATCACACATATTATTGGCAAAGATATTTTGCGTTTTCATGCCGTTTATTGGCCTGCTATGTTAATGTCTGCTGGCTTACCTTTGCCAAAGAAAGTTTTTGGACATGGCTTTTTGACAAAAGATGGTATGAAAATGGGTAAGACTTTGGGTAATGTTATTGACCCAATTGCTTTGAGTGATAGTTATGGTCCAGAGGCAGTCAAATATTATTTTTTAAGAGATATTGTTTTTGGTAGAGATGGTGATTTTAGTTCTGAAGCTTTTCTGCAAGTGTTAAATTCTGATTTGGCTAATAATCTTGGTAATCTTTTAAGTCGTGCGCTTAAATTAATCAATAAATATTTTGATTCTAAATTACCAGAAAAAATAATTTGTAGTCAAATTGAAGCATCTTTAAAAAATCTGCATGTTAGCTTTTTTGAAAATATCGACAAAATTAATCCGTTTCAAGCCTTAGCTGATTTGTTTAAAGTTTTAGATCAAGCAAATGTTTTTATTAATGATGTTGAACCTTGGAAAATTTTAAAGCAAGAAGATATTGCTGAAGACAAACGCCGTTCAGCTATAAAATCTCTTTATACTGCAATAGTTTGTTGTTATCAAGCAGCTTTTTATTTAGCACCTGTAATGCCAAACTTATCTAAAAAGATTGCTGTGAATTTAGGTTTTACAGAAGTTGAAAATATGTCTAAAGAGGAGTTGCTTACAGGGTTTTATAACTTTGAAAATTTAGAGTTTGATTTTCAAAACCATAGTGTCAATCAAGAACCACAAGGTATTTTTCAAAGAATTCAAACAAAAACCCAAGAAAAAGCTTCGCTATAATGCTTTTAATATTTTTTATTTTTTATTTTATTGGCTGGACACTGGTTTTACCCGTTTTGATACTTTTGTCTTTGTTTTTTATAAAAAAATGGAAATCAAGTTTAAAACAAAAACTAACAATTTTTGAAAAAGATTTTTTTTATATCTATAAAAATTCAAAACCGATATGGTTTCATGCTGTATCAGTCGGAGAACTAAATGCTCTTTTACCAGTGTTAGATTTGTTTTCTGGTTATTCTTGTGCAGTTTCTGTCACCACACAAACTGCTTATGATTTAGCTCACCTAAAGCTCAAAGATAAAATTGAAAATAATCAAATAAAAATTTTTTATATGCCTTTTGATCACCCACTTTTAATAAAAAGAATATTTGCTTTCTTGCAACCCCAAGCCTTGGTGTTACTCGAAAGTGAGATATGGCCTGCTTTATTTGCTGAAGCAAAAAATCAAAAAGTTAAACTTGCCGTAATTAATGCCAAGCTTTCAGATGCATCTTTTAAAAATTATGATGCACTCAGTCTCTTCTTTAGACAAATATTTAATATGGTTGATATTTATTTAGTGCAAAATTCAGACTATAGTAGAAAAATTTTAAAAATGGGTGTCAATAAAGACAAAGTTTTTGTCTTGGGTAATATTAAGTTTTCTAGTTTGCCAAAATTAAATGATTTTAGTGCAAGTCAATTTCGTAAAAGTTTTGGTTATCAAGAAGAAGATCTTTTGTTTTTGATTGCTAGTACTCATGAAGAAGAGGAAGCTCTTTTGGTGTCAGTATTTCAGGAGTTACAGGAACAAAACCCAAATATACGTTTATTGATTGCTCCAAGACACCCTGAAAGATTTTCAACGGTTTTTAATATTGTTAATTCTGCGGCAAAGCTTTTACCTTGTTACTACACAGATGAACCTAAAATAAAAAATTCTAATGATGTGTTAATAATAAATACTATTGGAGAGCTTTTAAAGTTTTATGCTATTTCAGATATTGCTTTTATGGGAGGTACTTTAAATGAAAACGTCGGCGGTCATAATGCTTTGGAGCCAGCGTTTTTTGCTAAACCTATTTTATCTGGTCCTTTTTATCATAAAAACAAAGAGCTTTTTCAGCTTTTAATTGATGCTGAAGCTTTAATAGTTGTTGAATCAAAAGTCGAAATTCGCCTTGAATTAGAGGATTTGATTGCTTCTGCACAAAAAAGAAAAATTATGGGTATTTGCGGACAAAAGTTAACTGAAGCAAATAGTAAAATTGTTTATAATGTTGCAAATAAACTTAAAGAGTTTGTTGTCTAAAATGATTTTTAAGCAAATTATTTCCTTTCCATATCAGCTAGTACATTTTCTTCGAGAAAAGTTTTTTGCTTTGACTTGTGTCTTTGGTATAAATCAAAAAATCAAATTAACTAAACCAGTGATTTCAATTGGTAATATTAGTTTTGGTGGTAGCGGTAAGACACCTTTTTGTTTTGAGCTTGTAAAACATCTATCTTGTAACGGTTTAAAGGTTTGTGTACTTTCTCGCGCTTATAAATCACAGTATGAACAATCTTTTTTAGCCTTTAAAGCAAATGAGCATCAATTTGATGTTAGAGAAATAGGTGATGAAGTTTTTATGCTTGCCAATAAATTTAAAGAAGAAAAGCTAGATGTATATTTTGCTATTGGAAAAGACAGAATTGCTAATGCTCAAAATGTTTGCAAAATTTATGACGATATCGATGTTTTTGTCTTAGATGATGGTCTGCAACAATTTAAACTGGAAAAAGATTTAGAAATAATTTTGCATAATGTCCATGAAAGAGGCTTTTATCGGGAGTTTGCTTTTGCTTTAAATAAAGCAGATATATTGATTTATACAAAAGTAGATGAGGATTGGATTAGAAAAAATTTAGGTAAAAACTACCTATCCTTTAACCTGAGCTTAACCAAAACTTTGCAGAATGAAAATGACATAGGTGTTTTTACTGGAATTGCAGATTATGTCACGTTAAAGAATATGCTCGAAACTCATATCAATCAAGCTTCTGGCTCAAAAAAGGTGAAAATAAGGGTAAACAATTACCCAGACCATCATTTTTTTAATCTTGAAGAGATTAGAAATGCAGTAAATTCGGGTATTGAATTAGTAACTACTGAAAAAGATTGGGCAAAGATCCCTGAGGAATTTCATTCTAATTTCAATTTACTTAAGTTAGAAACTAAATTAAATCCCCCAGAAATTTGGCCCCAGATTTTAGGTAGCGTCACAAAAGGGGATAGTAATGTTGGGACAAGAACAACTAAATCAGCAAGTTGAAATTCAACCGAGTTCAACTAGAGGTAAAATATCAAGAAGAGAAATGGATGTTTTACTACAAGTCAAAGACGGACTTAGAAACCCGGAAATTGCAGAAAGACTTGGTTTAAGTACTAAAACAATTGAAAACCATGTTCGTAGTATTTTGCAAAAATTAGGTGCGAAAAATAGAACAGAAGCTGTTGTTATTGCATTAAGAAATTCAATTATTGAGATTTAATTCTCATTAATATATTTTTCTGCTATGAATAAAGCGCTAATGGTTTTTGCGTCTTGAATTTGGTTTGAAACAATCATCTCACGAATTTCATTGAATTCTAATTCATGGCAAGTAATGATTTCACCATGGTCAAGGTTTTGTTGACCATGTGTGAGGTCTTTTGCAAGATATAAATAAAGAATTTCGTTTGAGTATCCGGGGCAAGGTAGAATTTGCCCTAAGTCCACCCAAGTCTGCGCACTATAGCCAGTTTCTTCCTGTAATTCTCTTTTAGCTGTAATTAAGGTTTCTTCTCCCGGGTCTATTTTGCCGGCAGGTATTTCTAAAAGCTTTTGTTCAACAGGTTTTCTGTATTGTTCAACGAGTACAATTTTATTTTCCTTGGTGATTGCCAGTACACAAACTCCGCCGGGATGTAAAATAAACTGCCTTATACCTTTAATTGGTGGATCGCTTTCAATTTCAATTTCGTGATGAACAAATTTTAAAAATTTGCCATCATGTAGCATTTTTTGTGACGTGGTTTTTTCTATCATCTATGCTCAGTATAAAATTATGAGCCGTACTTGTAAATCTTAAAAACTCTATCTGAGTGTAATTGATTCATATCCATACGAATCAAATCGTTTTCAAAACTATAACAACCAGATCCCTGAATATTGCAACGCATGAATTTCAAATGTATTGGACTGCCCGGCAAGCCAGCAATCATTGCAAATACTTGATCTGAATTAAAGGGCATTATGTTTGTGCCATCAATTTCTATCAAACGATCTCCTACCTGTACACCTGCTTGTGCCGCTGGAGTATTTGGATAAACTTCAATAACAGTACTCATTGAACCCTTTTGGTGTAAATATTTCATACCAATAATGCCAATATTTGAAGGTTTGAAATGAGTTTCCGATTGAGAAGCGTTTAATTGAAAGGATTTTTTTGCTGGAGCTTTTAAACTTTGCTCCTTATACTGAGCTTTTGCATTTAGAAAAGCGCTAAAAAAAACAATTAAAATGATGAAAAACTTTAAATTCATCTTCTTAATTATATTATTCCAAGATTATCAAAAGATTATCTACTGTAGAATTCAACAATCATACGCTCGTTAACACTTACAGGAATCGCCTCTCTTGCAGGGATTTCAACGTATGTCCCAGAAAACTCTTTTTTGTCACGTTTGATATAAGCAAGTGCATCAATCCAGTTTTTGCTTGCTTCAGAAACCAATGTCATTTTTTGTGCTTTTGCACTAACTGAAATTACATCACCCGGTCTTACATTGTAAGAAGCGATATCAACTTTATAATCATTTACTAAAACGTGACCATGACCAACTAACTGTCTTGCAGCTGCGATTGTTGGCGCAAAACCCATTCTATAAACAAGGTTATCTAACCTTGACTCAAGTAATTGCAAAAGAATTTCGCCCGTAGGACCGTTTTTACGAGTTGCTTTATCAACGTAACGTCTGAATTGTTTTTCAGAAAGCACGCCAAAACTCTCTCTTAGTTTTTGTTTTTCTTTTAACAAAACACCAAACTCAGAAAGTTTTGCTCTTTTTTGTCCGTGTTGCCCAGACTTATAAGGCCTTTTTGCAACTTCAAAAATAGGCATACCTGAAAGCAGCTCGCCATATTTTCTTGATAATTTATCCTTTGGTCCTCTATATCTTGCCATAGAAAGTCAATATTAACCCGTTTTAACCCTGTAGCGCAAGATTAGTAATACCAATAACTTTAAAATATTATGAATTCTCTATATTTGAGAGCATAGCTGAGATATTTTGCTTAAAAACACCCACACCCGCAAGATAATAAGCATACTTGTCGACCTTTATGAGGGCAAAATATAAATATGGAGGGTAATAAGCTGAAAACTATTGAGCCGAGAGAAATTGCAATTGGCAAGGAGCTGTTTGCTTTTCTTGAAAAAAAGAAATCTTTTACAGATTTAAAAAATGTTTTTTTGCAACTTAGTACTTTTGATCAGAAGTTGCAAACTCAACTTTTTAAATTTGTTGATGTTTTACCTTCTTTAAAACATAAAGACAGTGTTGCCAAAATTCTTTCAGAATATATAGATGAATCAAAATTCAAAGTTGGTTTTTTAGTTGATTTTGTTTCTCATTTACCAATTGTTAGAGATGTTTTTAAAACATCAATTGAACAATTAGTAGCTTTTTTAGCTAGGACTTTTATTTGCGGTAAAAACATTGAAGAAGCTAAGCAAACAATTGCCAAACTTAAAAAGAAAAATCAATTTTATACATTAGATATTTTAGGAGAGGTCGTTCTAACACAAAAAGAAGCAGATTTTTATTACAACAAATATATTGATCTTTTGCAAAATATCCAAGAATTAAACATCTCTGTAAAGCTTTCTGCTTTAGTGCCACAAATAAACAAAAATAATTTTGAAGAAAAGAAACTTGTCCTAAAACATAGGCTAGCAAACCTTTTTAGGATTGCAAAAAAAAACTCAGCAACCGTTAATGTTGATACTGAGCATTATGAAACAAAAGAATTGTTTTTTGCTGTGACAAAGGAAGTGTTGCAAGATCCAGAGTTTAATGATTTTGATAATGTTGGTATTGTTATTCAAGCTTATTTGAAAGATAGCAAAAAAGATTTTTTAACTTGGCTTAGTTGGTTAAAGCTACATCAAAAGAAAATTACCATTAGACTTGTTAAAGGCGCTTATTGGGATTATGAACAAGCACATGCATTACAAAAAAACTGGGCTGTTCCTGTATTTGAGGATAAAGCTTTAACTGATTTAAACTACGAAAACTTAGTTGATCTTGCTCTAAACAATACTGAATATTTTAGACCTGCTTTTGCTAGTCATAATATTCGTTCCCTTGCTTATATTTTGAAAGTCGTGGAAGCAAAACAAATTTCAAAAAATGATTTTGAAATTCAAATGCTGTATGGTATGCTCGATGATTTAAAAGATTATTTTTCTCAAAAAGGTTTTTGTTTAAGAGTTTATCTACCTTATGGAGAGCTTTTGCCGGGCATGTCTTATTTGGTTAGAAGACTATTAGAGAATACTGCAAATGATTCATTTCTTAAGCAAGGTTTTATTGATAAAAAATCAAAAGAAGAATTATTACAAGCTCCAAGTATCAAAAAAACAAATTTGCAAATTAAGCGTGGTTTTCAAAACAGTCCTGAAATTGATTTTAGCTTAGAAAAAAATCGTAATAAATTTAAAAATTATTTGAATACTAATCTTGAGAAGTTAAATGCAGAAAGGATTTGCGCTCTTATTGTTGCTGGTAAAATGCAAGAAAGTTTCGAGAGCTTTTTTACTATTAATCCAGCTAAGCATGATCAAGTTTTAGCAAAAGTCTTCAAAGCCAATATTGAAGATTGTGATCTTGCAATTAAAGAAGCTAAAAAAGTTCAAAAAGACTGGCAAGATGTAGATTTAAAGAAAAAAGTAATGGCTTTTCGTGAAACAGCACAAGAACTCGAAAGACAAAGGCTATTTTTTAATATGCTTTTGGTTTCTGAAGCCGGCAAAGCTTGGCAGGAGGCTGATGCTGAAGTTTGTGAAGCAATAGATTTTTTGAATTATTATGCAGATTCTGCTCTAGAAACTTTCAATACCAACAAACTTAGGTCTTTGCCGGGTGAAAGAAATACAAATCGTTATAGTGCTCTGGGTCTTTCTTTGGTGATCTCTCCATGGAATTTTCCTTTAGCAATAATGCTTGGTATGACTAGTGCTAGCTTGATTTGTGGTAATGCTGTCATTGTTAAACCATCTAGTCAAACACCTTTAGTGGCTTATGAAGCCTTAATGATTCTGCTTAATAATATTTCTAAATATTGCGGAAGTAAATATAAAGCTGTTCTTTCTTTTTTACCGGGTTCAGGAGCTGTTATTGGTGATTATTTGATTAATCATAAAGATATTGCTTGCATTGCTTTTACAGGTTCAAATGAAACAGGAATGCACATTAATGAAGCCGCGATCAAAGCAAGACCAGTAAAAAGATTTATTGCTGAAATGGGTGGGAAAAATCCGATCATTGTCGAAAGAACAGCAGATCTTGATGAAGCTATTCCTG
>Ga0181568_10005001_pt1 | contig 11730 bp, 4 predicted proteins | sample 101ome_20_FD_133758 | JGI IMG/M metagenome (GOLD analysis project Ga0181568, IMG submission 133758) | Coastal salt marsh microbial communities from the Groves Creek Marsh, Skidaway Island, Georgia - 101404AT metaG (megahit assembly) | ecosystem: Environmental > Aquatic > Marine > Intertidal zone...
GGACCAGAGCTGTTCGATTCCGGGAATTTTCTTGGACGATGGGCGCGATTAACAATGTGGAAGATCCTATCACGCCTTCAGATTTTCCTTTGGTTTTGAAGAGGTCTTTTAATGCTCCTGTGACCGGCGCAGATTTCATCTTATATGTAAACGGGACAGACGCGGAAGATCTAGTGCCTCCCGGCTCAGAGCTGGTTTTGAGATGGTATGATCTACCTTCCCCTCACGTCCGATACGGATTGAGCGCATATTTGATAGACGGTGCTGGTGTTCGATCTAGCTTGGTATCCCCGAGTGATGCTCTTAGGGTTGCTTATCCTTTTGGTCTAGATCAGAACACAACCTTTAGCGCCTTAAATCACCCGAGCTTTAAATTAAACGCTCACCGATTCGACCGGATAAAGGACAGCTTGGCAGGCAGGGGTAGAAATGAGTCGAACAGCGGTAATTCAATTTCTGCCCACCCTCAAGTATTGAACAGCGCGTCCCGTATAGAGGTGGGAGTATATGAGAGGCGAGAGGTCTCAACGTCCTTATTGAGGACGGACACTTTGAACACAAAAAGCGTCTTAGGGTCAGGGTTCTTACTTAACAAATCCTCAATCAGCGTCACGATAGATCCTTCTAAAGTATATAAGCCGGCGGTGGCGAGCGCGCCCTTATCTCAAGGCAAGATCAATATCGCAGATCTGGGATTCATCCCTGACAAGATCATCTCAGTAAAGCAAGGCAACGTCTATTATTCCTACCGTTTAGAGTATGGGTTTATCCATATAGAGAACGCGCCTGATGAGGGCACGGTATTGGAGGTGACTGCGTTATCGACCAAGCCCTTTACGTCATCTGAAGAGTGGTTTAGGAACGAGGAGTTTGCTGAAGGGCAGGTGCCTTTTATAAGCAAAGATTTTCAGCCCTATCAGGACGTTCCGACACCTGACGATTACATGAGCAATCCTGAAGGCAGACCTCTTACTAATGCGTCTCAAGACGAGTCTCGTAGGTACTCTGGCGCCGTATTTACAGAGAGCAGAGGGGACGATGGAGAGCTTGTTTTCGCGGAGGATTCTTGGGCTAACATAGGGCTGGCGGGAGATTTTTTCTCAGAGAATGGGGGCTTGTTAGTATCGAGGCCGTATAATCGAATAGAGGAGATCACGGCCTCTGATCACAATACTAACCCTATGTATGAGCGAATCTTCACAGAGCATTTTATATGCGGAGGAGAGAACGGAGGGGTGGTCTATAACGCCTCTCTTTTAAATGATTTGTCTATATTGCATCCGTCAGGTGAGACCGCGCAGGTATGTGTCTATCTGATCCCCTAAGGAGGAAAACATGAGCGTTAATGATCGAATCAAACCCCCTTCAACCGTCTTATCAGGTCTTGGCTTCGGGTTTCAAGAAGGTGCGATAAAGGTTAAAGGATCTGTAAAGGCTATTATGACAGATGAGCAGGGGGATAGAATCGTCCTAGAGAAGAATAATATCTATACACTAGACGGAGGGGTTCTAGCGTCTATGCTCTTTTCGGGTCTGTCGAGAGCTCCAAATGTTTTAGCGGTGGGCACAGGCGCCTCAGGATCTTCCTCTTCTCCTGACAGTCCGGATGCAAGACAGCGTAGGCTTAATACGGAGCTTGTACGGAAGGAATTTTCCTCTACGGTGTTTAGAGACAGCACAGGAGCGATCTCAAGTGTCCCTACAAACGTCTTAGATTTCACCACGGTCTTTGAGAGCGGAGAGGCGGTTGGCGCGCTCAATGAGATGGGTATTGTCTCTGCGATTAATGTCGGCGCAATCAATGCTCCTGCGGACGTATTTCCAGACAGAGACACTACAACAGATCTGACCTCTCTAGACGTGCTGGTGAATTATCTTCCTTTCCCTGTGATCAATAAGCCCAACGGAGCTACTTTAGCGATCACATGGCGTCTGACATTTTAAGGGCAGGTGAGACATGAAATATCTAGCTTCTGTTTCAAGGAATCTCAGCCCTACAAACAGGGCATGGGATTCTGTAGTGCATCAAGCAGGACTGCCTATCCTCGATTCTGAGTTGAATCTAGCTCAAGAGCTTAAAATAGGGGGTAGAAGCGGTCCTTCTGGCGTTTTCGTGCAAGACCCTAGAGATGTCCCTGCGCCTTCATTTAGAGACGTTTCTGACCCTTCTTTTGTGGTTAATTCATTTGAGGTAGGATATTTCATCGTAAATGTCGCAGGAATGATGATCATAGTCTCTGGGACGAACTCGACCGATCCTCTTAGTAATCGTATAGAGCTTCCTGCTCCGAGCGCATCTCTTGGTTCTGCTCCCGACATTAAGAGGACAGATTTCGTATTCTTAGAGGTGTGGAGAGCAGAGGTCACCCCTTCATCTCCTACGAGAAACACTTATCTCATCAACGGAGCTATGCAGGCTGGAGCTGTACTCACGATAGACACCACCCCTATTGCAGGAAATCTCGTCACGCTTACTGAGGGGGTTGATTTTAGTATCGGACTAACCAATACCGAGACCGCCAGAAACGTGGCAGACGCTATAAACAGCGCCGTGTTTGGGGCTGTCACGGTCTCAGCAGAGACAAGAGGTACAGACCGTATTTTTGTTCAGATCGAAGGGGACGACGGATCTTCTGTGATCACCGTTCCTGTCGGGATGCTCCTACAGGATGCTTATGTAGGGACCTCAGGAGAGAACAAGCCCGACCCTTTAAAGGTATGGTACTTAGGTAATACACAGAGCGACAGCTCCCTCTGGTTTGACGATGATATTGTAGATCCTGCGGTAAACAGAAGCACGTCAAGGCGCGTACAGATTCAATATCGCATCCGAAGCTATGCCGTGGATTTTGATGGGGCGACCTTGCTAGACGGGATCGACCCTAAGACTCAATTCTACGGGTTTGATAATCCAGGTGTTCTCGCTCAAGGAGCCGAGTCAGCGCCGGTCGTAGGGTATGGATTCAACAGAGCAGACGGGTCGAACAATCTTTTGTTTGACAGTCATGGCATCGTAGAGGATTCAGGATTGTTTTATGCAGGAGACGGGACGCAGACGAGCGCGAACGATTTAGGGACCGTAGACGGGTACGTTTATGCAATACCTCTGTTTTATGTTTCTCGCAGGAACGAAGGTGCTTTTAGCCCTACTACAGGAGCAAATAACGGACCTCTCACCTCTCATGCAGGTTATGTGAATAGCTCGCTTACGAGTAATTTAAACATCACAATAGGGGCTGGATTATCTGATCGGCCAGATGGACTGTTTGCAGATCAGATCTCAGAGGTAGACGTTCTAGATTTGAGAAGGGTTGTCGTTTTAGGAGGGGCTCCTGTGAATTACGACACGGAGAGGACACGGCAATTCCAACTCTTGCTCGACAATCAGAATAAGACATGGATGATGGACGGCTCGGATCTTCATCAGATCGCAGGAGGGAGCGGAGATCAATCTGTCTCTCCAATGGTCTGTGACGAGATAGGTCGTCCGGTGGCGTTAGGAGGGTCAGGGAACACTACCGGAAGAGGAAATTACGTTGCTAATTTTGATCACGTTCGGAGCAGATTTTCATCTCATCCTGTGATAGAGCGAATCACGATGGGGATTCTCTCTGCTCAAGGAGGTCTTGAATATCCTATCGCGCTCAACACCCCTCAATTCTTGACGGTGCAATCAGATCCTATCGCATATCCCCCTCCCATTTTTGTGCAAGGATTCCACCACACGGCAGGGTGGTATGAGGGGGATATTATCACGATAGATTTAACCTTAATGGACACAAGCGCATCGTCAAAAGAATGGAAGGATTCTTCTTCAGTAAATCCGATAGCTTGGACAGACGTAATTCCTACAGGGACGAAGATTATTGGGGTTGAGGGTTTTCATAATGTCGGGCACACCGGAGGCGCGATCTCTCAAGAGGCCAGATTTAAAAGCGTTCAAGGCTTGGGGACGAGTACAATCACGATCATTCTAGATCGTAATCGCACGGTGCATGAGCATCTAGGGGTAGAGAGCGTGATTGTAGGCGATGCTGTGATGGGGGCGGTCGCTCCCGAGACCTATCTATATTTGACCTTGATCGTGGAATATCCTGCCTCTAATGGAATCTCAGCTTCCGTGTCGGAGATTCCTGCGCCGGAAGGCACGGTATTTCTACCTGACGGAGGTATGCCCAACCCTTTATTGATAAACGATTTCGATCAGATTCCTCCTTACATTATTGGGACATATCCTATGGTGCATTACAGGGAGGGAGTAAAAGAGGCGCTAGTAGAATATGTCGGAGGGATTGACAACGGGTGGCACAACGTCCTTCCGGGAATTAACGTACCTTCAGGATCTTTACCAGGAGCTTTATTATTAACAGAAGGCAGAACGATCCTAGAGGATTATTGGTCGTATGATCAGCAGAGCGTGATTATACCTTATAAGGTGCATTACGATCCTAATAACGCTAATTTCAACCCTGTAGTGCGTCTAGCAGGTACCGCTAATTATTTGATTCTGGACGATGCTAATTCTACCTACGGGGAGAGCTTTACGATTCTACGCTTTCAGGCTCTCTTACCTACCGCGCAGACGCTACTTGACGTGGCAGTATATACAAGAGATCCTCTGCCGAATTACGGCGCCTCAGGGCTTCAAGCTTCTCTCTACTACAGAAGAAGAGCGCCACAGACCTGTGGCTCTAAATCCGGAGCGACCTCAGCACCTTCTTCTTTGACGGTCAGAGTCGTGAGCGTAGGGGATCGTATAGAGATGTTCCAATACGGAGCAGGATCTTCTTCGCAGGGATATCCTTATGCGAGTCCGAATGAGCAATTAGGGGTAAATCCTGCGATCACGGGATTCACCTCAGAGGACGTTATTCAAGGATCCCTAAGCGCCTCGATACAGGATTTCACGGTAAACACCGGCGCGCTCTCTTTACCGGCGTTGGTTTCGATGGACATTACATTGGATTTAGAGATCGGAGGTCAAGGTAATTCGCCGGTTCTTGATGTAGAGGGCAGGACGATTTATCCGATGATAGGTTCGACCTATCTTCCCGGTATCTTCGCGCAATCCTTATCTTCGTATGTCCTGCACAAGAACGCATTGCCTATCTTGGTGAAGGTCTTAGAGAACAGCATTATGTTCCGAAAAGGCGAGATTTTGTTAGTAGTCTTAACACGTCTGTCAGGAATATCCGGAGACGTAGGAATAGATCCTACTCCCGAGAATCAAGTGACCTTGTCAAGCACCGATCTAAGAACTTCTGTTTGTGTATATAGAACACAAGGCAACCTGCTCATAGGAGAAAACTAATGCCTAAGAAAACAGACCCTACTCTCTTGGCAGTATCTCAAAGCACTAATGTGACCAGCGCAGGGGATATTCTACGAGCACAGCTCAATAAACAGAAGGGGGTTTATACGTCCGCCCAGATACATGACGGATATGACCCTGAGTTTTTCGGTCAGGATTTAGCCTCAAAAATGGACCAGCTCATCGGAGCTCTCCCTACAGAGATAGGAAAGCTAGGCGTGAGTTCTTTTGAGACAGGAGAGAATCCTGTTGGAATTATTGATTGGGGCAGATTCAAACAAGCAGACAGTCCTATTTGGGATCGCAATAATTTGTACGCAGACCAGTGGTACGAGGCTAGTTTTTTTAAAAATGACAGCTCGTTAGCGTTTCCTTACTACCATTCTTTCAAGCCGAGCGCAGGGGCGAACGGTTCTCATTATCGTTCAGATCCTATCTTCAATGTAGGCTTCGGGGAGAGTCTTTCTATATCCTCAGATGCGCTTCCTGGAGGAGGTATTGGGAACGCGCATCTGGCCTCTATATACAAAACACTTAACAATCCGATAGGGGGTAATCGAGAGATCCGTCCTGTCAGCGCCTTATACGATGACGGTACCTTTGAGGGATTAACGCTCTCAGGAATCATCTATCCTGCGGATAGGGGAACGGTCGCCTTACTCAGAATCGAAGAAGGACAGACGGATTGGCTGACCCCCTCAACCACCGCAGATGAAGTCATGTCGAAGGTGTTGGCAGCCATTAATCTCGGGTCAGGAATAGAGACAGACAGCGACGGAGAGCCTGGAGGAATCTTCACGAATGGAGATCGAAACTCCTTCCCTAGTTCCTATAAGGGACAGTATGATCTCTCTGAATTGCAGAGGGGCACATACAGGGCTGATCATCCTGATTTAGGGGGAGAAGCAATAGCGGGTATTATCGCAAACCCCCACGCAGGATCCGTACGAATGTTAAGGGACCCTTCGTCTTTATACGGGGAGACACATCCCGGAGGAAACATACCTGTTCTGTTTGGGACGGAGATGTGGGATTTCGACACCGGCAGCTTCTTTAATTACACCGGCAACGTGCATGGAGGTACCGGTCTCTCCGAAGAGGACTTAAATTTCTTCGCGTATCGTCTGCCTAGATTAGAGTCATATAATGCAGAAGATCTGCCAACGCCTCTATCGGAAAAAGGACGATATTTTCTGTCTATACGACCTAGCAACCTAGACGAAACCAACCTTTTAGCGACAGCCGGAGGTTATGTCGGGTACTCTTCGGACAGCGTAACCGATCAAATTGCACGGTACCGCTATACGATCAAGTTTAAGCAGATTAAAGCAGGACTAGAAGCTCAGATCATAGATGACCGTTCTTACACAGGATCAAAATTCTCTCCTCTAGGTTCTTTTGCGCTCGTACATTTCAAGACCGAAGAGGCTTTTGAACGTCTTGTCAGAGATGCGGTCGTTCCTACCGATGAGGATCTTTGGAGTGTAGGATTATCAGACTTTTCATATAACGAGATGGATCGTACTGTGAATTTTTCTAATTCCAGCGACTTAGATATGTACGGCCTATCTTCTGCGCTACAGAGATTTATTGACACAGGGTCGGACCGCTCTGTTCGACAGAACCTAACCCTCGTACACTCCCAAAATAAATTCGGGAGCACTCTGTCAGAGACAGTCACAGTATCGTCCCTCGCTGACCTGGGTATTCGTACCATGCAGATCTCAGGAGTAAGTTATATTCTGCCTAGAACTCAAGGATTCTTCTCGCCAAATCCCTCAATATATGGGGAACACAAGGAGAACGGAGAAGAGATTGCAACGCTCGCCTTCGGGATGTCTGTCCTACTTGAGGAATCGAATATACCTCCGTTCGGGAACGGAAGAACTCCCAACTGGGACCTTCCTTTTTACACGTTCAGTTCGGAGACCTCTCCAAGGGATGTGCTTACAGACGATCCGATTTACGATTATCAGACTCTTCCTTATGGCCGTCTGCTCTTTAATAATTTAACCTCAGGCACATCAGTTCTTTTGGTAGGAGATTCTGCTCCAAATGCTGACGGCTGGTTCTTAGATAGCGATCTATCTTCTGACCGTTTTAAGGCAGGCTGTCTAGATCTTGAGTATGATCTATTTTCAAACGCTACAAACGCAGATGAGGTTAGATCCCCGTACCCTGTTAAAATGGGATATAGAGGGATCTATCCTTTAGGGGACGGAGGTAATGAGGGGGAGCGCCCTCCGATCTTTACAGAGGATTTAAGAGTGGGTACTCTGCTCTTTAACCCTCTAGATCACGAGGATAAGCTCTACAGTAAGATCGACCACGTCAGTCCCTATGCAGGGGACTTTTTACTTTACCACAGCGCGAGGGTGCGGTCGCTAGTTCAGGATTGTGTGATAGGTTCGGTAACTATCACCGCTACCTTCAACCCTTTAAATAAAGACGATCTAGCGTTCTTTATCTATCGTATAGACGGCGGAGGAGGGTATTACAAGATAGTGCAGACGCTCACGATAGATGAGACCGCTTTTGAGCTGTGCTCAGGCGAGACAAATCCTTATGGAGGTACTTACTCGTCCGATTACCCTATCTATCGTCCTGTAGACAATCTAGGGAGTTCAGGAACTTCCTTATCGTTTAATGCGGTACTAAATCCTTCCTATAAGGTACACGTTGTAAATGGGATAGGATATGCGCCGAGTATCAATGAAGTTCATCTGCCTTATGATTCTTACTTTTTCGCTTTTGTGAATAAAAATGAGGCAGGAAATGTCCTCACGCTTGGAGATTTCAATATCTCAATTAGCGGAATACCTTATTCAGGAGACCCGAGCGGTTTCTTCAACGTGGTAGGGGATGTGAACGTAAACTCAGGAGCTAAAGTTGATTACGGAATAGATCTAAAGACGGATTGGTCAGGTTCTCTGACTGATGCAGAGTATTTAGATACGAGCAACTGGGACGTTTATGTAGATTTTACGTCCTATAATACGTTTGCTGTAGAGGTGTTTGACGAGGAGCAGGACGAAATGAGTCCTTACGGAAATTTCCTGCAAACCGACTCTGGCTCTATTGTCATTTACAAGCCCATCTCAATGGGCTTTACGATGCCTTATTGGGCAGGGTTCTCTCAAAGGAAGGACGTTTCGGAGAGATTCTTAGACGAGATGTATAGGGTCAAAACCGATTTTGAAGGCTACACAGATGTGATCACCTCGGATCAAGGAAATAACAGCACTCTGGCTACGCTTCTGGCACAAGGGAATGTGATAGAGCACAATGGAGCGCCTCAAACATGGACTATTCCCTACCCTGTCAACAGTGCATTGTACGTTAGGGATGATAATTTTTATTATGAGGATTTCGATCCTATCGTCCTTAGAGACCCTTACCACAAGGACGCAGGCTGGGTGAGAAATAATTATCACACTTGGGATTTGACATCTTTTTCAACGCCGGAAGCGCAAGTAGGTCCTCTCCCTTATCAACACAATGCGAACGCAACGATGGCACATTCCTCTATTTCAAGAGGTCAGTTGAGAATTCCTTTAGATGACTATGAGAGGGATTATCGTCCAAGTCCCTTGGAAGGGGATGTAGTCACCTCCCAACCGGATTATCAGTATGGGAATCAAAATGTTTACGACCCTGCCCCACAATCGCGTAAAGACGGGGATATTTATTCTTACGTCAGGTTCTTTGATGTAAGAGGGGGTGGTGGTAGCTCCAATGTGACCGGTGAATTCACTATAAGGCTGATAGGGCTTACCTTTGATTTACTCAATTCAGAGCTTACCTCAGTAGAGAATGATCCATCATTACCTCTTGGCACAGCAACTGCGCCTCCGTTCTCTGTGCTCATTCAAGTACCGGGAAAAACTGCGTGGTTGAATGTCGCTAGGATAGAGGAGGAATATATCTTAAACAAGGCAGGTGGAGGGGCTGTTGGTTTTGTGACTTATCCGGGCTGTATGCTCTCTTATGAGAACAAAGTGCTTGTGAAAGAGGCCTTGGTGTGTGTCGATATTAGGGTCAGCGTGGCGCCTTACATACCTAATTCTTACGGTGCGTATCAGCCTATTTTGGTGAAGGCGAACGTAGGTCTAACAGAAGATTATAATGAAAGGAAAAGAATGGACCAATTATACGGACAAATAAATGGCTCCAATCTTACCTCTAGAGCAGGGCTTGTGGGCATTGAAATCTTGAATGAATCGACAGGTCTCAATTATGACAGGGACGAGGTATTACCTCTATCTGATTACACAGGGCTTGAATCAACACGCAGTTATATATAGAGGAGGTAAAAGATGCCCATCGTAGCAGAGCGCGTGAGCGATAGGATATTAGAGAGTAGTTCGACATTTCCTGTAGATATGAAGGGTCGTTATTTGATAAGCGCACCCTCTTCTTTCGGCACGGTACCGATTGCTACAGGAGAAGGGGTGTCAGAGGTCCTAACAAGGATTGAAGGCTTATTCACGTCAGTATATGCAGGATATACAGGGGTGGTATATAATCCTTTACTCAGCTCGGCGGATGATATTTTTGACAGCACCGCTTCTTTCCCCGACCCTAACGGGGCATTATCAGAGAGGGCGATTAGAGGGGATTCCCCCAACCTCTTTGGGGTGCAGGCGTTGAATGATTCACCTCCTAATAATTTAGATGCTGTAGGATATAGTGATCCTGGGATGTTAATCACAGACGAGATCGACATAGGGGCGCTAACGAATGGGATTGGCACTCAAAATGTGCTGGTTTGGTGGCAGGCTGTGACTAAGGATTTCACTTACGATAAGAGTCCGATTCAAGGTTTGAGAGAGGACGTAAACGATCCTGCAAGATTGATTTACACGGAAGCGGATCCTTCCTTGTTAAAGGTCTATATCTCCGCCGATAATGGAGGCTCATATAGCGAGCTAACAAACCTGTATCCTCACTCATTTAATGTGCCGGAGACCGGTATTCGTTTAGCCTTCCGAAATGACGGACTTCAGGATGTTTACATACTCGCTTATGGTATTATGTACTAGGAGATAAGACATGGCAGAGCAATTCGGGAATGGGGTGTCAAGAACACTCAGCGCACTTGAGCGTAGTTTCTCCAACGTAGTTTGGCAGCAAGGTAAGCCTCCGTTAGACAGCGAGCTTAATCTAGTAGGTCAGCTCGGGTGGGAATCAATCTCTGATCAGATCAGGGAGCAGATGCCTTCTGGATTCTTGATCAATCCTGCCTTGTCGGACAAGGATTATTCCTTTCATGCGCTTGGATCAAACTACTTTGAGCTTGGGGAGAATGGAGAGCTGACCGCTGTAGTGAACGGGTGGGTAATACCTATCACAGGGACAAATAAAGACGCACTAGGGAACGCAATTAAGCTCGCGCCTCCTCCTACATCAAATGCGCGTACAGATTTCGTGTTTTTAGAGGTCTTTAGGGTGCTACTTGAAGCTAGCCCTTCTACCGACAACAAACCTTCAAATAGCACGGTCTGGCGCTACGGAAACACGCTTTACGGACGCTCTGACAATCCTACAGAGGACATGATAGACGGGGCGATTGGGTTTGAGACAACCAGAAGAGTGCAGGTACAGCATCGGATTCGAGTCGTATCGGGGATTGACATTGGTCGATATCCTGAGGGCATGAATTCCACTGCGGTTCTAGGGAGAGGGACAAGCGCCAGTCCTGTTAATGGACTAACCTTTTCAAACGTGACCGGAGACGCTGGTCTTTGGAGGGCCGGAGACGGAGATCCTGCAAACGATTTAGGGACTGTAGACGGGTACGTTTATGCGGTGCCGATCTGCGCTGTTTTTAGACGCAATTCCTCCTCTTATGTGTCTGTGTCGAACGCAGGTATTCCTGAGCATAACGGCGCGCCTAACAGAACGCCCTCCTTCGCTTCCGCCTCTGAGGCTGTTGTCTTGACTCAGCTCACATTAACCGGCGCGCTCGCTTCAAGCTCTACCGGCGCGGTTCAGGTTACGAATCTTTCAGGGTCAGGATTAGATGATGCAGGCCTATATGTCTCAAATCGGTTCGTCACGATAGGGGAAGGTCTTAATCGAGAGGTCTTAGAGGTGTCAGGGAGCGACACAGGGACAGGAACGCTAACAATAGTGAGTCGAGGCAGGGCAGGTACCGAGGCTAAGTATCATCCTGCCGGATCCCCGATCTCTCTTTATAATGAGAGATATGACGGTCTTTACTCCGATCAAATCGCACGTCAAGATGTAATGGATCTCAGGCATTCGGTATTGCCTGTCAATTACGAGAGCCTTCTGCAAAGCTCTGTAATGGATGTGCTCTCTAACCAGCTCAACACAACCTTCAAGACCTCTGCGAACGGTTCTGATTCTAAGGGGGTCGTGATTGAAGAGGTGTCGGTTTTAGGAGGGAGCTATAA
>Ga0181568_10005003_pt1 | contig 11729 bp, 8 predicted proteins | sample 101ome_20_FD_133758 | JGI IMG/M metagenome (GOLD analysis project Ga0181568, IMG submission 133758) | Coastal salt marsh microbial communities from the Groves Creek Marsh, Skidaway Island, Georgia - 101404AT metaG (megahit assembly) | ecosystem: Environmental > Aquatic > Marine > Intertidal zone...
CTGTAACTCCGGGTGAGTCTCACGCAAAATCTCACTCGCGAGTCGCACTTTGCGCGACGAAGGATTATTCGCAGTACCAAAGTTAGAATGTGATAGCAGCGCAACCTTCGGCTCAATGCCAAAACGCCTCACGAGATCAATGCTCGCCTCAGTAATTTTTACTAGCTCATCCGACGTCGGATTCACATTCATCGAGGTATCGGCCAAAAACAGCGGTCCGTCAGGCAGCAGAAGCACCGCAGTAGACGATACCAGCTGCTCACGAGTCTCCGGCTTATTCGCAGGCCCTAGCAAATGCATTATCTCGCGCAGATGAAAATCGAAGCGACCGACCTTGCCACAGATCAAGCCATCGGCGTCGCCTCGAGCAACCATCACCGCAGCGATTGCTGTATTGTCATTGCGCATTATTTTGCGCGCAGCGCCGACCGACACACCGTGACGGCCTACTGCTTCATGGTAGAACGCGGAGAAGCTATCGTGCTGCTCGTATCGCAGCGGGTCGAACACTTCCACTTCGTTGTCGAGGTCGATGCGTAGTCCGAGCCTATCGATCTTGCGCTCCATGCTAACGCGATGTCCGATAAGGATCGGCCTGGCGATATTCTCATCGATAACCGCCTGCACAGCCATGAGTACGTCATCGTTGTCGCCCTCAGCATAGACAATGCGCGCCGGTGATTTTTTTGCCACCTCAATAAGGGGCTGCATGAACAACCCTGCCTGATTCACAAACTCATGCAGCGTCTGCTTGTAAGCTTCGAGGTCGTTGATCGGTCGGGTTGCAACGCCGCTCTCCATCGCTGCCTTAACCACAGCGAGCGGAATATCTTCGATAAGACGAGGATCGAAAGCTTTAGGAATTAGATACTCAGGACCAAACCGCAGTTTTTCATCAGCGTAAGCCGCTGCGACCACATCGGATGTTTCCTTGGTTGCAAGATCAGCTATCGCTCGCACCGCCGCCATCTTCATCTCTTCGTTAATAGTCGACGCGCCACAATCCAACGCACCACGGAAGATAAAGGGGAAACAGAGAACGTTGTTTACCTGATTCGGATAGTCCGAGCGGCCCGTCGCAATAATCGCGTCCGGTCGCGCGGCTATCGCATCTTCGGGCATGATCTCTGGAATCGGGTTAGACATCGCTAGGATAATCGGCTTCGGCCCCATCTTTTTAACGAGCTCACCATTCAGTACGCCCGGACCGGATAGCCCCATGAAAAGATCTGCGCCGTCGATCGCGTCTTCGATCGTGCGGTCGTTAGTCTCGATCGCATACTCTTCCTTCCAAGGGTTCATGCCCTCTTTCCGACCGGCGTAGATAACACCCGTACGATCTATCATGCGAACATTTTGCTTACGTAGACCCATACTCACCAGAAGATCGACACAGGCGATACTCGCGGCCCCTGCACCCGATACCACAAGCTTCACATCGGCGATGTCTTTTTCGACTATGCGCAGGCCGTTATAGATTGCAGCGGCCGCGACAATCGCCGTCCCGTGCTGATCATCGTGAAAAACAGGAATTTTCATGCGCTCGCGCAGCTTGTTCTCGATCATAAAGCACTCGGGTGCCTTTATATCTTCGAGGTTAATGCCGCCGAACGTAGGCTCTAGACTTGCGATGATATCCACGAGTTTATCGACATCTGTTTCATCAATTTCGATGTCAAATACGTCGATGTTCGCGAATTTTTTGAACAGAACTGCCTTGCCTTCCATTACCGGCTTTGAAGCCAGCGGGCCAATATCGCCAAGCCCTAGCACGGCCGTGCCGTTAGTGATAACCGCCACCAAGTTACCGCGTGAGGTGACCGACGCTACCTCTGTTGGATTCTCAACGATCAGCTCACAGGCATGTGCGACGCCTGGCGAATAAGCAAGCGATAGGTCACGCTTATTAGCGAGGGGTTTTGTTGGCCGTATTTCGAGCTTACCGGGGAGTGGATGGGTGTGATAACGGAGGGCGCTTTCTTTGAACGAATCGGTCATTAATGATTTACTTCTCTTAAGACTAGAGGCGGGATTGAGAATGCGAATTCTACCCTCGTCGCTCTCCAATTGCTATTTCGCGACTTAAATGAATGATCATTAAAGCGGTGAAATCACCAGCCTAAAGCCAATCGTTGGATTGCGCACGCTCGGATCAACTGCTCCACGCACTGCCGCGCGCACATTGTTTATTGAGTCCTGAAAAGAGCCCCCCCTCATTACCCAAAGAGAATCGACGTCGAGCAGCGCCTCGACGCCCGACAGGGCGAACGGATAGTCGACCAACGCGCTGCGGGTTAACTCCCAGGCGTTTCCAGCCATGTCCGACAACCCATAGCTGCAGGGCTCACAGCTGTGCGAGCCCACCGGCAGGAGAGAGCTACCGCCGACGTTCGCGTAGGCGTCGCTGGGCTGCATCCCCCAAGGGAAGAGTCGGCCATCGGTGCCGCGCGCCGCTTTCTCCCACTCGGCTTCGTTTGGCAAAGTGACGTTCGAGCCTGCCTCGAGCGCGTCACGAAGGACAGCCGGCGTCGCCGCCGAGGTGCGTAACTGCACGTCGAGCCAGCGTGCATAACTCAGCATTTGCGGCAGAGAAACTGATGTAACTGGCAGCTCTGGATCGAGGGCTGCGAACGAGTCTGCTATGGGGGATTCGGTCTCGGTGAGGTAATAAGCAAACTGCGCGTTAGTCACCTCGAAGCGACCAATGAAATACTCGGGCAAATCAACTCTGCCCTGACGCTGAGTCGAGGACCATCGCTCATTCTCGTAAGCCATCCGGTCGCGCTGCGGGTTGCTGCCCATGGTGAATTCGCCAGCGGGAATAGAAACGAACCCCCATAGCGGATCCGCGGGCAAGGCAAAGCGTTCAACAGCTGGCGATTGTGCGAGATCCGCGCGCTCATCAGACTCTAGCCGCATGCTCTGATAACTCATGAATATCGCGGTGAACGCGACGAGGCTTAGCATCGCCGTGATACCAACGGCGCGACCCGGCGCTTGGTAGTCCAAGTTCTGTGCTAAGACCGCGTCTTGGGTTGTTACTTCCTCGCTTTGGCGGCGCTTTTTCTTGCCCGATGCCATGTAGCTCTATTCCCCTGACGCAGCGGAGCGCTCACACGCAAACGCCCAGTCATGACTGCATGCGCGTGCATAGAGTTCAGACACAGGCGTATCGATTAAGTTCTTACCGCCCTGACGGAGCATAAGCCGCAAGTCCAACTCCAGCGGCTCGGCGCGCAGCGCTGTTTGTTCCTGCAGCAAGTTAGCGCATCCCGCTTGAAACTTAAGCTCACAGGCGCGCGCAAAGTAGCTGTAGGCGAGGTCGGCATCACGCTCGACAATCAACCCCTCACGGTAATGAGCGCCCAGCTCGTTGCAGGCCCATGCGGCATTGTCGCCGCAATAAGTCGACTCAACGCTTACGAGTCGCGCACAGGCATTGGGTAACTGCGCCGAACAAGACTGCTGCCAAAACGGCACGCTATCGCCGGGATGCTGAGCGTCGGTGCGGCCAAGCAGCGACATAAGACCGAAAACAGAGATCCAAACGAGCATGTGCGCAACATTCGCGCGCCCTCCGAACCAAGCGGGGTTCCATAAATTGAGCACGGCGTCGGATTTAATTCGGCGCACCAAGCGATCGATACCAATCACGCTGAGATTGAGAAGCGGCACACACAGCAGTTTGTCGTACAGCGTGGGCTCGCCGAGCCAGCCGAGAATGGTGTAGAGCGCGAAAACGCCGATGCCGTAAAGCACGCCAAAAAGGGTTTTACCGAGAGGCGTGCGCGGTGAAGTTGACGGGTCGGTGATCAGCAGATGCAAGCCGAGAAACACCGCTGCCGGAATTTCAGAATCGAGAAAATAAGGCACACCGGCTAGCGCAGCATACAGCGCACTAAAACCGAAGAGCGTCATTGCCGCAGCGCCCGACACCAGCGTGATCGAGAAAAAATACATGACAATTAATCCGACCGCGAACAAATAGGTATAGATTCCCGGCGCGAGCGTCAGAGTCGATGAAATCTCCGGCGCCCACGTTAGATCAGTAGTCCCAGTGGCAATGAGAATCAAAGAGAAAAAACCGAGGCTAAAAGCCGACGGATTAAAAATATGCACGCTGCGGCCGTCGCGCTTCCAGCGCACAAACTCTTTGCCTAAAAAGCCAACGGCGATCATGACAAACTGCATGTAAAACCAGTCGTCGTGAAACCACAGAAAAAGATTGGTGCTAAAAATAATTGGAATAGGCCCAAACCCGAGCATGTAGCTACGGCGTCGCGACCAGGCGAGCAGCATCCCGAAGGTGTAAGCAAACATCACCTGCCCTGCGAGCAGCCAGAAGTGGTCGTAGACGGGCCGCCAATAATAGCCCCAATATAAATAGACGCTAAACTGCACCATAGCCTGCACATAGTGCTGCGCATAGATCGCACGGCTGAAGTCTTTGAGTGCTGGGCGCCGGGCAAGGTGAATCAACATAAACCCTTGCCACAGCAAAAGAATCGCCGACGCACCCCAAAATGAGTACATCAGCGTCGAATTACTCGCGATACGCGGTGCAAACGAGAGCGCAAAAATTGCGCACGTAAGCGCCATTGGCAGCTTAAAACTGCCCACTACTTGAGAAAGGCGGAGCGCGGAACGCGGGTCTATTTCTGTCGTATTCATTGTTTATGTCTCATCTGCTGCACTTAACGCTGCGCGTTCTCGCATGCCGGCAGGTAGCATAAACCATGGGGTGCACTGTGTTCAATTTGACACGCCCCGCAAAGGCTTGAAATCTGCGCTGCACAGGCGTAATTTCAGAGTGCTAAAAGCTTACCGTTCGACTCAACGCTCATTACACTAATTAAAACAAAGCGATTCCGAGAGGTATGTATGAAAAGCGACGCTGGTCACCCCGCAACCCCGCGACTCAGAGAGACACCCCGATTTTCACATGCGTTGAGTTTAGCCACACTAGCGCTCACGCTGACCAGCCCGCTCACACTTGCGCAGAACGCCGACGTGCCGCGAACTGAACATGGACATCCTGATTTTCAGGGCTTTTATACCTTCAGAACTATCACGCCACTCAATCGTCCGCCCGAGCTCGCTGATAAAGAGGTATTAACACCGGAAGAAGCGGCCGAATGGGAGGCCTTCGAAAATAACCGCCAAAACCGCGACCTGATTGTCGACAGCGTCGGCGGCGCCGGCTATCCGCCAGGCGTCATTTCCTACAACGAATTTTGGTATGAACGCGGCAGCGAGACGATTGCGAGCCGGCGCACCTCGTTAATATACGATCCACCTAATGGCCGCATTCCGGAGCTCAATGCAATCGGCAAACAGCGCCGCGCCGACTACAGCGACATGCTCTTTAACAGCGCGGGGCCCGAGGGTCGGACCACGGTTGATCGCTGCCTCACAGGGTTTGTCGGTGGCCCGCCCATGATTCCTGGCTCCTACAATAACAACATGCAGCTGGTGCAAACCAAAGACCACATCATGATTCTCAACGAAATGGTGCACTCAGCCCGCATTATTAAGCTAAATGCCGAGCCCAGCGGCCTCCAGCCCAAGTGGGAAGGCGAGTCGGTGGGCCACTGGGAGGGTGACGTTCTCGTCGTCGAAACCAACAACTTTTATCACGACTATAATCTTCGCGGCATGTCCGAAGAGGCGCGAATCACCGAGCGCTTCCGCTATGTTGACGACGGATTGCTCGAGTATGACTTTACCGTCACCGACCCGAAAAGCTGGGATTCATCGTGGTCCGCACGCGTACCGCTGCGCCGCTCCGCCGATCCCGTTTACGAATATGCTTGCCACGAAGGCAATCATGGCCTCATCGGAATTTTGGCCGGCTGGCGCCGCTACGAATCGATGGGCATGAATGGCGACGGCACGCCGCTGTCGAATAAAGAAAGGTCCGTCGCCACCGATGAATAAAACAGTGTGTTAACTAGGAGTAAAAATGAAAACAAACACCTCAATACCAATCTTTAAAGCGGCGCTTTTCGCCAGCTGTCTAACACTTCCGGCGCTATCTCTTGCGCAGGCCGACATGCCGCCGGTTAACGATTTACCCAATCCCTACATGACTCAGGCCGGCTATTTTAAACTGCCCGCCGGACGCAACTGGGGTTCGAGCAGCACGGTCGATATCGATATCGACGGAGAAAGCGTTTGGATAGCCGAGCGCTGTGGCGGCAATATCAATGCCTGCGTAGACAATCCCGACACCAATCTGGTTATGCTGTTTGATAAAGACGGCACGTTAGTGCGCAGCTTCGGTGCTGGTTACATCACTTGGCCGCACGGTATTCACGTGGACCACGACGGTAATGTGTGGATAGCTGACGGCCGCGACAATCAGGGTGGCGACAATCCACCGGCAGAAGCCTATGGTCACCAAATCCATAAGTTCAGCCCAACGGGTGTTCATCTCATGGCGCTGGGTCAGAAGGCAGGAGGCCGCAATGACGAGTACTTCTTCACCCCTAACGACATGCATGTAGCCCCGAACGGCGACATTTTTGTTGCCGAGGGACACTCTAACACCGCAGGCACGCCCGCCCGAATACTCAAATTTAACGCCGACGGCGAGTTCCTCATGAGCTTTGGCGAAATGGGGTCCGACGATGGCCAATTCATGCAGCCGCATGCCCTCGCAATGGACTCAAAAGGCAGGCTTTTTGTGGGCGATCGCAGCAACAACCGCGTTCAGATTTTCGACCAAGAGGGCAACCATCTCGACACGTGGTACCAATTTGGACGGCCGAGCGGTATCTATATCGACAAACACGACGTGCTTTACTCGGCAGACTCGGAGTCGGGTTCAGTCAACCCTGCACATGGCGATTGGCTTCGTGGCATCCGCATCGGAAGCGCCATCACTGGAGAAGTTGAGTTTTTTATTCCAGACCCAGACCCCGATTGCCGCGGTACCTGCACGGCTGAAGGCGTCGTTGCTGACAAACACGGCAACATCTTCGGTGCCGAAGTGGGCCCAGTAGGCGGAGTTAAGCGGTATACGCGGGGCGTTAATTAAGCCCCATTAGTGAAATTGAAAACAAACGGCGGGGTTAATTCCCCGCCAATTGTTTCTGCCTTGCCTTTAGCTGACCTAGGATCTGCATAATCTCTCTCATAGCGGGCACTTCATCCGCCACTCGCTTCATATCTGCCTCGAGCTTTTCATATTCTGGCGCCACGAGACTTCTCGCGGCGAACCCACCCTGAAAATCCTGCAAATTTTCTCCATCGGTGCGGTTTTTGCCCAAATTTACCTCAGTGTAGAATCTTGGCTCGCAGATCCGTACGGAGATATTGGAGCCTGTCGGCTTTTCCTTGCGGCACGCGATATCGAACGAGTCGTCGATGTTGTGCTCATTGTAGATCGCGTACATCTGATCTTCGGCTTCTCGGATGTAGCCGGTCACTTCTGCGCGCGTCAGATCGGCGATTTGAATGACTTCGCCGTCTTCTTGGGCATAAGCAGCGTGAGCGGCGGTGAGAACAGCTGCTATTGCTGCAGTAAAGAGAGTCGGTCTCACTGGTTTTATCATAGCCAATACTCCTCCTAAGTGCTCGTACACAAAACCCGTCCTAACTGACGCTACTCCCCGGCGATCAGAATATCAACCTAGATCGCGTCAACTATTGCGTTCAGCGTCGCGCTCGGACGCATGGCTGCGGCGGCCTTTGCTGCATCTGGTTTGTAATAGCCACCGATATCCATCGCGGAACCCTGCACGACACTGAGCTCCTCGACGATCTTAGCTTCGTTGCTTTGCATCGCCTCGGCTACACTCGCAAACTTTGCTTTGAGCGCTGAATCGCTGTCTTGCGCCGCAAGGGCCTTCGCCCAGTAGAGGGCGAGGTAGAAATGACTACCGCGATTGTCGAGCTCGCCCACTCTGCGCGAAGGCGATTTGTTCGTGTCGAGGAATTCGCCCGTTGCTGTATCTAGCGCATCGGCGAGCACCTGCGCGCGCGGGTTGCTCGTGACAGTCGCTAGATGTTCGAGCGACGCCGCGAGCGCTAAAAACTCACCGAGTGAATCCCAGCGCAGGTGATTCTCTTTTTCGAACTGCTGCACGTGTTTAGGCGCAGAGCCGCCGGCACCGGTTTCGAACAGACCACCGCCTGCCATGAGAGGGACGATTGACAGCATTTTAGCGCTGGTCCCTAACTCGAGAATCGGGAACAAATCGGTGAGGTAGTCACGTAGGACATTACCGGTAACCGAGATGGTATCGAGGCCCTGCTGGATGCGCTTAAGCGAGAATGCCGTAGCAGCATTCGGTGCCATTGTGTGTATTTCGAGCCCAGCGATGTCGTGTTCGGGCAAATACGTCTCAACTTTCTTGATGAGTTCGCGGTCGTGGGCGCGCGCTTCATCGAGCCAGAAAACTGCCGGCGTAGCAGACAGGCGTGCGCGGCTCACTGCGAGCTTGACCCAGTCTTGGATCGGCGCATCTTTGACCTGGCACATGCGCCAGATGTCGCCCTCTTCGACTTCATGGCTTAGCAGCACTGTACCCGCTTCATCGATGACCGACACGGTGCCGCCGGTTGGAATCTCGAAGGTCTTATCGTGCGAACCGTACTCTTCGGCTTTCTGCGCCATGAGGCCCACGTTTGGTACGCTGCCCATAGTCGACGGGTCGAACGCCCCGTTGACCTTGCAGAAGTCGATCACCTCTTGGTAAACGCCCGCGTAGCAGCGATCCGGGATCACCGCCTTCATGTCTTTCAGGTTGCCGTCTGGCCCCCACATCTGCCCAGACGTGCGCAGTGCAGCGGGCATTGAGGCATCGATGATGATGTCGCTTGGCACATGCAGGTTTGTAATGCCGCGATCCGAGTCGACCATCGCCATCTCTGGGCGTGTTGCATAACACGCGGCGAGATCGGCTTCGATAGCGGCGCGCTCTGACTCAGGCAGCGCCTTAATCTTGGCATAAACATCACCGATGCCATTGTTTACATCGACCCCTAATTTTTCGAACGTCGCGCCGTGCTTAGCAAATGCGTCGGCGTAGAAAACGGTGACCGCATGGCCAAAAATGATGGGATCTGAAACCTTCATCATTGTCGCCTTCATGTGCAGCGAGAACAGCACATCCTTGGCGCGCGCGTCGTCGATTTGCTCGGCGAGAAACGCGCGCAGTGCGCTCTTGCTCATTACAGACGAGTCAATGATCTCGCCTGCCTGCAGCGCGATACCGGCTTTGAGCACCGTTTCGTTGCCCGCTGCGTCTTTGTGCACAATCGACGCGCTTGTTGCCGCAGGCACAGTTGTCGCCTGCTCCGATCCATAGAAGTCGCCATGGGTCATTGAGGCCACATGCGACTTGCTGTCTGCGCTCCACGCACCCATTGAATGCGGGTTTTTACGCGCATAGGCTTTTACCGATGCAGGCGCGCGGCGGTCTGAGTTGCCCTCGCGCAGCACGGGATTTACAGCACTACCCTTTACGCGATCGTAGCGTGCCTTAATGTCCTTTTCCTGCTCAGTTGCAGGCTCCTCAGGGTATTCCGGCAATGCGTAGCCCTTGGCTTGAAGCTCAGAGATTGCCGCCTGAATCTGAGGTAACGAGGCCGAGATATTTGGCAACTTGATAATATTGGCGAGAGGGTCTTGAGTCATTTCGCCCAGTTCTGCAAGCGCGTCACTTTGCTGCTGCTCGGGCGTAAGAAATTCAGTAAAGTTGGCGATGAGTCGACCGGCAAGAGAGATGTCACGGATTTCAACCTCGACGTCGGCTGCTTTGGTAAAGGCGCTGACGATCGGCAGAAACGAATAAGTCGCGAGGGCAGGTGCCTCATCAGTCTCGGTATAGATAATTGTGGGCTTCTGCTCTGACATCTCATTTCCTTTTAATTTCGGGTAAACCGGCGGCTAAGTAAGTAACCGCGCATTATAGCAGCGCCCAAGTGGCTGTCATAGGGTCTACCATGACCTCGCAGAGGACCCCTGCCCTAACCCATGCCATAATAGTGATATCAAATCACACAGTTTAGGAAACACCATGTTACTGACTACCTCCATCGAAGGGTTTACGCTGCGCGCAGCGACAAAGAATGACACTGCGACGATTCTAGGATTCATCAAAGAGCTCGCCGAATACGAAAAACTCGCACACGAGGTAGTGGCTACCGAAGCCACGCTCCACGAGACGTTGTTCGGTGATACCCCCTATGCGCAGGTAATTATGGCGGAGCTCAATGGCACGGCAGTAGGCTATGCGCTTTATTTCCACAATTTCTCAACCTTTACCGGCCGGCCCGGTATTTATCTCGAAGACCTCTACGTGCAACCCGCACACCGTGGCCAAGGCTTCGGTAAACTCCTTCTAGCGTTTCTGGCGCGCAAAGCAGTCGACATGCACTGCACACGTGTCGAATGGTCTGTTCTAGACTGGAACAAACCAGCGATCGATTTCTACCGTTCGATAGGCGCGCTGCCGATGGACGGCTGGACAGTGCAGCGACTCGACGGCGAGCGCCTCGCGGGCTTTGCCAAAGAATTTAAATAGGAAACACCCAATGAACAGTACCGTCTTCGTTAACGGCAGCTACGTGCCCAAGCAAGAAGCAACAATTTCTGTGTTCGACCGCGGGTTCATTTTCGGCGACGGCGTTTACGAGGTCGTGCCGGTTATCGCCGGGAAATTGGTCGACAAGGCCTATTTTATTGAGCGCCTAGCCCGCAGCCTTGGCGAACTGGAAATCGAATGGCCGTGCAGCCGCGACGACGTTCTCGAAATAATGAACGCACTGATCATGCGTAACGCATTAATCGAAGGCATGGTGTATTTGCAGATCACGCGCGGCATCGCCGATCGCGATTTTGCTTTTCCTGCAGAGATCACGTCGTCGATAGTCGCTTTCACGAGCGAGCTGACGCTAATTGACAACCCGGCGGCTAGCACCGGCATACCAGTGATGACGACGCCCGACCTGCGTTGGAAACGCCGCGATATCAAATCGGTAAACCTGCTGGGTCAGGTGCTTGCAAAACAAAATGCCGTAACGCGTGGAGGCAAGGAAGGCTGGATGATCGAAGACGGCGTGATCACCGAGGGCGTTTCGTCGAGCGCCTATATTGTCAAAGATCAGGTGATTATCACGCGTCCTCTAACTAACGAAATACTGCCGGGCATTCGCCGCCGGACGCTGCTTGAGCTTTGTGATAAAGAAGGCATCACACTCCAACAGCGATTGTTCACCCTCGACGAAGCACTCGCTGCCGACGAGGCTTTTATCAGCAGCGCGACCACGATTGTGTTGCCCGTGATAAGCATCGATGGCAATCGAATCAGCACCGGTGAACCCGGTCCAATCACGCAAAAATTACGCGCACTCTATCTCGCTAGGCTGAAGGCCGAGGCTGGGGAAACGCAATAACGCGCGCAATATCGTCGATGCCTAGCGCCGCCATTACGAGACGATCAACGCCGAGCGCAACACCTGAGCACTCGGGCATCCCCTCGGCGAGCGCGGCCAGAAGCGCCTCATCAATCGGCACTTCGTCAAACCCTCTGCGTGCACGCTCTGCAATATCTGCAACGAAACGCGCACGCTGTTCGGCTTGGTCTAAAAGCTCAAAGTTTCCGTTGGCCACCCCCCGGCCACCGAGAAATAATTCGAACCGGCGCGCGACTAGCTGCCCTGTTTCGTCGCTTTCGAGGCGCGCAAGCGCTGCTTGTTCAACCGGATAGTCAAAAATAAAA
>Ga0181568_10005009_pt1 | contig 11721 bp, 6 predicted proteins | sample 101ome_20_FD_133758 | JGI IMG/M metagenome (GOLD analysis project Ga0181568, IMG submission 133758) | Coastal salt marsh microbial communities from the Groves Creek Marsh, Skidaway Island, Georgia - 101404AT metaG (megahit assembly) | ecosystem: Environmental > Aquatic > Marine > Intertidal zone...
CAACACAGTGAAGCGGAAATTCACGACAAAGACTGAAACATCGACTAACAAAATCATGGCAAAACTTAGCCAATGGAAACTTTGCGGTTACGCCATGAACGTTGATGAGAGGATTGACGGTGCGAGCGGTCTTGCAGTGCCAATTCTAGACCAAAGCGGCAAACCTTTAGCGGCAATAAATATTGTTATGCTGACACCTCAGTTGTGGCTTCAAAAAAATCAGATCATTCAAGCGATAAAATCTGCTTCCGCTAGAATTGAGCAGTCTATCTTCCTCCCACAGCCTGAAAACAATCCTGAGACGAAGTCATGGCTTATCGGATAGCGGTAGATATTGGTGGTACGTTTACAGATTTTTGTGTTTTTGATGACACAACAAAGCAGCTCACAACATTAAAAGTCTTATCACAACCAACAAAGCCAGGATCAGAGATATTAAATGGCTTAAATGAGCTCTCTAAAAAATTTGATTTTCGTCCGGAAGACGTGACGTGGTTCAGCCACGGAACCACCGTTGGTGTGAACACCGTTATCCAACGTACAGGAGCGGCATTAAGTTTACTGGTGACTGAGGGTTTTGAGGATGTTTTGGAGCTGGCCAGACTCAAAGTCCCAGACCCATACAATATTTTTTCTAAACGACCTGCGCCCCTTGTTCCAAGAGACCGTGTTTATGGGATTGAAGAGCGCACATTAAAAGACGGCACAATTTTAAAATCAATTGACATTCAGTCTGTAAAGAACGCTGTTTTCCGCGCCAAGAAAGATGGAGCCGACACTATTGTAGTTGCCCTGTTACATTGTTATGCAAACCCTGAAAATGAACAAAGGGTTCGAAACATTATAATGTCAGAGGCGCCAGAATTAGAGGTTACTCTCTCTTCTGATGTATGGCCGGTAATTCGGGAGTATGAAAGAACTGTAACCGCAACTGTTGCTGGTTACATCCAAAGGCGAGTAGCGAATTACCTTACTGCTTTTCAAACTGCTCTAGAAACCGCAAATGTCCCTGCGTTGCCGCTTATTGGAAAATCTAATGGCGGTGTTATGTCGGCAGAACTTGGCAAACGCGATCCAATTTCAATGTTGTTGTCAGGAACTGCTGCAGGAGTAATCGGCGCTTCAAATGTAGCGAGCAGGATGAACCGCTCACACGTGCTAAGCTTTGATGTAGGCGGAACTAGTGCCGATGTTGCAGTGATTTTAGAGGGTAATCCAGCATATAGCAGTGGGGAAATGGTGGGAGAGTTTCCAATTTATGTTCCCACAGTTTCGGTTACCTCGATAGGCGAGGGCGGTGGTTCGATCGCATGGATTGATGACTTTGGAGTATTAAAGGTTGGTCCAGAAAGTGCTGGCTCAAACCCCGGCCCCGCGTGCTTTTGTTTGGGTGGTACGAGCCCAACAATTACAGATGCGTTCGCTGTCTCGGGGTTCCTAGCCGCTGAAAATTTAGGATACGGTTCAGTAAATTTGGATATTAACAAAGCCCAAAAAGCAGTTTCGTCAATCTCACAGAAACTGGGAAAGGAAAATTTTGAGGTCGCGGAGAGCATAATAAATATTGCGGTATCAGGAATGTTTTTAGAAACATCAAAACTTCTTTCTAGAAGGGGTGTTGATCCTCGACAGTTTTCACTAGTTGCATTTGGCGGTGCCGGGCCAATGCTTGCTTGTCACCTAACACGTGATTTAGGGTTGGCTGAGGTTATTGTTCCACCGACACCAGGAGTTTTATCTGCGTATGGCGGCCTAATAGCAGATGTCAAAAATGATTTCATCAGAACGGTCTTTGTCAATGTTGACGCAGATGGACTAAGTACAATCATTGATGTCGCTGGAGCCCTTGAACTTGAAGCTATACATTGGCTTCAAAAGGAACAAGGCTTTGAAGGTAAAACAAAATTAAGTTGGTCGGCTGACATCCGGTACCGCGGGCAGTCATATGAAATTGAAACCATCTTGACAAGAGACTCTATTTTCTCGGCTGATGCTGATAGTATTCTCAGCGCCTTCCATCGCGAGCATCATAAGATTTACGGCCATTCTGATGAGATAGCAGAGGTTCAGATTGTGAACCTCAGGCTTGTCGTTGTCGGCCTGATCCCGAAGCCCAGCATACCAAAAATCAAAGAGCGAAAAGTTGAAGCAAAACCAGACAAACACACCAATGTCTTTGTCGATGGTGCGCTTCGAAATGCTGCTGTTTTCAATCGGACTAAATTGCAACCAGGACATCAGTTTTTTGGCCCCGCAGTTGTTATCCAAGATGATACTACAACCGTAGTTTTGCCGGGTTTCAAAGGTTACATCGATGGCTCACAAAACATCATTCTAACTCCATGTGAGACTAAAAATGACAGTTGATAATGTAACGCTTGAAATTTTGAAAAACCATACACGTGCCGCTGCAGAAAGCATGGCCTACACGCTCTACAGGACTGCCCATTCCACCTTTGTTAAAGAAACAGAGGATTTCACAACAGGCCTAACAACTGCTGATGGTGAAACTTTTGCAACGCCTACGGAACTGGGCGCTACCTGGTTTGTTGGGCTTAACTATGGCCGTGCAATTAAGATGATAAATGATTATCGCCCCGGCGATATATGCATAACGAATGATCCATACTCTGGGTTTGTATGCACCCACCCACCTGACATGCACATCTGGAAACCAATCTTTCATCAAAGCGAAATTGTTGCTTTTTCGGTTGGGCACATCCACAACACAGATGTTGGAGGCGCGGTTCCAGCCTCACTATCAAGATCATTGTCTGAAGTTCACCAAGAAGGCATAAGGATACCACCGACAAAAATCGTCACAGGAGACGGGATAAATCAGAAAATCCTTGATATTTTCCTTAAAAATGTTCGAGCACCAGAACAGAACTGGGGAGACTTAAAGGCTCAAATTGCAGCCTGCAACACAGGTGAACGCAAAGTCCAGGAAATGATCAGAAGGTTTGGAATTGAAACCTTTCGGGAGGGTATTCCAGAACTTCTAAATTATGCAGAGAAACAAGCCCGCGCGATTGTAAGGGGCCTACCCAATGGTAAATATGAATTTTGGGACTATATCGACGAAGATGCCGTAGATGGATGGCCGTGTAGAATCAAGCTTACTTTAATCATAGAGGATGAAACACTCATTCTCGACTTTACAGGCTCTGATCCCCAACTTGAGAGCTCAATGAACATTCCAACAGGTGGTGATCCACGCCATGTCCTTGTCCTTGTTGGAGTTGTGTATGTGCTTTACTCACTGGACCCTAAACTTTATCTGAACTCCGGCATCACGCGTATCTGTAAGTGCATTCTGCCATCTGGAACCATGGTTAACCCAGAATTTCCAGCTGCCGTTGGAATGCGTACATTGTCATGTAACAGGCTTCACGGATTAACATTTGGCGCTTTTGCTCAAGCTGCCCCTGACAGGTTAATGGGAGCTCCTGCAAGCGGCGGTCCTATAATGAATGTGAACACTACGGACATCAAAACTGGAAGAAGAATAATGGCCGCAATTAACCCGATGACTGGTGGCTCAGGGGGTAGTGCTGGTGGGGATGGCAATGATGGGTCTGGTGCAAATCAAGGTTTCTTGAAGAATACACCAACCGAAGTTAACGAAGTAGAAGCTGGAATTTTAGTTCATCGTTATGGGTTAATGAGAAACTCCGCCGGCGCAGGAAAACACCGCGGAGGGCTTGGCACAGAAATGATCTTTGAAGCATTAGCGCCAAATACGAGAATAACGGCAAGAAACAGAGATCGGACAAGGTTCTCCGGCTGGGGTATCGTCGGAGGAAAAGCTGGTGCCGCATCTGCTTTTGTACGAAACCCTGGAAAACCCAACCAGATAAACCTTGGCAACACAGACATAGTCACTGTTGATCCCGGTGACATAATATATGTGAGTTGTGGCGGCGCTGGCGGGTGGGGCTGCCCTTTTGAGCGCGATCCAAAAGCAGTATTGCACGATTACAAGTGCGGCTGGATCACGAAGCAACATGCCAAGGAAAGATATGGTGTAGTCATTAGAGGTGGTAGCATTGATGACCAAGCGACAGCTGTCTGCCGCAAGATTAAAAAGTCTGAAACTAGTCAAAGCTCTTCTGATAGTTTTTACAATGTTTCTGCCTCACAACAGGACTTTGAGAGAGTATGGACCCGAGAAAATTATGACAACCTGACTACAGGTTTGTCTAAATTGCCCGTTAGCTGGCGCTTTTTCGCAAAACACCAAATTTTCTGTGCAATAGAAAAATTGCATGACAACGATCCCAGCAAGCTAGATGGGACCGCCGTTCAAATGGAATTCGAAAATTTACTTGAAAAATTCCCAGATCTCAGAAACCTCAGCGAGGCTTGAGCCCCGAACTAACCATGGTACAGAGCGAATGAATATACAGTTTAAAGGACAAACTATTTTAGTCACTGGCGCTGTTAGAGGTATTGGAAAAACGATTTGCCACCGCTTTGCCGAACTTGGCGGAAATGTCTGGGCGGCTGATATTGAAGAAGACCTGCTCTCTACTGTTACCGAGGGCGTTGGTGAGACAATTGCTTCTCGAATCAAGACCGCTCTGGTTGATGTCACTAAACCAAAAATGGTTCAAGAGCTTGTTGAGGACATACAAAACAACTCCCTTACTGGAGCAATTGACATAGTAGTCCACTCAGCTGGTGGTGTTAGATCAAGGTCCAAAACACCAATTGAAAAAGTTTCAGACTCTGACTGGCGAATAATACAAGCTGTTAATGTAGACGGGGCGTTTAACATAACCCGAGCGGTCGTGCCACATATGAAAAACGTAAAGCATGGTCGGATCATAATAATTTCAAGCCGTGCAGGTATTGGCGTTTCACTTACAGGGATCCAAAGTTATGGGACCGCAAAAGCCGCACAAATAGGACTGGTGAAACAACTTTCAGCTGAGTTAGGTCAATTTGGGATAACAGTAAATTCTGTCGCACCTGGTTTCATGCCAACAAGCCCAGACTATATCAGACAGTGGGAATCATATGGAGACGTCAAGCAAAAAGCGATGATTGAAAATATTGCTATGCGGCGCATTGGAGAGCCAAACGACATAGCTAATGCAGTTGTTTTCTTTGCTTCAGATTTTGCAAGTTGGATCACAGGCCAAACACTTGCAGTAACAGGTGGGCCATAAGATGCCAAGCCAATCGAAAAGAATTTCCATAGCTATTGATATCGGTGGCACTTTTACAGACATCGTTTTAGCCAATCGATCAAATAATTCTTTCTTTGTTACAAAAACAAGCTCTACCCCCAACAACCCAGCTGTGGGATTCTTTCAAGCTATAGAATCCGTCCTTAAACTCAGCAATGCTAATGCAGAGGACATTGAAATAGTTTTTCACGGCTCAACCGTTGCCACTAATGCAATTCTCGAAAACAAAGGAGTCAAAACCGCCTTAATCACAAGCAAGGGGTTTCGCCATGTTCTTGAAATTGGTCGCGCCGAAATACCCCGAGAGGCAAACCTCTACGGATGGACAAAGCCGAAGAGACCTGTGCTGCCCAGAAATATTTTTGAAATCAATGAGAGAATCCGAAGAGATGGCTCTGTTGCCACACCCCTAGATGAGACGGAGCTTGAAGCATTAGCATCAAAAATTTCCAAAGGGGGCTACGAAGCGGTAGCTGTCTGTTTATTGCACAGCTATATGAATAACGCCCATGAACAAGTAATAGACAACTTTTTAAGGGAACAGCTTCCCAGTATAGAGATTTCAAAATCAAGCGATGTGTTGCCCGTGTTTCGGGAGTATGAACGCACCATGGCAACAGTAATGAATGCGATGGTGCAACCGCTTGTTGGCAATTATATTAGTCAACTTGAGGCAGGATTAAAAGAGCGCAACATCCAAGCGCCTATGCTGATTATGAAATCAAATGGGGGGGTTTTCCCGCCGACAGAAGCCGCCCGTTCTGGTGCACACATGGCCTTGTCAGGCCCAGCAGCAGGTGCTATGGGCGCTGCATATCTGGGTAGTTTGTGCAAAATTAAAGACATTATAACGATCGACATTGGTGGAACCAGCGCCGACATATCCCTAATTCGGGATGGTCAAGCAGCCATTACCACCAGTACTAAAATAAATGAATTGCCCCTTTCCCTCCCAGTTATTGATATTCACACAATTGGAGCTGGCGGTGGATCTATTGCCAGTATTTCAGAAAATGGGGCAATTCTGGTGGGCCCGAAAAGTGCTGGTGCATATCCTGGACCAGCAGCTTATGGGAAAGGAGGGTTACAGCCAACAGTGACTGATGCAAATTTAGTGCTTGGTAGATTACCCCCAAAACTGTTGGACGGTGAAGTGCACCTCAACAAAGATGCTGCACAACATGCGATACACGAACATATAGCTAAACCACTTGGGATTTCAGTTCAGGATGCAGCAATAGGTATTTTGGCTATAGTCAATGAGACGATGAATAATGCTCTGAAACTCATGACAGTCGAGCGCGGATTAAATCCCAAAGACTTTACCCTTGTGGCGTTTGGTGGTGCAGGGCCCGTTCATGGTGGAGAGTTAATGCGCCTTTTAGGGTGTCAAAATCTATTGCTGCCAAGGTACCCTGGGATATTATGTGCAACCGGCCTTTTATCTACAGACCTCAGGTACGACTTTGCTACAACTCGTGTCCAGAGGTCAGAACAATACAATGAAAAAGAAATCAAAGAAATATTCGATAAGCTTTCTGCACAGGCGATAAGCAAACTTTTGCAAGATAAATTAAAAGGTGACACCTACGAATTAAAACGAAGCGTTGACCTTCGTTACGCTGGTCAGGGAACAGAACTTACCGTACCCTTTTCTAGCAAAAAATCTATAAAAGCCTCAATCAATTCAGCAATAAGTGAATTTCATAGATTCCACGGAGAGTTATATAATTTTGCCGATAAAAATGCTGGTGTGGAAATAATCAATTTTCGCATAACGGCGACAAGTCCTATCGAACATGTTCCCCCACCAAAAATACCTGACGCCAAACCGCAACAACTGCCTCAAAGTACTTTTAGGTATGTTACCCTAAACGCAAATGGTCCGCAGAAAGTTCCAGTGTGGAGAAGGGAATCTCTCCTCCATGGTCATATTATTGATGGTCCAGCGGTAATTGATCAACTGGATACCACTTCAATAGTTTTGCCTGGTCAAAAAGCTCACGTCGACAAGTGGGGAAATATACTAGTTTCTGAGGTGTTGAAATGAATCTCGCATCAGAAGATGCCAATCAGCATTTTACTGTTGAATTGATCAAGGGTGCAATGAATGCGACACGGCGTGAAATGGAAGCATTGATTACGCGCACCGCAATGTCACCTTTTATCAGAGAAAAAAAGGATTTTTTCACAGCAATATTGAACGCCAACGGCGAGCTAGTAGTTTCAACAAGCCTTACCCTTGCGGGAAATCTTGTTGATAAAATTCTTGAGGTCTACCCAATCTCAAGCATGCAAAACGGCGACCTATATTGGTACAATGACCCCTACGCCACGAAAGGTGCTGTCAGTCATTTACCTGACATGGTGTTTATTATGCCCGTTTTTGCACAATCCGAAGTTGTTGCATTTGTTGAGTGCTGGGGACACCTATGGGATATCGGCGGTGCAGTTCCAGGATCAATAAGTCCGCATGCACAATCTGTTTTTCAAGAAGGCATTATGATACCTCCTGTACGGGTTATCCAGGCGGGCAATAGAAATGACGAAGTTTTTAGGATTTTTATTCATAATTCACGTTTTCCCGACATGTTGGAAGGGGATCTAAACAGTCTTATGGCTGCATGCCAGCTTGGGAAAAAACGTGTGGAAGAGTGTATTGAAATTCACGGTGCTCAGGCAATGCTCTTGGCCTTTGAGACAACAATCTCACAAACCCAATACGCACTCGAAAGCCAGATTAAAAAATTGATCCCTGAAGGTAAGTGGGCCTTTCGTGATCGAATAGACAGCGATGCCGTTTCTGAGAGAGGTTACTTTGTTGATGCCATCCTCCAACATAAAAATTCAAAATTAACAATAGACTTCAGCCAAACTGACAAACAGGCTGATGGGCCTATAAATTTCATCATGGATGAGTCAGTTCCTAAATTCATGCTTGGCTTATATCTAACACGTGACATACCCGGCATTATAATGAATGCTGGGTTTATCCGTGCTCTGGGAAAAATAAAAACAGCTCCCGGGACTTTGTTATCGCCACGCTCGCCAGCGCCTTTGGGCTTGCGGTCTCATACCATGTTCCGTGTCAATAGCGCCATTTTTGGTTGCTTGGTGCAAGCTATGAATGGGCATGGGTCTGCAGCTTCGTGTGTATATGTCCTTTATTACTTAAGGGGTAAAAAGCCCACTGGTGGAGAAGAGCTGTGCATTGAGGGTTTGTCCGTAGGTTATGGTGCAAGAAATTTTGCTGATGGACTTGACGCTGTTTACTATGTTGCTCAAGAAAATTATCCAATAGAATTTGCCGAAATGGAGTTCGGTTTAGAAATTGAGCAGTTTGGCGTTCATCGTGACTCAGGAGGTGCTGGTCGGTATAGAGGGGGGTGCGGCATAATCCGTGATGTAAGGGTGCTTCTTGATCAGATGACTCTTGGAATACGAATTGATAATTGTCGCTATCCAGCATTTGGTGCAAATGGTGGATTATCGGGCATGCCAGGCAAAGTAATAATAAATCCGGGGCGTGACAATGAAAGAGAGGTTAAGCCTCTAAGTGACGGAACAATCGTTCACAAAGGTGACCTTATCCGAATCATTACTCCAGGTGGTGGAGGCTGGGGCTGCCCTTTGGACAGAAATCCAAATGAAGTATTGGATGACTTCCTCGATGGCTACATATCCGTAGAGAGTGCCGAACAACAATATGGCGTTCTATTCACCAACGATCAATCAGAGGTGAACTGGCAAGAGACCGAAAAGCTACGATCTAGTATGGCTCGGCCAAAAGAAATGTTTCACCGCGGACATTATTACGACGCTGAGGCTGACCGTATAGCTGAGTCAAATTGACCAAAAATTTATAACTTTCCTGGCCATTCATCACCCTTAAGCTCGGCGTCATCATATTCCAGCAAGCTGTTGAAATGAGTATCAGCATCCTCAACAAAAAGAGCTGACACTACTGACCTTGCCAGACGCTCTGCTCCAAAGCTCGCATGAGGAATATCGTTGGCCAAATTTCCCAGTGATAATTGAGCCGCATGATTGAAGCACCTTATCCGGCCAATTGCTTCAACCCTCTCTTCATTCTTGGCTTTAAAACCAAAGCCTTCAGACAAATAGGGGAAAGCGCGCCACTCTTCTTGTTTACCGTGCCATACGGAGGTTGGCATCATATCGTCCCACAACAATATTTCATGGGAAAAGCCTGATAGAGCGTCACTTGAGCCAATGTCAATACTAAAGCCTGTAGCAAGGATTACTTTGTCAAAACTTTGAGAAAATCCATTGGCCAATAACCTCAACTGGGTCCCATTTTCTTCAATATTATCGATCTCAATTCCAGTAACCAGTTCTATTCCCAGGCCTGCGACACGTTCCACAGTATGCTTTGGGGGTGATATTCGAGTTTCAGTTATGTGTCGAAACCACTCAAGCTTCTGACGATCTGACAAAAATGGGAAGCCTTCAGCAAACCCTGCTGTCACAGTATACTTCATTTTGTTAAGTCGTGGTACGTGCAGAGCTCTGCCCAATATTGTTACTTTGGCACCCGCTTCCGCCAAGGTTGCGGCATTATCAAACGCCGATGCGGCCAAACCAATAACCGCAACCTCTTGGCCTGTCATTGAATGAAAATCACATGCTTGAGACGAATGCATAACTCGTTTATCGCCAATAAACTTTAGGAATGCGGTCGGATACCTCCGCCTTGCCAAACCCTCTCTGCCATTAGCTAGGATAACCTGCCTAACAATAATGCTGTTTTGCTCCCCGCTAGCATCAACAATCGTTACATCAACATGATCCCTGCAAGGCTTAATTTCAGTCGCTCTCGTTCCAAATTCAACACTAGCACGCGTTACACTCGCGTACCAATCAAGATACTCGGCCCACTCGTCTCTGCCCAAATACTCCATATCTTCCCAATTGCGATTGGGAAACCGTGCATGCCACCAGGCTCGTGGTGTCAATAAGCTGTGACCAAGCGCAGGGCCTGTAAGTTTCTTTCCAGATCTTAATAGCTCCATTCGAGCATAGTTGCGCCATGGCCCTGCAAAGCCCGGCTGATTTCTATCAATTTGACGCATATTTAAAATACCAAGACGCCTGAGGGCAAACCCGGCCGCCAAACCATTCATTCCAGCACCTATCACAAGCACATCCGTCATGGCCTCACCATCTGGCCCATTGCGCTGGGGAACAATAGATTTTTGGGGAAGATCGAGAAGATTGAAGCTCTCAGCGATAGATTTTTCGAGGAGGTCTAATGATTCTATCATTAGCCAACATGCTCCTCTCCGAGGTCCCAGTATAATGCAGTCATTATTTGCAGCGCTTCCCTACAAACCGGCATTAGGATGTGCTCGTTCGGGGCGTGCTGACTGCAACCAGAATATGAATGAGGTATCCAAACTGCAGGCAACCCGAGCAAATCAGTGAAAAGGTCATTACAAATCGAGCCACCCATTTGTGGTATGACTACTGGTCTTTGCCCAGTTGTTTTACCTATAGAGGCGATAATTCGCGTTACCCAACCATTGTCGGGCTCTGTCCTACTGGCTAAATAACCTCCCCTATTTTCGAGCGGTGGATCTTCAATTGTGACCTTCGTGAAGCCCCTATCATCTAGGTGCTGACGCAGAGCAGCTAATGCGTTGGCGTGATCCGTACCGGCAATATATCTAAGTTGGCAGTTAGCACGCGCCGAAGGGGAAACAGCATTGACCGGCCGTGCAGGATTGCCAGATGTCATAGCGAGAACACAAAAATTATTCCATGCGTAAACATTCTCAGCTGCTGTCAACCCAGGTTCACCCCAAGAGTCATCCGGAACTGGGCCTGAGGGTCCAGAGTCAATTACCACATCTTTTAGCAGCGCACGCGTCTCATTTTTTATTGCTGGTGGCCGCCAACCGTCAACTTCAATTCTACCACGAGCATCAGATATGCAGGCTATGGCGTTGGCCAATATGATAGCAGGGTCACTTAAAGCGCCACCCCAATTTCCAGAATGATGACCTCCATCTCGCAATTCACACACCAAGTCAAAATTGATTGCTCCACGTGATCCCAATGCAAGGGTCGGACGGTCTCGACGGATGCGCGGACCATCAGAGGCTATGAACACATCAGCACCAAAGTCATCCAGATTTTCTGAAATCACCTCTCTTAGTCCAAGTGAACCATTTTCTTCTCCGGTCTCAATTAAAAATTTACAATTGAACCCAAGCTTGCCTCTGATCTCTAACACGTGTTTCAAGGCAATAATATTTATCCAATGTTGGCTTTTGTTGTCTGCCGTTCCACGGCCATACAGCCTTTCGCCACTAATTTCTGCACACCAGGGGCTTCTTCCTTCAGCCCACTGGTTCTCCATTCCTAAAATTACATCACCATGGCCATAACCCAGAATAGTTGGCAAACCTTCATCTTCTATCCGTGTTGCGAGCAAAACTGGCCCAAAACCATCAACTGGATTTTCATACAATTTAGTATCAAAGCCCATTTGAATAAAAATTGG
>Ga0181568_10005022_pt1 | contig 11703 bp, 7 predicted proteins | sample 101ome_20_FD_133758 | JGI IMG/M metagenome (GOLD analysis project Ga0181568, IMG submission 133758) | Coastal salt marsh microbial communities from the Groves Creek Marsh, Skidaway Island, Georgia - 101404AT metaG (megahit assembly) | ecosystem: Environmental > Aquatic > Marine > Intertidal zone...
CTGCACCAGCAGCTGGGCCAGCTCCTGGCCATTGGCTTCGATGACATCAGCAATCTTGCCGATGACTGCCTTGCGCTCGTCCATGGAAGTTTTGCTCCATGCCGGGAACGCGGCCTTGGCCGCTGCGACTGCCTGGTCGAGCTGTGCCTCAGATGCACGGGCACAGGTGGCGACGGTGTCCTCGGTCGCCGGGTTCAGCACATCCATCGTGCTGTCGCCTGCAACCAGTTCGCCATTGATCAACAGGTTGTACTCACTCATTCGTTTCTGCTCCAGAGTCGGTTTGGGTTAAAAGCGCCAGATCATATCGCATTGTCTGGGCTTGGTTGGATAGTCTCGAAAGTATTGTACGAGGTAAACATTGAGAAAGATGAGGAGGGCACGCGGTGCCGGAGATACGCCTCAAGGTAAATAGGGCGGCCCGATACTGGCCCACCGGCTTCAATCGCGGAAATTGTCATCAATTTTTTGTCTCCGTGATCCCGTTATAATTGCGGCATGCAGACAGCGCACGACATCCTGAATGAAATTTTTGGCTACGATGCTTTCCGTGGCAGCCAGGAAGCCGTGATCGAGACCCTGCTGGCCGGGCATGACGCCCTGGTCCTTATGCCCACCGGTGCTGGCAAGTCGCTCTGCTACCAGATCCCCGCCATTGCCCGTGAGGGTTGCGGTATTGTGGTTTCGCCGTTGATCGCATTGATGCAGAACCAGGTTGAGGCGCTGGCCGAGAATGGCGTGCGGGCTGCATACCTGAACTCGACTCTGATGCCGGCGGAAGCCGCCGCCGTTGCAACGGCGCTGCAGGCCGGTGAGCTTGACCTGCTTTACGTCGCGCCGGAGCGGCTCCTGCAGCCGGCAACATTGGCGCTGTTGCAGCGGGTGAAGCTGAGTCTGTTTGCGATCGACGAGGCGCACTGCGTTTCACAGTGGGGCCATGATTTCCGGCCTGACTATATCGGCCTCACCGTCCTCGGTGAAATGTTCCCATCGGTGCCAAGGATAGCGCTGACCGCGACGGCGGATGCGCGAACCCGTAAGGAGATTGTCCAGCGACTGGGACTGACGGCGGCGCAACAGTTCGTTTCGAGCTTTGACCGGCCCAACATCCGCTACCAGATAAGCCTCAAGCAGAACGGCCGGAGTCAGCTGCTCAAATTTCTGAAAGCTGAGCATAGCGGTCATGCCGGCATTGTTTACTGCCTGTCGCGCAACAAGACCGAGCAGACCGCAGCCTGGCTGCAGCAGGAAGGCTTCAATGCGCTGCCCTATCATGCCGGTCTGACTGCCGAGATGAGGGCAGCGCATCAGCGCCTTTTCCTGTCGGAAGAAGCGGTGATTATGGTTGCGACCATTGCTTTCGGCATGGGCATCGATAAGCCCGATGTGAGATTCGTGGCGCACCTCGATCTGCCGAAGACGGTGGAGGCCTATTACCAGGAAACGGGCCGGGCCGGTCGCGATGGCGAACCCGCCGATGCCTGGCTGATCTACGGCCTGCAGGATGTCGCCAAGCTGCGGCAGATGGTCGAGGCTTCCAGCGGCAGCGAAGAATTCAAGCGTATCGAGCAGATGAAACTGAATGCGCTGCTCGGCCTGTGTGAGATCGCAAGTTGCCGGCGCCATGCACTGCTGGCTTACTTTGATGAGGCATCACCCGCCACCTGTGGCAACTGTGATACCTGTCTTTACCCGGTCGAAACCTGGGATGGCACCGAGGCAGCGCAGAAGGCACTTTCGACGGTGTACCGCACTGGTCAGCGCTTCGGTGTTAATCACGTGGTAGATGTGCTGCGTGGTGTTGAGACCGATAAGATCTTCCAGTTCGATCATCACCGGCTCGGCGTCTTTGGTATTGGTGCTGATATCGATGCCGACCAGTGGAAATCTGTTTTCCGGCAGCTGCTGGCGGCGGGGCACCTGCGCACCGATGACCGCTATGGTGCTGTCATGCTCGAGGAGAAGTGCCGCGCGCTGCTGAAGGGCGATGAGCACATCGAACTCCGGAAAGATGTAAAACGGAAGACGGCAAAGAAGCTGACTAAAGAGCCACTGCCGGATGATATTGATATCGGGCTCTGGGAGGCACTGCGGGAAACCCGCCGGCAGTTCGCTGAAGCACAGGGTGTGCCGCCCTACGTCATTTTTCACGACAAGACGCTGCAGGCAATGGCGGTGCACCTGCCTGATTCATTGGAAACGTTTGCGCTGTTGCCCGGCGTGGGTGAACGCAAGCTCGAGAAATACGGCCAGGCGTTCCTCGATATGATCCGCGACTACGACGCCTCGCAGTCGGCTTAATCCGACCGTACCGACAAGCCCGCAGTTTGGCCGAATTCCCTCACCCAGCGCGGGTGGTGCCAGACCGCGAGGGCTTCGTCGGCAGCGGCGATCGACGGAAACTTGCCGATATCGGTCCACCTGGCGCCTGCATCATGAAAGTCAGAACCCGCCGATAGATACAGTTGATGGTCGCGGGCGAGCGCTGCCAATGCCTGCTGCGTCTCCGCTGCAATGTTCGGGTAGGCGCATTCAATTGCATCACCGCCCGACGCTTTAAACCCTTCGATCAGCAGCGAAAGCCTGCGTCGGTTGAGTGGATAGCGGCCGGGGTGGGCCAGGAGAGCGATACCGCTGGCAGCGTGAATGGCGTCGACGGCACTCTGCAGTGAACACCATTGCGGGGCGACCGCGACCTTGCCTTGCTTGCCGAGGAACTGTTTGAAGGCTTTCTGGCGGGTCTTGCTCGCACCGGCGGCGACAAGGAAGTCTGCGACGTGGCTTCGGCTCAGGGAAACGGCAGGCAGCTCAGTCAGTGATCGCATCAACCCTGGAATGCCTCGCTGGCTCAGCAACTCATCCATCGCCGCAATGCGCTCACGGCGCTTTGCCTGTTGGCTGACCAGCAGGCGCTGCAGCGCTGCGCATTCAGGATCAACCAGCAGACCAACGACGTGCAGTTCGAGGTTGTGCCAGTCGCAGGAAATCTCGACCCCGTTGATCAGTGTTAATGCCTGTATGGCCTCAGTATCGAAGGTGGGGTGGGTATAGTCGTGATCAGTGATGGCGAGATGCGTTACGCCATTAGCGGTGGCGCGTTGCACGAGGAATTCGAGCGAATGTTTGCCATCCGAAAGATGGCTGTGACAATGCAGGTCAGCTTTCACAGGCCAGGGCCTTGAGGTTTGGTTTGGCCAGACACTAGCGGGCAAACAGCTGGTTCATATCGCGGAAGGATTTGAACTCCAGCGCATTTCCCGCGGGGTCACGGAAGAACATCGTGGCCTGCTCGCCAACCTCGCCCTCGAAACGAATGCCGGGTTCAATGACGAAGACCTGGCCGGCCTCCTGCAGGCGTCTGGCAAGTACATGCCAGTCATCCCATCCCAGTACGACCCCGAAGTGGGGTACCGGCACGTCCTCACCGTCCACGGGGTTGGCACCGGCATCAGCTGACGCCGAGGCGACCTCGTGCAGCACGAGCTGATGCCCGTACAGGTTCAGGTCGACCCAGTGGGTATCACTGCGGCCCGTGCTGCAGCCCAGCACTTCTTCGTAGAAGCGCCGGGCCGGGGCAAGGTCGGCGACCGGGATGGCAAGGTGGAAGGGGTTCAGCGCCATGTCAGGGTCGTGGTCAAGCCTTATTCGGTGACCGGGTTGCCATCGACATCCCAGATCTCAATCGGCGCGATTTCCAGTGCCTCGATCTGGCTGCGGATCTTCGCGAGGTCTCCCACGATGAGCCAGATCAGGCTGCCGGGCTTGACGATCTTCGTCTCTGCCTGCAGGTCGCCGATAGCCAGGGCTGCGTACTTGTCTGCCAGGGTGGCCGGGTAGTCGAGTGGCCGGCCGTAGCTCGCCGAGCGCTGCAGGCTGGTCAGGACTGATCCTGCCGTTTCGTAGCGACCCGGCAGTTCACGCGTCAGGCCCGCAATCACCCGCTGCATCTCTTCAGACTCGATGGGGCGAGAGTTACGGATGATCTCGAGCTCACGAATCAGCTCTGCGATTGAGTCTCCGGTGCGGTCAGTCTGTACCGGTGCGTAAACCAGAAAGGGGCGGGGACCCTTGGCACCGAACAAGATTGTCTGGGCGCCGTACGACCAGCCTTTATCTTCCCGCAGGTTCATGTTGACCCGAGCCGTGAAGCTGCCGCCGAGAACATCGTTCATGGCTGTGATCGCAAGATCCCGCTCGCTGCCAAGCCCTGGTGCGACGTGACCAGCCAGGATCAGCGACTGTGGTGAACCCGGCTTGTCGATGATGACGATACGCGGTGAATCCGGCAGTTCAACATTGGCGACATTCTTGGCCAGCTGCTCGCCGCCGGGTGCTTTCCAGCCGCGGAAGGCACGCTCCAGCATGGGTGTCAGCTCATCCAGATTAGTATCGCCAACGGCATAGATGGTGGCATTGCCGGCGTTCATCCAGGTGGCATGGAAATTCACGAGGTCATCTCGTTGCAGCGACTCGATGGATGCCACCGTGCCGGAGCCCGTGTAAGGAATGCCGTAGGCATGATCTTTGCCGTAGATCGCAGGTGGCAGCAGGCGTAGTGCCAGGTTCATCGGTTGTGCTTTTTCACCGGCGATGGCGGCGATGCGCTGGCCCCGCAGACGTTCGATCTCTTCCGCATCGAAGACCGGGTTCCGGATTACATCGGCCCAGAGGTCAATGGATTCTGCCAGGTTGCTTGACAGGGAAGACAGCGAGACGGATGTGGCATCCAGGTTGGAGTTCGCAGATATCTCTGCGCCAAGGCCTTCGGCTTCAGCAGAAATCTCAAGGGCAGAACGTTTCTTCGTGCCCCGGTCGAGCATTGCCGTGGCAAAAGAAGCAACACCCAGCTTGCCGCCACTGTCAGCGGCGTAGCCGGCATCAAACTGGATGGCCATCTCAACCAGCGGCATGGCAGAGCGCGCTGCGAGCACCACCTCAACACCATTACTCAGGGTCGCCGTCTGCATCTCCGGGAAGGTGAGCTTTGGCAGGCCGTCGGGAATCGCGGGCAGGCCGGTTGACCGGTCGACACCGCTCTCGGCATTGCTGAAGGTAGGTGTCGGTACGACATTCACCTGGTGCCAGCCATCGCCGAGCCATTTGCGAGCAACAGCCTGTACATCCTCAGCGGTCGCTGTGTTGATCCAGTCCAGGTACTGCTTGATGAAAAGGGGGTTGTCGGCATAGAGCTCGCCCTCTGCCAGCACGGTGGCCTTGCCACTGAAGCCGCCAATACGCTCAAGGCCGCGGATGCGCTCGGCGTTGATAGCGGTGACAACACGAGCCATTTCCTCGCGGGTCGGTCCTTCCGCTATAAACTCCGCGATCAGTCGATCCATGGCCTCGGCGGCAACGTCGGCGGACTCGCCGGGCTTCAGGCGAACAGACAGGTCAAATACGCCGGCGAGCTCAAACGGCATGACGCCGACGTCCACTGAGCTTGCCACCTGCTTGTTGTAGATGAGGTCGACATAGAAGCGTGAATTGCGGCCGTTGCCCAGAATGTTGGCGGCAATGTCGAGCAGTGCCCATTCGCGGGAAGAACGTTCAGGTACAACCCAGGCGCGGTTCGCCAGCACAGCGGCAACTTTGTCGTACTGGGTTTCCCAGGTGTTGTGTTGTCTGGTCGGGATCCAGGCATCATTGGCATCGACCTCGGGACCGGCTGGAATATCGCCGAAGTACTTCTCGACCATTTGCTGCGCGGTGGCCAGGTCAATGTCACCGGCAATAGTCAGCACGGCATTGTTTGGTCCATAGTAGTCCTTGAACCACTGGTGCACATCGTCGAGCGAGGCGTTGTCCAGGTCCTCCATCGAACCGATAGTGGAATGGCGATACGGGTGGCCGGCGGGGAACAGGCCCTCATATAGATTGTAGTTAACGCGGCCGTAGGGCTGGTTATCGCGCTGGCGTTTCTCGTTCTGCACGACGCCGCGCTGGTTATCAAGTTTCTCCTGCGTGACGGCGCCAAGCAGGTGACCCATTCGATCGGACTCCATCCACAGCACCAGATCAAGGGCCGGGGTCGGTACGGTCTGGAAATAGTTGGTGCGGTCGAGCCAGGTGGTGCCGTTCAGGCCGGTAGCGCCGACGCGCTGCATGGGTTCAAACCACTCGCCGTCGTAGTTCTCGCTGCCGTTGAACATCAGGTGTTCGAACAGGTGGGCGAACCCGGTTTTGCCGGCAGGCTCGTTCTTTGAGCCGACGTGATACCAGATACCGACAGCGACAATAGGTGCTTTGCGGTCCTCGTGCACGATGACGCGCAGACCGTTGTCCAGCGTAAATTTCTGGTAGTTAAGTTCAATTTCAGGAATGGATTCTGCCTGGCCCAGGCTCGCAACAAACGCCAGCATGGCGAAGGACAATAGCTTTCGCATGGGAAGATTTCTCGAGATTTTGACAGGGCGAACGATACTGAACCCGCTACAACAGGGCAATCAGGAATGCCCTGTTATTTCGGTGAAACGACAGGTTTGGTAGATTGACGGTTGTTTTGAATGGCTGAAACTATCAGCACAAAGACCATAGAAGAGAGATAGGAGGAATAAACGTGGCTGATCTCGTGATTCGTGAAGACAAGGCGGGCGTCGCCTGGCTGACGCTGAACCGGCCTGACAAGCTGAATGCACTCAACGTGGCGCTGTTTCAGGAACTGGAAGCGCATGCTGATGCGATTGCCGGCCAGACCGACGAGATTGGTTGTGTCGTCTTGCGCGGTGCCGGCCGCTGTTTCTCGGCAGGGCACGACCTGAAAGACATCTCAGCCGGCGAGAAACTGCCGCGTCCGAACTTCCAGGCGAAGGTGATCGAGAAGCTCTGCAACCTGCCGCAGCCTGTCGTAACCGCTGTGCACAGTCACTGCTATACCGGCGCGCTGGAGCTCGCTCTCTGCGGCGACCTGCTGCTTGCCAGTGAAAATGGCCGCTTTGCCGATACCCATGGCAAGTGGGCGCTGCAGCCGGTCTGGGGTATCAGCCAGCGCTTGCCACGGCGGGTCGGCCATTCGAAGGCGACCGAGATGATGCTGACCGGAAAAACTTACACGGCCGCGGAGGCGCTCGATATGGACCTCGTCAACGCGGTGTTCCCCGATGACAGTTTCGAAGCTGATGTCGCGCAGTTCTGTGCTGACATGCTCGCCAATTCGTGGCATTCACTGCGGGGCTACAAGCAGCTCATCAGCAATACCGACGGCATGAGCCTGGATGAGGGCCTCGCCTACGAGGTCTACAATGGGGTAGGTGTCGGGCCCGATATGCAGGAGCGTATTGCAGGTTTTGGTAAAAAATAGTCTTGCCTGGCTTAATTAGGCTGGCCGTCGTTACTCTCGCTTTCGCTCTGCTGGCGGGTTGCGATAAGCGGGGTGAACCCGTCTCCGGAACTAATCCGCAAACAGACGCCACTACTATGCAGGAACCCCACGCAGAAAAACGACCCCATGAGCTGACGCTGCACGGCGATACCCGGCTGGATGAGTACTACTGGCTGCGGGATGAGGATCGTTCTGACCCTGAGGTGCTGGCCTACCTTGAAGCCGAGAATGCCTACTTCGAGCAGGTCATGGAACCGACTCAGGAACTGCAGGCCACGCTCTACGATGAAATGGTGGGGCGGCTCGACCCCGATGAATCCAGTGTGCCTTATGAAAAAGACGGCTGGTGGTATTACTACCGCTACGAGCCTGGCAAGGACTATGCGATCTACGCCCGACGCCAGGGTAGCATGGACGCCATTGAGGAAATCCTGATCGATGCCAACGTGCGGGCCGATGGCCGCGAGTTCTACAATCTTGGCAACCTGGAGATGAGCGATGATCATCGCTACGCCGCAATTGCCGAGGATACGTTGAGCCGACGGATCTATGAGATCCGCATCCTCGATACCGGGACTGGTGAATTTCTGCCGGATGTAATCGGTAACGCATCGGCCGCTCTGGCCTGGTCAGCCGACGGCAAATACCTGTTCTATCTCGACAAGCATCCCGAGACACTGCTGGCCTATCGCGTCATGCGCCACGAGCTCGGCACCGACCCTGCCAGTGATGAGCTCGTGTATGAAGAAGCCGACAACCGGTTCTACACGAGCCTCTACCGCAGCCGATCCGGTGACTACCTGATCCTCGCGCACAGCGAGACAGAGACCACGGAGGTTCAGCTGCTCCCGGCGGACGAGCCGCTCGGTCAGTTCAAGCCCTTCCTGCCCCGTGAGGCCGGTCATGAATACGACCTCGATCATGCCAATGGTCGTTTCTTCATACGTACGAACTGGGAAGCAGAAAATTTCCGCGTAATGTCGGCAACACCGGAGAACGCAAGCAACAAGTCGAAGTGGGCAGAGGTGATCCCGCATCGTCATGACGCCATGGTCAACAATCTGCAGGCGTTTAATGACTGGCTCATTGTTGGTGAGCGCAAGGATGGCCTGCGCCAGATTCGAGTGCTGGCGCTGGACGGTAGTGTTGATCGCTACCTTGAGGCAGACAGTGACAGCTGCGTGATGTGGCCGGGATCGAACGTCAACACAGACACCCAAACGATCCGTTACAGCTATACCAGCATGACGACGCCAACCCAGGTCTGGGAGATTGACCTCGCCAGTGGCGAGGCCCGGCTGCTGAAATCGACCCGGGTGCTGGGTGAGTTCGCCAGCAGCAACTACCGCGACAAACGTTTGATGATCACCGCGCGGGACGGCACCGAGGTGCCTGCTTCGCTGGTCTTCCACAAAGACACGCCGCTCGACGGGACCGCCCCGGGCCTGGTCTACGGCTATGGCTCTTACGGTTACTCCATTGACCCGACATTTCGTAATACCGTGATCAGCCTGCTGGATCGCGGCTTTGTCTTCGCCATCGCGCATATCCGGGGTGGCCAGGAGATGGGCCGCCGCTGGTATGAGGCCGGCCGCTTGATGAACAAGAAGAACAGCTTTACGGATTTCGTGGATGTCACAGCCGGTCTGCAGCAGCAGAAACTGATTGACCCGAAGCGCACCTATGCACGCGGCGGCAGTGCCGGTGGCCTGCTGATGGGCGCGGTCATCAATATGGCGCCTGAGCTCTACCATGGCGTCATTGCCGGTGTCCCCTTTGTCGACGTCGTGACCACAATGCTGGATGAAACCATTCCGCTGACGAGCGGCGAGTGGAATGAGTGGGGCAACCCGAAGGAGAAGGCCGCTTACGATTACATGTTGTCTTACTCGCCCTATGACCAGGTGTCGGCGCAGGCGTACCCGAATCTGCTGGTAACCACGGGGCTGCATGATTCCCAGGTACAGTACTTCGAACCCGCCAAGTGGGTCGCCCGGTTGCGTGATCGCCGCACCGATGACAACAAACTGTTGATGTACACGAACATGGATGCGGGCCATGGCGGGGCATCGGGGCGCTACAGTGCTTACAAGGAACTGGTGCAGGAATATGCCTTTCTCGTTGACCTGGCTGGCGTCGAAAATTAGCGGTGCCGGATATTCCTGGGCATAACCCTGTCGGTGCCAGTGATTCCGCTTATAATGGGCGACCGAACAGCGAATAGACCGCTTTATGAGTGAATCACAGCAATCTAACGACTCTGCCTCGAGCATGCCGCCTAACCCTGGCTCGTACGATGATGGTGCGGCGCTGAAGTCAGCCTATGACGTACCGCTGGAGAGCCTGAATCCAATTAACCCCAGGCTTTGGAGCGAACACCAATGGCTGGAATGTTTCGAGCGCCTGCGGTCTGAAGACCCGGTTCACTTCAATGAAACAGAAATTGCCGGCCGGTACTGGTCGCTTGCGCGTTACGAAGACATCAAGGCGGTGGATTCGGACTGGAAGAATTTCAGTTCGGCACACGGCATTACGCTTGGCCTCCCGGTCAACCAGGAACTGCCGGAAGGCGCTCTGAATGTCACCACGTTCATCGCCCAGGACCCGCCCGAACATGACGTGCAGCGGAAAACCGTGACAGGTGTGGTGGCTCCACCCAATCTTGCGGCCCTGGAACCCCTGATTCGGGAGCGTACCTGCAAGGTGCTCGACTCACTGCCCGAGGGCGAGACCTTCGACTGGGTCGACAATGTTTCCATCGAGCTGACCACCTTGATGCTGGCGACGCTGTTTGACTTCCCGCTGAAAGATCGTCGCAAGCTGACCTACTGGTCCGATATCACGTTTGCTGTACCCCAGCCGGGCGGCCTGATTGAAACGGAAGAGGAGCGCCGTGAAGGCCTGCTGGAATGCCTCGAGTACTTTTCGGGCCTCTGGCAGGAGCGTCTCAGGAATCCGGGAAGTGACCTCGTCTCGATGCTCGCTCACGGTGAGGACACCAAGAACATGGCGCCGATGCATTACCTCGGCAACCTGCTGCTTTTGATTGTTGGGGGTAATGACACGACGCGGAACAGCATGTCGGGCAGTGTGTTCGCACTGAACAAGTTCCCGGAGCAGTACGACAAGCTGATCGCCAACCCGGCGCTGATCCCGAAGATGGTTTCGGAGCTGATCCGCTGGCAGACGCCACTCGCTTACATGCGCAGAACCGCGAACACGGATTGCGAGATTGGCGGCAAGCAGATTAAAAAAGATGACCAGATCCTCATGTGGTATGCCTCAGGCAACCGCGATGAAGACGTCTTTGAGAATGCCAATGACCTGGACATTGAGCGCCCCAACTCGCGCCAGCACCTGTCATTTGGCTTCGGTATTCACCGCTGCATGGGCAATCGACTGGCTGAACTGCAGCTAAGGATTCTCTGGGAAGAAATTCTGCCGCGGTTCGAACGCATCGTTGTCCAGGATGAGCCGACACGCACGTTTTCATCGTTTGTGAATGGGTACACTTACCTGCCTGTGCAGGTGATTCGAAAGTAACTCGAAAGCGCATGTACGACACGATCATCAAAAACGGCACAATTTACGATGGCAGCGGTGGTGAACCCGTTCAGGGTGACATCGCGATCACGGCCGGTCGGATCGACGCGGTGGGTGACGTGTCGGGGCAGGCGCGTGAAACCCTTGATGCCGATGGTACGATCGTCACCCCCGCCTGGGTGGATATTCATACGCACTATGATGGCCAGGTGACCTGGGACTCGGAGATGAACCCCTCTTCCAGCCACGGTGTCGGTACGATCGTGATGGGTAACTGTGGTGTTGGCTTTGCACCGGTTGCCGGTGGCGGTGAACAGGACCTGATAGACCTGATGGAAGGCGTCGAGGACATTCCCGGTACGGCGTTACATGAAGGTATGCCATGGGGCGCCTGGCAATCGTATCCAGAGTATCTGGACTTCCTCGCCTCACGCGAATATGCCGTTAACATCAGTTCGCTGATCGCCCATGGAGCGGTACGTAATTTCGTCATGGGCGAAAAGGGCCGCACCAACCAGGCTGCGACTGCGGGCGATCTGGCGAAAATGGGTAAGATTGTTGAAGAAGCACTGCGGGCTGGTGCTGTTGGTTTCTCGACATCGCGAATACTGGGGCATCGCTCAATTCAGGGGGAGCCTGTGCCCGGCACGTTCGCCAATGACACGGAAGTGATGGTGATAGCGCAGGCATTGAAGCGCGCTCGCAAGGGTCTGTTCCAGATTATCCCTTCGAGCACACTGGGCCCCGGCCGAGAGGGCTTCGAAGAGCATGCATCACTCGAACAGGAAATCGACCTGATTGCACGGGTCAGCAGGGAAAGCGGTCGACCGGCTACGTTTACA
>Ga0181568_10005023_pt1 | contig 11703 bp, 8 predicted proteins | sample 101ome_20_FD_133758 | JGI IMG/M metagenome (GOLD analysis project Ga0181568, IMG submission 133758) | Coastal salt marsh microbial communities from the Groves Creek Marsh, Skidaway Island, Georgia - 101404AT metaG (megahit assembly) | ecosystem: Environmental > Aquatic > Marine > Intertidal zone...
CCAGTGTCACCGCATTTTTTGCCTCCGCGCCGAAATTGGCCGGTATGGCGATTTTCCTGCGCATTATGATGACGGGCTTTGAAAATGCGTTGGTCGCGTGGCAGCAAATCATCATTTTGCTGGCCGTGGCCAGCATGGTGCTCGGCGCATTTGCCGCTATCGGGCAGCAAAACATCAAACGCTTGATGGCTTATTCATCTATCGGTCATATGGGCTTTGCGTTGGTCGGCTTTGCCGCTGCCAGCGAGGCCGGTGTCGCAAGCGTCGTTCTTTATATGGCGCTCTATGTGGTTATGACGCTCGGCACTTTCGCCTGTATCTTATCAATGCGCCGCGATAGCGGGCCGGTGGAGCGGATTGATGATTTGGCGGGTCTCAGCCAAACGCGCCCGTTTATGGCTTTCTGTCTGGCGGTGATGATGTTCTCACTGGCCGGCATTCCGCCCATGGCCGGTTTCTTCGGCAAGCTGTTCGTGTTCCGCGCCGCCATTGATGCCGGACTGTATTCGCTGTCCATTATCGGCGTATTGGCTAGCGTGGTCGGGGCTTATTATTATTTGCGTATTGTCAAAGTCATGTATCTCGACCCACCTGCCGATGAGGTCAATGAGCCCATGCCGCGCGAGCTTTCCATTTTGGCAGGCGTGATGACGGCTTTCACATTATTGTTCTTCATCTATCCGACGCCATTGGTTGAATTGGCCGATATGGCGAGCAGCGTGCTGGTACAAAGCGATTTGTCACTGGCCGTAGACTAAATCGGTGACCGATTTACCCAAGGGCTATCAACTCCGTCACCTCGCAGAGGTGGACAGCACCAATGAAGAGGCGCGCCGCATGGCCGCCGCGCATGAAACCGTGCCGACATGGATTGTCGCTGACCGCCAGACGGCAGGGCGCGGGCGGCGCGGGCGCGCCTGGCAATCGCCCGTCGGCAATCTGATGACGACCCTTTATCTGCCGATAAGTTTTGACGCAGTGAAGGCCGGGCAGTTGGCTTTCGTTGCCGGTTTGGCGTTGGAGCGCACGGTCAGCGCGCTTATCGGGTCGCACGCCACAGTCAGTTTAAAATGGCCTAATGATGTGCTGATTGATGGCAAGAAAGCCTCCGGCATTTTGTTGGAGAGCGCTATGCGTGACAATAAAATCGATTGGGTGGCCATCGGTCTCGGCCTCAATCTGGCGCACCATCCGGATAACACGCCTTATCCGGCAACCAGTCTGGTCGCCCATATGGATACGCCGCCAAGCAATTTGGCGGCTTTGCAAATTCTTGCACAAGCTTTTGATGATGTGCTTCGGCAATGGCGCAATGGCGGTTTCGGGCCGGTTTTGCAAGCTTGGCGCGCTGTTGCGCATGGTCTGGGTGGGCCGATTGTCGCAAGACTGGAAAATGAGACTTTCGAGGGTATTTTTAAAGATATTGATGATAAGGGCGCTTTGATATTGCAAAGCGCTGAAGGTGAAACCCAAACGATTGATGCGGGTGATGTGTTTTTTCCGGACCGAGATTGAATGAGCAGTAAGGATAATAAAGAACTGGTTTTTCTGCCGCTTGGCGGCACGGGCGAGATTGGTATGAATTGCAATCTCTATGGCTATGGCGCGCGCGGCAAACGGCAGTGGATTATGGTCGATTTGGGCGTCACCTTTGCCCGTCACACTGACCCGGGCATTGATGTCATCACGCCGGATATTGCTTTCATCGAAAAGCAGAAAAAGAATTTGCTCGGCTTGCTGCTGACGCATGGCCATGAAGACCATATCGGCGCGGTGGCGCATTTATGGCCGCGCCTGCAATGCCCCGTCTATGCGACGCCGTTTACCGCTGCTTTGGTGCGCGGCAAGCTGGCCGAAGCGGGTCTGCTGGAAGAAGTGCCATTGCATATTATTGAACCGGACGCGCATCTCAATATCGGCCCGTTTTCCATCGATTATATTTGCCTGACGCATTCCATTGCCGAGCCGAGCGCTTTGGCGATTGAGGTTGATGGCGGACGTATTTTGCATACCGGCGATTGGAAAATCGACCCCGATCCGGTGATTGGTCGCCTGACTGAAGTTGAGCGTCTGAAAAAGCTGGGCGATGCCGGTATTGATGCAATTATTTGCGACAGCACCAATGTGCTAAGCCCGGGCCGCTCGGGCTCTGAAGCCGATGTAGGACGAATGTTGCAAGAGGTGGTCAATGAAAGCACGGGCCGTGTGGTCATCACCACTTTTGCCTCTAATGTGGCACGGCTGACCAGCATTGCTGAAGCAGCGGTCAAAAGCGGTCGCCATTTGTGTCTGGCCGGTCGCGGTATGCATAAAATTTATCAGGCAGCACGCGAGACCGGCTATTTGACGCAATTCCCCGAATTGATTGATGAAAGCGATGCCGGTTATTTGCCGCCTGCAAAACTACTGATTTGCTGCACCGGCAGCCAGGGCGAAAGCAATGCCGCTTTGGGGCGCATGGCCAATGGTCGTCATCCGCATTTAACCTTGGAGGCCGGTGACCGCGTTATTTTCTCGTCGAAAATGATACCGGGCAATGAGACGGAAATTCTGGCGTTGCAAAATCTCTTGGCGCAAATCGATGTCGAGATTATTTCGCCAAACGGTTCAGATATTCATGTCTCGGGCCATCCGTGCCGCGATGAGCTGACTGATATGTATCAATGGGCGCGCCCGCGTGCTGCCATTCCGGTGCATGGCGAGCATCGTCACTTGATTGCCCATGCTGCGCTGGCCAAAGAGTTGGGCGTTGAAGAGCCGTGCCGCGTGCATAATGGTGATATTGTCCGCCTTGCACCGGCACCGACGGAGGTGATTGACGCCGTGCCGAGTGGGCGGCTTTACCTCGACGGCGCAATTATGACCGATGGCACATCGGTGGCTTTGAAAGAGCGTCGCAAGCTTTCTTATAATGGCGCCGTTTTTGTTGCCATTCCGGTTGATGCAGGCAATCGCTTGGCCGGGCAGGTGGAAGTTGATTTGGTCGGCTCGCCGGAAGATGACGGCATGGTGAAATTGAGCGATTGGGCGCTTGATGCTGTCGAGCGCGCCATTCCGTCAAACGGCCGCCTGACACCGGAACGCGCCGAGCATGATATCAGCGTCGCCATAAGGCGGGAATTGTCGCGCCGTTGGGGCAAGAAGCCAATGGTCGTGGTAAGCTTTGTCAGCGTCTAGGAGGCAAGATGATTAAAATCGGTTTCATTTTCGGTATGGCGATTTACGGCATTATTTGGTTTTTGACCTTGTTCATGGTGCTGCCCTGGGGCGTTGTCTCGCAAGCCGAGCATGGCAAAGTGCAACCCGGCTCCAGTGAAAGCGCTCCGGCGCGTCCGCTGATTTGGCAAAAGCTGGCCATTACCACGGGTTTATCGGCGGTTTTTTATTTGATTGTTTATTGGCTGCTGACCAGCGGCGCGCTGTCAAATATCGACTTGCCGTTTTTTCCCGACATTCCGGCGCGACAATAAAAAAAGCGGAACCCAAAACCGAAGTCCTAAGTCCCGCTTCAAATGTGTTTCGGACAAAGTCCGAAAGGTTCCTCCCAAAACCCGAGAACGCATCCGTTCTCATCCACGAGCAAAAAATTAACCACTATTCGTGCCGATGTCACCCGTTTTTTACGTTTTTGTGACATTTACTTGCGCCAATGTGAAGCCATGTTAAGAGTTATGACTTAATGGCTTAGAACAAGGAAAGATTCATGCGTCTGTCGGAGTATTTTTTACCGACCTTAAAGGAAAATCCCAGCGAAGCGCAGATTGTCTCGCATCGCCTGATGTTGCGCGCCGGTATGGTGCGCCAAAGCGCAGCAGGGATTTATAGCTGGCTGCCGCTGGGTTTGCGCGTGTTGAAAAAAATCGAGCAGATTGTGCGCGAGGAGCAAGACAGGGCGGGGGCGATTGAGGTTCTGATGCCGACATTGCAACCGGCTGAGATTTGGCGCGAGTCGGGTCGTTATGATGATTACGGCAAGGAAATGCTGCGCATCACCGACCGCCATGAGCGTGACTTGCTTTATGGCCCGACCAATGAAGAGCTGATAACGCAGATTTTCCGCGACAATGTGAAAAGCTATCGCGACCTTCCGAAAAACCTATATCACATTCAGTGGAAATTTCGCGATGAAATCCGTCCGCGCTTCGGCGTCATGCGCGGTCGCGAGTTTTTGATGAAAGACGGCTATAGCTTTGACATTGATGAAGCAACCGCGCGCCATGCCTATCAAAAAATGTTTGTCGCTTATTTGCGCAGCTTTCGCCGCATGGGGCTGAAAGCCTTGCCGATGGCGGCCGATACCGGGCCGATTGGCGGCGATTTGAGTCATGAGTTTATTATTTTGGCGGAAACCGGTGAGTCGGAAGTGTTCTGCCATGCTGATATTCTCGACCTGCCGGTGCCGGAAGCTGATTATGACGGCAATCTTGATGCGGTGATTGACAGCTTCACGCAATTTTATGCGCGCACGGATGAACTGCATGATGGCGATAAATTTGCCGCCGATGTGCCAAGCGACAAGCAAGTGACGGCGCGCGGCATTGAAGTTGGCCATATTTTCTATTTCGGCACCAAATATTCTGAGCCGATGAAGGCTATGGTGGTGGGGCCGGACGGCAAGGATGTTGCCGTTCACAGCGGTTCTTACGGCATTGGCGTGTCGCGCCTCGTTGGTGGCATTATTGAAGCCAGCCACGATGATGACGGCATTATCTGGCCATGGCCTGTTGCGCCGTTTCATGTCGGGGTGGTCAATTTGAAGGCCGGCCATGAAGGCTGCGATGCATTGTGCGAAAAACTGAACGATGCGCTGACACAAAACGGCCTTGATGTGCTCTATGATGATAGGGATGAACGTGCCGGAACAAAGTTTTCCGATATGGATTTGATAGGTCTGCCTTGGCAAGCGGTTATCGGCCCGCGCGGGGCGGAAAACGGTGAAGTTGAAGTGAAAAACCGTGCCACCGGTGAAAAGCAGGTTTTGGCCTTTGATGCAGCAGTGGCATTGCTGTCCGCGCCGCCTGAAAAATAACGGAAACGGGTAAATGATGAGCAAGGCTTTCGGCTCTCTTGAATGGCATATTGCGGGGCGCTACTTACGCGCAAAACGGCGCGAGAGCTTTATATCCATCATCGCCGGCATTTCTTTCCTCGGCATTATGCTCGGTGTGGCGACGCTGATTGTGGTGATGGCGGTGATGACCGGTTTTCGCGCTGATTTGCTTGACCGCATTTTGGGGGTCAACGGTCATGCCACCATTCGCCCCTATGAAACCCGCTTTATTGATCGTGAGGTGCTGGCTGCTCAGCTGCAAAAACTCGAGGGAGTAGTGATGGCTACGCCGCTGGTTGACGGTCAGGCCATGTTGTCTTCAGGCGATGCAGCGCGCGGTGTTTTGCTGCGCGGCCTGCCGGTTGAAAAACTGCAAAAACTGCCGAGCCTGAAAGACAATGTCATTGACGGCTCGCTGGCGGCGCTGGCACAGCCAAAAACCATTGCCGTGGGCGCACGCCTCGCTGAGCGCTATGGCTTTCAGCTCGGGCAAAAAATTTCACTTATCTCGCCGCGCGGCACCGTCACGCCTTTCGGCACGGCACCGCGCTTGCGGCAATTTGAGCTGGTGGCAATTTTTCGCGTCGGGCTGTCAGAATATGATTTGAATTTCACCTTTGCGTCGATTGAGACGGCCTCAAGCTTTTTCGGCTTTGGCGACCATCAAGGCGCGATTGACGTGATTATTGATGACCCTGATTTGATTGATATGCGCGCGCCGCAACTGCGCGCGGCGGCGGGGGACGACACTTATCTGACGGATTGGAAGCAGAGCAATCGCACTTTGGCCGGTGCTCTGGAGGTCGAGCGCAATGTTATGTTCCTCATTTTGACGATGATTTTGCTGGTTGCTGCGCTGAACATTATTTCCGGCCTCATCATGCTGGTGCGCGATAAAGGCCGCGATATTGCCGTCTTGCGCTCAATGGGGGCGAGCCGTGGCATGGTCATGCGCATTTTCTTTATTACCGGCGCCAGTATTGGTGTGGTCGGCACGCTGGCCGGTCTGGCGGCGGGTATTCTGTTCAGCACTTATATTGAAGAAATCCGTCAGTTCCTTATTTGGTCAACCGGTGCCAATTTGTTTCCCGCTGAAATTTATTTCCTCGAGCGCATGCCTGCACGTATTTTGCCTGCAGATGTTTTGCAAATTGCGCTGATGGCGCTGGCTTTATCCTTTTTGTCGACCTTGTATCCGGCATGGCGTGCTGCATCAATGGAGCCGGTGGAGCTGCTGCGCAATGACTGAGCATGTCGCGATTGAGAATATTCAGCGTGTTTTCACGCAAGGCGCGCGCGATTTGCACGTGCTGCGCGGCGCCAGCCTTGCATTGGCGGCGGGCGACGTCGTGGCCTTGGTTGGCCCGTCCGGTTCCGGCAAATCCAGCCTACTGCACATTGTCGGTTTGCTGGAAAAGCCCGATGGTGGCGCCATATCGTTGCGCGGTGAGTTAATTGAAATGGACAATGATCGCGCGCGAACGGCCATGCGGTTGCAGCATATCGGTTTTGTCTATCAAGCTCACAATCTGCTGCCCGAGTTCTCGGCGCAAGAAAATATCGCTATACCGGCGCGCTTGGCCGGGCAGGGGCGTGATGATGCTATGCAAAATGCCTTGGTCTCGCTGGAGCGTCTGGGTTTGGCCGATAGAGCCGATCATTTGCCTTCGCAACTCTCGGGTGGTGAACAACAGCGTGTTGCCATTGTTCGGGCACTGGCCAATCAACCCAGTCTTGTTCTGGCTGATGAGCCGACGGGCAGTCTCGACGGCGCGGCAGGAGAGAAGGTTGCTGATTTACTGCTTGAGGAAGCCAAGACACAAAATGCTGCCGTTTTGCTGGCAACGCATGATCTGGACTTGGCCGCACGCGCCGACCGCATTGTGCGTTTGCACGATGGTATTATTCATTCTGATTGAATAACGCATTGTTTTTATAAGGTTTTAATTCCTGTTGACAAAAGAACATAACAAGAACATATTATCGCCTTAGGAGATAAGACCATGAAAAACATTCTTGAAGATATTGCCGCTATCTGCACTTTGCTGGGCATGGGCACCGCCATCATCATGTGGGGCTCAATCGGGCAGGCGCTGGCCGGTTAAACGATTAGGGTTATCCCCCTGAAAATAGGCCTGCTTGGCTGACAGCCGGGATTGCTGCGCTAAACTGAAATCCGTTTAGTGATTCCGTTTGCGTGTGGCATGTCAGTAGCAGAAACAACAATATCCGAGACCCGTCTGATGCGGCCCAAATTCGTCCATCTGCGCACGCATAGCGCTTATTCCCTGCTGGAAGGGGCATTGCCTGTCAAAACGCTGACACAAACCGCCCTGGCATCATCTATGCCGGCGCTGGCGGTGACCGATCGCAATAATTTGTTCGGAGCGTTGGAATTTGCCGAAACCGCCGCCGGTTTGGGCGTGCAGCCGATTATTGGCGCGACCCTCAACATTCGCGATGGCGATATAAGCGGCGATTTGGTGTTTCTGGTCAAAAACGAGGCGGGCTATACTAATTTGATGGCGCTCATCAGCGCGGCGCATCTCGAGAGCGAAGGCAAGCAAGGGCCGGGCGTAGCCTTTGAGGAGATTGCCGCTTCCGCCGACGGCCTAATCTGTCTGACCGGCGGCCCTGACGGTTTGATAAATCGGCTATTGGAAAGCAATCAAACTGAGGCCACAAATAATAAAATATCTATATTAAACAGTATCTTCAGAGATAATCTTTATATAGAACTTCAGCGATATGGTGACGCCTCGGAAGATGAGGTTGAGGCGCAATTGGTTGATTTTGCCTATGCTATGGAATTGCCCTTAGTAGCCACTAATCAGGCCTATTTTGCTTCGGCAGATGACTATCGCGCCCATGACGCGCTGATTTGTATTGCCGAAGGACGTTACATTAACGAGGAAGATCGCCGCCGTCTGACCCCGGAGCATCGCTTGAAATCGGCGGAAGAAATGTGCGCGCTGTTTGCCGATTTGCCGGAAGCGTTGGAAAACACGGTTGAAATTGCCCAGCGTTGCGCGTTTCGGCCGACCGAACACGCACCGATTTTGCCGGCTTTCTCGAAAGATGATGAGTTGGCGGAGCTGTCGCGGCAGGCGCAAGAAGGGCTGACGGCGCGCTTGCAGCAAGTTGAGGCGGTGGCCGATGAGCAAGCCTATCGTGACCGCCTCGCATTTGAGCTGAAAGTCATCGCCGATATGGGTTTTCCCGGCTATTTCCTTATCGTTGCCGATTTTATCAAATGGGCGAAGAGCAATAATATCGCGGTCGGGCCGGGGCGTGGGTCGGGTGCCGGTTCCGTTGTTGCGTGGGCGCTGACCATTACCGATCTCGATCCATTGCGGTTCAATCTTCTTTTTGAGCGTTTTTTGAACCCTGAGCGGGTTTCCATGCCCGATTTTGATATTGATTTCTGCCAGTCGCGCCGCGATGAGGTGATTGCCTATGTGCAGCAGAAATATGGCCGCGATCAGGTCGCGCAAATCATCACTTTCGGGAAACTGCAAGCGCGCGCCGTGCTGCGCGATGTCGGGCGCGTCTTGCAAATGCCCTATGGGCAAGTTGACCGCTTGTGCAAAATGGTGCCGAACAATCCGGCCAATCCGGTGACTTTGGCTGAAGCCATTGACGGTGAGCCGCGCTTGCAAGCCGAGCGCGACAGCGACCCACAAGTGGCTGAACTGATTGAAATCAGCCTCAAACTGGAAGGGCTTTATCGCCACGCATCAACCCATGCCGCCGGTGTGGTGATTGGTGACCGGCCTTTGCAGCAGCTTGTGCCGCTTTACCGCGACCCGAAATCGGATATGCCGGTGACGCAATTCAATATGAAATGGGTTGAAAAAGCGGGACTGGTGAAGTTTGACTTTCTCGGCCTGAAAACCCTGACCGTTCTGGAAAAAGCGGTCGAGTTGCTGGCGGAGACCGGCGTCCGTGTCGATATCAATGGTCTGCCGCTCGATGATAAGGCGACCTATGAGTTGATGAGCCGCGGCGATACGGTCGGCGTGTTTCAGCTGGAAAGCGCCGGTATGCGCGATGTGCTGCGTAAAATGAAACCCGATAAATTCGAAGACATTATCGCTCTGGTGGCGCTCTATCGCCCGGGCCCGATGGATAATATTCCGCTTTATATCGCCCGTAAAAAAGGCGAGGAAGAACTCGATTACCTCTATCACACGCTGCAACCGATTTTGCAGGAAACCTACGGCGTGATGATTTACCAAGAGCAGGTGATGCAAATTGCACAAACCCTGTCGAGCTATTCGCTGGGCGAAGCCGATTTGCTGCGCCGCGCCATGGGTAAAAAGATTAAAGAAGAAATGGCGGCGCAAAAAGCGCGCTTTGTCGATGGCGCAGTTGAAAATGGCGTGCCGAAAAACAAAGCGGCTGAAATTTTTGACCAAGTCGACAGCTTTGCCGGTTATGGCTTCAACAAAAGCCACGCCGCCGCCTATGCGTTGATTGCCTATCAAACCGCATGGCTGAAGGCCAATCATCCCGTTGCTTTCTATGCCGCCTCCATGTCGCTGGACTTTGAGCGCACAGAGAAACTCAATATCTTCAAGCAGGATGCCGCCAAGCACGACATCACGGTTCGTATTCCTGACGTCAATCGCTCTGAGGCGTGGTTTGCGATTGACGGCAATGAGGTGTTTTATGCGCTGTCGGCCATTCGTAATGTTGGCAGCCAAGCCATGCAATCTTTGGTTGATGAACGCAAAGCCAATGGGCCGTTTAAAGACGTATTTGATTTCGCGCGCCGCACGGCCGGTATCGGCCTCAATAAAAGATTGCTCGAGCATCTTATCGCCGCCGGTGCGCTGGACAGTCTGGAGCCTGACCGCGCCAAGCTGATGGGTGGCATAGAGATATTGCTCGGCGAGGCCAGCATTACCCAGTCTGAGAAAGAGACGCAGCAGGAAAACCTGTTCGGTGAAGCCGATGTGAGCGAGAGCACCACCTTGCCGCCACCGCTTGTGCCTTGGTCAACCATGGACCGGCTGTCGCACGAGTTTAATGCCATCGGTTTTTTTCTCTCGGGTCATCCGCTTGACGATTATAAATCGCTATTGCAGCGCGCCCGCGTCGCCTCTTTTGAGGATTTGGAAAGTCGCGTCGAGAAAGAGGTCTTGGTCGCCGGTGCGGTGATTAAGGTCGATGAGCGCAAATCGAAAAAGGGCAATCCGTTTGCTTTCATCACCCTGTCAGATGCGACCGGCCAATTTGAAATGACCGCCTTTTCGGAAGTGCTGAACGGCTCGCGCGAAATTTTGCAGGTCGGTGCATTGGTTGTGGCCTCAGTGACCATTAACCGCGAGGAGGGCGATTTGCGCCTCTTGGTGGAAAGTCTGCGGCCGGTTGATGATGTCGTCGCCAATACGGAGGCGGGCTTGCGTATATTTGTCGAAAAGCCAGAGGCCTGCGCCGGTTTGCGCACGCGGCTTGAAGATGTCGAGCAGCCCAAACACAAAAGGGGTGGTGAGGTGTCTTTGGTCATAATGACGCCGGAGCGCGAAGTGGAAATGCGCCTGCCCAATAAATATGCCATTAACCCGCGTATTGCCGGTGCCATTAAGGCGGTGCCGGGCGTTCTTCACGTCGAAGAAGTTTAATTTAAATCACCATTATTTTGCTTGCGAGACGCGCCTGAATTGCCTATACCACGCGCATTACTCACGCGGGGACTGCCCAATTGCCGGGCGACTTTCGTGTCGAACATGAGGTTCGATGATAACCCTGCGGCGGATTAACGAGAGAAAGGAAGGCAACGCAATGGCTGCACTGCCCGATTACAATATGCGTCAACTGCTGGAAGCAGGGGTGCATTTTGGTCACCAAACCCACCGTTGGAACCCTAAAATGGCGCCGTTTATTTTCGGCGATCGTAACGGTATTCACATTATGGACTTGTCGAAAACCGTGCCGATGCTGCATCAGGCGCTGGTTGCCGTTAAAGATGTCGTCGCCTCCGGCGGTCGTGTGCTTTTTGTCGGCACGAAACGTCAAGCCAGTGAGCCGATTGCCCGCCATGCCGGTCAATGCGCACAATATTTCATGAATTCACGCTGGCTCGGCGGCACGCTGACCAATTGGCAGACCATTTCCAATTCCATCAAGCGTCTGCGCGAGTTGGAAGAAATGCTGGGCGGCGATGGTGCCAGCGGCCTGACCAAAAAAGAAATTCTTAATCTGACACGCGAGCGCGACAAGCTTGAGCTTGCGTTGGGCGGCATTAAAGAAATGGGCGGCGTGCCTGAACTGATGTTCGTTGTAGACACCAATAAAGAGGCGATTGCCATTGCCGAAGCAAAAACACTCGGCATTCCAGTGGTTGCTATCGTCGACAGTAATTGCAACCCCGACAGCATTGATTATCCGATACCGGGCAATGATGACGCGGCGCGCGCCATTGAACTCTATTGCGGACTGGTTTCAAAAGCGGTGATTGCCGGTATTGAAGAAAGCAGTTCATCAGCAGGTATCGATTTGGGCGCGGCGGAAGAGCCGGCGGCCGAACCGGCCCTTGAAGAAGCCCCTGCTGAAGAAGCTCGGGCTGAAGAAGTGGCAGAAGAGCCTGCCGCTGAGGAAGCGCCTGCTGAAGAAGTGGCAGAAGAGCCTGCCGCTGAGGAAGCGCCTGC
>Ga0181568_10005025_pt1 | contig 11700 bp, 5 predicted proteins | sample 101ome_20_FD_133758 | JGI IMG/M metagenome (GOLD analysis project Ga0181568, IMG submission 133758) | Coastal salt marsh microbial communities from the Groves Creek Marsh, Skidaway Island, Georgia - 101404AT metaG (megahit assembly) | ecosystem: Environmental > Aquatic > Marine > Intertidal zone...
AGCCCAGGGTGAAACCCTGGGTCTTGAGCGATTGGGCCTTCAGCCCTGAAAGGGCGAGACAAACCTCGATGCAGGAACCGAACGATTGTCCCGCCCCTACAGGGCTTGTGCTTGTTTGGGACGAATCCCAAGGGTTTCACCCTGGGCTCTGTTGTCCCGGCCCTTCAGGCCTGAAAGACGTCTGATTTCAGCGAGTTGCAAGGCCGTCTGAACAACGTTGCGTTGCCGAAGAGTCCACGACCTACCTTCGCACCCGGCGCACGTCCACGTAATGCACGCCGGTGGTGGTTCCATTGATGTCGATCCAGGCTTCCACGCGGCCATGGCCTTCCAGGAGTTTGACCGACTTGAAGGTGTGGTCTTTCGAGCCTCTGGAGACGCGGGCTTTTTCGGCGACGTCGCCAATCTTCAGGTGGATGGAGCCCTTGTCCGGCAACTCCGCGAAGCGGAGTATGAATTCGTAGGTTCCGTCGCGCTCGATGTAGGTCTCCCAATAGCCGAGTCCGTCGGAGCGCCAGCTTGCGCGGGGTCCCCGCCAGTCCTGCCGGGTGAGCGTGGTGGGGTTCTGCTTGACCGAGCCGAGGTAAATCCAAGGCGGTTCGTAGCCGCGGGTGGCGCTGACGTCGTCGAACCACTGGTCGTAGTCGCGCTTCATGTCGCGGACGAGGTCAGGGTAGGCGCCGGCGAGGTCGTTCTGTTCGTAGGGGTCGTTGACCATGTCAAAGAGTTCGAACTTCGGGTTGGCCGGGAAGGCCCCGTCGCCGCGACCGAGGGCCTGGACGAGCTTGTAGTTTTGGGAACGCGCGGCGAAGGCGCGGTAGCGCTCGGGCGCGTCGCCGCGATGCCACTGGAAGTAGAGGGTGCGGTTGCTCCAGGAAAGCTTGTCTCCGGGTTGCAGGGTGAGCAGCGGATGCAGGCTGATGCCGTCAAACAGGACGTTGTTCGGAGCCGTGACGCCGCAAAGGTCGAGGATGGTGGGTGCGATGTCGATATGGGCGGCGATGAGATTGTAGCGGCGTCCGGCGGGGAGGTTGTTCTTCCAGCGGACGAACATGGGGACCTTGATGCCGCCGTCATAGACGCTGCCCTTGCGTTCGCGCAGGCCGCTGTTGTAGCGCGGTTGTTGGGGGCCGTTGTCGGTCAGGAAGATGATCACGGTTTTCTCATCCAGCTTGAGATCCTCCAGCTGGTCCAGGATGTCGCCGACATTGTCGTCGATGTTTTCGACCATGCCGTAGACCTTGGAGGTGGCGTCCTTGTCGATCTTGGCGACCGGGCGGCCGGTCTGGGGGAAGGCGGAGGGTGACAGGTCCATCTGCTGGTAGGTCTGTTCGTAGACATTGGGGACCTGCAACGGCGTGTGCGGCGCGTTGTAGGGAAGGTAGACGAAGAAGGGGCGCCTCCGGTTCTTCCTGATGAAATCCATGGCGGCCTGGGTGAAGACATCGGTGCAGTAGCCCTTGGTGTTCACTTCCCGGCCGTTCTCGCTGAGTGTGGGATTGAAGTAGGTGTTGCCGGGGGGATCGGAAGGCTGCGCAATGCCGCCGCCCATGTGAACCAGCGATTCGTCAAAGCCCTGGTCCATCGGCCGCAGGGGATAGTTGTCGCCCAGGTGCCACTTGCCGAAGATGCCGGTCCGATAGCCGGCCTCGTTGAGCATCTCGGCGATGGTGACCTCGTCGCCATGCATCATGGCGCGACCGAGCCAGGTGTCGACGACCCCGGTGCGGTAATTGTAGCGGCCGGTCATCAGGCTGGCCCGCGTGGGCGCGCAGACGGGGGAGACAAAAAAGTTCTCGAAGCGGACGCTCTCGTTGGCGAGCCGGTCGATGCGGGGCGTGCGGATCTTCGGGTTGCCATGGAAGCCGAGGTCGCCGTGGCCCTGATCGTCGGTCATGATCAGGATCACATTCGGGCGGTCGCGCCGGGAGGCCGCTTCGGTGACGAAGGCGGTCGTCGCGACGAGCAAGGAAAGAGCGAGGGCAGGAATCCGCAAATTCATAAGGATTTGGAGCATAGGCGGGAAACCGCGGCTGCGTCGATGATGGATTTGGCGGGAAGCCGGGGGGCGGGTGAAACCGGGATGAGGCGACGTGAATGGAGATGACTGTGTCGGAGACCTGCGGTAGCAGCGCGACAACGCTCCGGCGTTCAGGTCGGGCCGCCCGCGCAGCTGATTTCCAAGGCGCTGCGGCTGGTCCCGAAGACGGGACACAACCGCGCTTCGCCCAATTGCAACCGTGCCCGAGGGAAACCTTCAAGTCGTCCGCGTCCTTGATTTGTCGACCGCGTTCCGGGCAGAATCCCGGGATGTTCCGGCGTCCCGTATTCGCGCTCATTGCCATGGCGTGCGTCTCGCTTTCACAGGCTGCGGTCGCGGATGAGGGAGCCGTGATTGGCGGGATGAACCGCGCCGAGGCGAAGGCCTGGTGGGCCTTTCAACCGTTGCCGGAACCGGGGTGGCATCCATCGGCGGCGACCATCGACGCGTTTCTCGACCGGGAACTTGAGGCGCGTTCCTTGGATTCGTCCGACCCGACCGACAAACGCGCGCTGATTCGGCGGGCGACCTACGACTTGACCGGACTCCCGCCCACGCCGGAAGCGGTGGTCGATTTCCTGGCCGATGAGGCGCCCGAAGCCTTCGCGAAGGTCATCGAACGCTTGCTCGCGTCGCCGGACTACGGCGTGCGCTGGGGTAGGCATTGGTTGGATGTTGTGCGTTATGCGGACACCGCCGGCGAAAACTCGGACCGCCCGTTGCCGCACGCCTGGCGTTATCGGAACTGGGTGATTGATTCCTTCAATCGCGACCTGTCGTTCCGCGAGTTTGCGCGACTGCAGATCGGAGGCGACCTGTTACGGGCGGGGGAAAGCTTGGAACGGCGGAATGAGGGAGTGATCGCGACGGGCTACCTGGCTGTTGCGCGAAGGTTCGGACACGACATTGACCACAATCTGCACCTGATGAACGAGGATGTGATCGATAATCTGGGCAAGAGTTTCCTGGGGCTTTCACTGGGGTGTGCGCGCTGTCACGACCACAAGTACGACGCGGTCAGCATGAAGGACTATTACGCGCTCTACGGCATTTTCAGCAGCACGCTGTTCTCGTTTCCCGGATGCGAGCCGCGGGGGCAGCCCAAGGATCTGATTCCGCTGATCGATCCGAAGCAGGCGGCGGGAATGATGGCTGATTTTCAGAAGCGGAAGTCGGCGTTTGAGAACCGCGGGAAGTCGGAGATGGAGCTGGCGGCGCGGATCAAGTTGTTGGCGGAGAAGTCATACCAGGTCCTAACCGAGGCCAGGGTGGCGGAGGCCGGCTCAACTGCGTTCGGAAAGGAAGCCGGCTCGAAGCTTGAACGATTCGCTCTGCGCAAAGGCGAGGTTCTTCAACTGGCTGTCCTGCCGAATGGCGGCCATGGGGCGGATTCCACGCTGGTCGAGTGGAAGATCGCGCAGCTCAAGGATGGCGGAAAGACCTGGTCGACCGCGGATCTGATCCCGGTCCTGACCCAGGGCGATGCGCCGGTCATCGAGGACAGGGGCGCGGCGTGGTTGTTCATGGAAGTCACGGACGGGCCGGTGTTCCTTCGGGAAAAGCACGATCAGATTGCCGGACACAGCCGGTTGAAGAAATGGGGCTTGGGCGATACGCCATCTGTCTTCGTCAATGCCGGGGAACAGTTGAAAGTCTGGACCACGTTGCCGGCGAGGACCTTCTTCGTGCATCCCGGGCCCAAGCGAACGGTCGCCGTCGCCTGGGTCTGTCCCGAGGACGGCGATTACCGGATTTCCGGGCGCGTGGCGGATGCGCACCCGGCCGGCCTCGACGGCGTTTCCTATCGATTGGAACATTTCGCCTCAGACGAACTGGGGCCGGGATTGGTCGCAATGGGCCGGCCGGCGGAGAAAGCGATCATGCCGGAGAGGCCGGTGTATCCCGTGGCCTATGCGGTGCGGGACAATGTGTCGGCCAACACGCGGGTGCAGAGGGCGGGCGACCCGGAGAATCTGGGCGAAGAAATCGCGCGACGATGGCTTGAAGTGTTCGGCGGCGATCAACTTCCCCATGACGCGGGCAGCGGTCGCGCGCAGCTTGCCGACTGGGTGACGAACCAACCGTTGTTCGCCCGGGTGACCGTCAACCGCATCTGGCTCTGGCATTTCGGGCGCGGACTGGTCGCGTCGCCGAATGATTTCGGAGCGCGGGGCCGTCTGCCGACGCATCCGGAACTGTTGGACTGGTTGGCGGCGCAGTTTGTCGCCAGCGGTTACAGCGTCAAGGCGATGCATCGCCTGATCATGCAGACGCGGGCTTACCGGCGCGACTTCGGTGGGGCGGCCCTTGCCGACAAGGATCCGGACAATCGTTGGCTGGCCCGGTTTGAACGACGGCGGCTTACCGCTGAAGAACTGCGCGACAGTCTGTTGTTTGTTTCCGGACGGCTCGACCCCACTCCGGGAAGGGCGCACCCGTTTCCGAAGGAGGAAACTTGGAAGTTCTCCCAGCACAATCCATTCAATGCGGTTTATCCGACGAATCGCCGCAGTGTGTATCTCATGCGGCAGCGGCAGCGGAATCATCCCTTCCTGAACCTGTTCGACGGGGCGGATCCGAATGCCAGCACGCCGGCGCGCCGAACGACCACGGCCCCGACGCAGGCCTTGTATTTCATGAACGACCCGTTCTTTCACGAACAGGCCGCGGCGGCTGCGGAGCGGTTGTTGAAGGCGTTCGAGAACGACAGGGAACGTATCGCGGCGATCTATGAGCGGCTTCTGCAACGCCCGCCGACGGATGACGAAATCAGCCAAGCCATGAGTTTCGTGAAGGCCTATCCCGCCTCGCCGGAGGAAAAGTGGTCAGCCTTCGCGCGCCTGATCCTGGCGGGCAACGAATTCCTGCACGTCGATTGAAACGGAACACGGAATGAATCCAGCCCGAACAACGCCGACTGCCGATCGTCGCGGATTCCTGCGCTCCGCGGTCGCAGGTTCGATGTTGATGCCGGGGATTGTTGAAAACCTGCTGGCGGAGAGTGGCGATCCGTTGGCGGCGCGTTCGCCGCATTTTCCGGGCAGGGCGAAGCGCGTGATCTTCCTGTTCATGACGGGCGGCGTTTCGCACGTGGACACCTTCGATCCCAAGCCGGCGCTGACGCGCGATCATGGCAAGGAGATCAAGGCGGACCACCCGGAGATCAAGAATCGCCCCGGTTACGAGAAGATCTATCTCAAGCGTCCGCAATGGAGTTTTGCGCCGCACGGCCAATGCGGGACGGAGGTCAGCGAACTTTTCCCCCATGTTGCGAAGCGCGTGGACGACATCGCGTTGATACGCTCGATGCACACGGGGCATTCGAATCATTACAACGCGACCCTGGGCATGCATACAGGCTCCTATAACTTCGCGCGGCCGAGCATCGGGTCGTGGGTCAGTTACGGCCTCGGTTCCATGAACCGCAACCTGCCAGCCTTTGTCGTGATTGCGCCCCGGCAGACCTATGCGGGCTCGCAGGTGTTTGCCAGTGATTTTCTGCCGGGCGAGCACCAGGGAACCTTGGTTGTTCCAGGCGCGCGGCCTGTGGAGAATGTGACGCCGCGAACGCCGCTGGATCGACAGCGTCTGGAATTGGCGGCGCTGCGGAAGATGAATGAGGCGCATCTTGCTTCGCGGGGAGGGGACGCCCGATTGCAGGCGCGCCTGCGAACGTTTGAAACGGCGTTTGGCATGCAGATGGCCGTGCCTGACGCATTCGATCTGACTTCGGAATCGGATTCGACGCTGGCCGGTTACGGCTTGAAGCGCGGTCAGACCAGCGGTTTTGGATGGCAGTGTATTGCGGCGCGGCGACTTGCCGAACGGGGCGTGCGATTCATTGAATTGATCGACACGGGTTCCTCGGGAAACTGGGACGCGCACGGCGACATGATGACGCATGTCGGCCTCGCAAAGAATGTGGATCAACCGATCGCGGCGCTGCTGGCCGATTTGAAACAACGCGGCATGCTCGAGGACACCCTGGTCGTGTGGACGACGGAGTTCGGCCGCACGCCCTTCAACAACCAGGCCGACGCCAAGGGGCGCGAGCATCATCCCTGGGCGTTCAGTTCCTGGCTTGCCGGAGCGGGAGTGCGAAGCGGATCGGTGATCGGGACCAGCGACGAGATCGGCCTGCGCGCGGCGGACAATCCCGTTCACATGCACGATTTTCACGCGACCATCCTTCACCTGATGGGCTTCGATCATGAACGGCTGACTTATCGACACGCGGGCCGGGATTTTCGTCTGACCGATGTATTTGGGCGCGTGGTCCCGGAGGTTCTGGCGTGACCGGAAGGGGCGGCCAATGAGAGCGCCGATGAGCATCCGCCGGATCTCGGTCGCCTTGATTGCGCTGGCTTGGGCGTTCGTGCCGCTTCCGTTCGATGCGGGGGGATCTGAGGACAATGTCGCGGAGGCCGCCTGGAAGGAGGAATTGGCCGCGCGCTCCGAGTGGTGGAGTCTGCAGCCGCCCAAGGCGACGAATCCTCCAATCGTCAACGACAAGGACTGGGCCGCTGAGCCGGTTGATCGATTTGTTCTTGCGAAGCTTCTCGAGACCGGCCTGAGGCCGGCGCTTTCGGCTGAGCCGTTGGTTCTGTTGCGTCGCTTGTCTTTGGCGCTGACCGGTCTGCCTCCCGATCCGCAACGGGTGGCTGGCTTCCCGACGCAATTTGCCCGGGATCCCGATCTCGCATTGGCGCGCCTGGTGGACGAACTTCTGGCTGCGCCGCAGTTTGGCGAAAGGTTCGCGCGGCATTGGATGGACGTTGTCCGCTATACCGACACCTATGGTTATGAATGGGATATTCCGGCCAAGGGATCCTGGGAATACCGCGATTATCTCATCCGCGCGTTCAATGACGACATCGGGGTCGACCAGTTCATCCGGGAGCAGGTCGCCGGGGATCTGCTGGAGAGGCCCCGGATCAACCGTGTCGCGGGCGTCAACGAAAGCCTGATCGGGCCGATGTTTTATCATCTTGGGGAGCATCGGCACGGCAGCAGTCTGGCGTTCAACGGCATTCACCAGGAGATGATCGACAACAAGATCGACGCCTTCTCGAAGACCTTCCTGGCCATGACGGTCGCCTGTGCGCGTTGCCACGATCACAAGTTGGACGCCATCTCACAGCGGGATTACTACGCCTTGGCGGGGGTGTTCATGACGCCGCGTTGGATGCCGCGTGCCATCGACGCGCCGGAGCGGTATGAGTCGGAGATCGCGGAGTTGAAGCGGTTGCGGGCGGAGATCCGGAAGGAACTCGGGAAAGTCTGGAGCGGCGTGGATCTCGAGCCGGCGCAACTTCGCGCGTGGTTGGCCGAATGTCCTGACGCGTTGGCTTCCAAAGGCCCGGAAGACATCGCGCGCCCGTTTCGGGAGTTCATGAAGGGCGGGGAGTGGAAGGGATTGGAGGCGGAAGGGCTGAGAGCCTCGGCGACGTCCGGTGAGTTGCGGATCGAAGACGAGGGGCGGACGGTGATTGCTCACGGGAAGATTCCGCTGACGGACAGCTATACCGTGCAGTTTCGCTCGGAGGCAGGCGAAGCGGATCGGCTGCGCCTGGAGGCGTTGACGCATGAAAGCCTGGGCAGCGGCGGTCCGGGACGCACAGCGCACGGGAATTTTGTGTTGTCGCAGGTTCGCGTGAAGGTGAAGCCGGAGGGGGGGCGGGAACGCGAGGTCAAGTTGGTCGCGGCGAAAGCCGACTATTCGCAGCCCAACTATCCAGTGTCTGGCGCGTTGAATTCCGCCGGGCTGGGCTGGGGCGTGGGGCTCGGCGGCAACGTGGATCGCACGGCGTGGTTTTCGTTTGCGGAGCCGGTGAAGCTGCCCCAAGGCGGCGAGTGGACGGTGATCATGGACTTCCGGCTGGGAACGCAGCATGTGTTGGGGCGGTTTCGCCTCGGCGTCGGCGGCGAAAGCCCGAGCGACGGAGCTTTGGCGGACGGGCCAGCCGTCCGCAGATGGACGGAGTTGAGCGAGGAATGGCGGAAGACGCGCGCGGATCGCCTGAAGCGCAATGAACCGTTCACCGTGTTGACCGATTTTTCGGAACCGGGCTTTCCCGAGGGTTGGGTGGTTGAAGGAAAGGGGATGGAGCACGGCCATGTCCGCGACGGGGGCTTGTTGGTCGCGCTGGAAGGCGAGGCTTTGGTTTCGCAGTTGCTTCCGCGCGGTTATCACACGCACGCCCTGTCGTCGAAGCTGCCCGGGGCGTTGAGGGCTCCCGACCCGAGGCGCATACCCGGAGGCCGGGCGCGGGTGAAGATCACGGGCGGCGAATGGGCGGGGCGATTGGCTGTGCCTCAGAATGCCCTGTTGAACGAAGGCCCGACGTTCTTTGACCCTTCCAAGCCGCCGCAATGGACGCCGGTCGACGCTTCGGTCGGATTGTCCAACGGCGTCACCCGCGTGTTGACCGAGTTCGTTACCGCCTCATTGAATCCCAATTTTCCGCCGCGGACCGGCGTGGCCCGATCAGGCAAGGTCCGCTTGCCGGACACGGACGAGGGCTTGGACAAGCGCAGCTGGTTCAGCGTCACGGGCATCGCGGCGAACAGGAGTGGGGCGGCGATGGTGGAGACGCTGGATGAGTTTGAAGGCCTGTATGAGGGCAGGAATCCGGATTCGGCCGCTGAGGTGTGGGGACGGCTGTCCGGGTGGCTCAGCGGCTCCATCGAGCGATGGCGGGAGGGGGGGGCGACTTCAGGCGATGTCCAGGTTCTCAACTGGATGTTGCAGGTCGGTTTGCTGCCGAATAACGACAAGGAGGCGCCGGCGGTTGCGGGGTTGGTCGATCGCTATCGCGAGGTGGAATCCCGCATTGGCTTCGCCCGCAGCGCCAACAGCATGGACGAACGCGATCTGGGGCCCGTGGATTACCGGTTGAATGTCCGAGGCGACGTCTACCAGGAAGGCGACGCGGTGAGGCGCGATTTCCTCGAGGCGTTTGCCGGGAAACACGGCGTCGGCGCAGCCCCGGGCAGCGGGCGTCTTGAATTGGCGGAGTATCTGTCCAGCCCGGACAACCCGCAGACGGCGCGGGTGTATGTGAACCGCGTCTGGCAGTGGGTGTTCGGGAAGGGGATCGTCCGCACGCCAAGCGACTTCGGGAAACTGGGCGACCGGCCATCGCATCCGGAACTGCTGGATTGGCTGGCGCTTCAATTCGTCAACGAGGGCTGGTCGACCAAGAAGCTGGTCCGAAGGCTTGTCCTGAGCCGGACCTTCCGTCAATCCGGCGCGGTCCAGTCGGAGGCGAAGGAACAGGATCCCGCCAATCGGCTGCTGCATCATTATCCGACGCGACGGTTGGAGGCCGAGGCGATCCGGGACGCCATGTTGGCGGTGTCCGGGAGACTGGACAGGCGTCTCTACGGCCGTCCGATCAATCCGCCGCGGAGAGCGGAGGACGCGAAGAAGCGGCTGTTTGCGGGCCCCTTGGACAGCCATGGAAGACGGTCGTTGTATCAGGAGATGTCGATCATGCAGCCGCCGGAGTTTCTGGTGGGCTTCAATCTGCCGGACCTGAAACTCCCGACTGGTTGCCGCGATGAAACGAATGTGCCGGCGCAGGCGCTGACGCTGTTGAATGACCCGCTGGCGCATCACCTGGCCGCAATCTGGGCGGAGCGTCTGATTGGGATGAAGCAGACGGATGCGGCCGGGCGCATTGCCGGCATGTTTCAGGCGGCGTTCGGGCGGAACCCGACGGAGCGGGAATCCGAGCGTTGGCTGGCCGCCGCCAGGGAGATGGCGGGGGAGGGGCCGCTGGCGGACAACGCGCAAGTCTGGAAGGAGCTTGCGCACACGGTTTTCAACACGAAGGAATTCATCTATTATCGGTGAAGATGAGCAGCCGATCTTCCAGACGTCCGGAGACTGTTTCCGGAAGCGCGAGTCGCCGGGCGTTTCTACAGTTGGCGGGCGGGGGCTTCGGTTGGCTGGCGCTTCAGGGCATTCTGGCCGCCGAGGAGAAGCGGACGCATCACACTCCCAAGGCCAGGAACGTCATCTTCTGCTTCATGGACGGCGGCCCGAGCCATGTGGACACCTTCGATCCCAAGCCTGAATTGACGAAACGCCAGGGGGAGAAGATCGGGCAGGCGGGGATGTCGCTGCAATCGCAGTCGACTCCGAACCGTGTGTGGTTCGGCAGCCCCTGGAAGTTTGCGCGCCGCGGGCAGAGCGGACTCTGGGTGAGCGACCTGTTTCCGGAGATTGCCAAGGTTTCCGACAAGTTGTGCGTGGTGCGTTCGATGACCGGCGAGTTGCCGCTGCATGGTCAGCAGGCGCTGCTGCTGCATACGGGGCGAATTCTGGGGCAGGCGCCGAGTTTCGGGGCGTGGGTTTCCTACGGCCTGGGCACGGAGAACCGAAACCTGCCCGGTTACGTTGTGTTGAACAACGACTGGGTGCCGAACGGCGGCTTGGAGAATTTCGGCAGTTCCTATCTGCCGGCGTCGCATCAGGCGACGATGGTGCGGGCGAAGGGGGCGCCGGTGGATAATGTGACGCCCGGTTCGTCGCTGGAGCGCCAACGACGCAAGCTGGAGCTGCTTGCCCGCCAGGATCGTGAATTCGCTGGAAGGGTCTCCGATCCCAATCCCATCGAGGGCGCGATCGCGAACTATGAGACCGCGTTCCGCATGCAGAGCGAGATCCCGGCGGTGACCGACATCGCCGACGAACCGGACCACATCCGGAGGCTGTATGGCGTGGATTCACCGGACGAGCATCAGCGTTACTACGCCACCCAGGCCCTGCGCGCCCGGCGAATGGTGGAGGCGGGTGTGCGCTTTGTGGAGATCACCTGCCCGAGTTTCGACGGCAACAATTCACCCTGGGATCAACACGGTCTGTTGAAGAAGAACCACGAGAAGAACGCCTTGGTGACCGAGCGGTCCGTGGCGGCGTTGATCGTGGACCTGGAGCAGCGCGGATTGCTGGATGAGACGGTCGTCGTCTGGGCGGGCGAAATGGGCCGGACGCCCCACACGCCGAAGATCACCGCGAGCTGCGGCCGCGATCATCACGTCGCCGGTTATTCGATCTTTCTGGCCGGCGGCGGCTTCAGGGGCGGGGTTGCGTACGGCGAAACCGATGAATTCGGCAATCGGGCGGTGACGGGGAAGGTCGACATCCACGACGTCCACGCCACGATACTGCATCAACTTGGCGTGAATCACGAGCGCCTGACCTTCCGCCACGGCGGGCGCGATCACAGCCTCACCGATGTGCACGGCCGGGTGATCGGAGACTGGCTGGCGTGAGAGCCCGGGGGGCGCCGTCGGTTCATTCCAGTTACAAACGGGCGGCCTTGCCGGCGTCCGTGGCTGGATATGCGGAGGGAAACTGTTTAGCCTGAGGCAAGATCACGACAGGCATGTTTCTGAACGGACACCATCGACTTCAACCTGCGCTGTTTCACCTCACGGTGGCGTTGCTCGTGTTGCTGGTTGGCGCGACGGGCGGCACGCTGTGGCTCGTTTATGAACTGCGGAAGGAGAGGCGGGCGATCAGCGAGGTTCTTCGCGTGCATACTTCGGAGAAGATTGACACCTTGGCGTCGTTTCCCGAGGAGTTTCGCTGGCAGTTGCTGCTTGCAGTCGCGCTGCTGTTTGTGCTGGGCGCCGCGTTCATCGTGCTG
>Ga0181568_10005029_pt1 | contig 11695 bp, 10 predicted proteins | sample 101ome_20_FD_133758 | JGI IMG/M metagenome (GOLD analysis project Ga0181568, IMG submission 133758) | Coastal salt marsh microbial communities from the Groves Creek Marsh, Skidaway Island, Georgia - 101404AT metaG (megahit assembly) | ecosystem: Environmental > Aquatic > Marine > Intertidal...
CACGGCAAGCAAGATCTCCTCCTCCAAGATCTCGTTGAGATCCGCCGCCTCCCCAACTATCAATGGCTCTAGACTACTCGGCAAAGCCCCTGCTTCTGCGTCACTCCAAACGCACGCCATGCGTGACCCTGTGGCGAGATGCAACTGCATTCCCTCGAGGCAGCGCTGGCAAGTGAGTCGCAACGAGACTTCAACCTGCGTCTGCACCACGTACCGCAACTCCTCGTCTCGACTAAATCGGAACTCAGCGACAGCGAGCGCATCCATCCCGATCCCGGCCTCCTTCAAGCGTGGCAGGGCCTCTAGGGATGCGGTACCTTTAATCACGACGCCCCGCGTGGCAAGACCGCGAAGATCGAGATCCTTGGGAAGCGGCCCAAATTTCATGGCGGCGGATCATACGGATGGCGCCATACGCTGTCAAAGCGCAAGATTGAGTAAAGTGCCTTGCTGGCGCAGGAGAGGTATTTTCACCAAAAACAATGCTACGCCCCCTATGAAGCTGATTTTGGCATCGACCTCTCCTTATCGCGCGGCCCTCCTCCGGCGCCTGCGGATTCCTTTTGATACGGTCGACCCACAGATCGACGAGACGCCCATAGTGGGTGAACCGCCAAAAGATCGCGCGCGACGCCTTGCTGCGTCAAAAGCGGACTCTGTGATAGCGCCAGATGCGCTCGCAATTGGCTCTGATCAGGTCGCCTGTCTGGAAGGCAAAATCCTTCGTAAACCCCTCACTCAGGATGCCGCAGTTCAGCAATTACTCTCCTGTTCCGGACGAATAATCCGTTTTTCCACCGCCGTGTCCCTGCGACACACTGGATCACAGTGGCGGGACGACCGCGTTGTCTTCTGTGATGTTCGGCTGCGTGATATTTCACAGCCCGAAGCCGAAAACTACGTTCACGTGGACCAACCCCTGAGGTGCGCAGGGAGCTTTAAGTGGGAATCGTTAGGCATCTCGCTATTTCGGTCTATCAACACCGAAGACCCGACCGCGCTGGAAGGACTGCCCCTAATTGCCGTCTGCGATCTACTGCGCGAGGCCGGCGTATCGTTACCGCTGCTCTCTGAAAAAATCTAATACCGCCTCCAGTTCGTCGGAAAGCGGGCACTCCAGCTTAATTTTCTCACCCCCCAATCTGAATGAGATGGCACCGGCGTGCAAAAAGAGCCGTTTGATGGGGGCAGCAGCGCAGCAGCGTCGGGACAGTTCCGTCTCGTACTTGGTATCGCCGAGTATGGGGTGCCCACAGTGCAGGGTGTGCACCCGGATCTGGTGTGTTCTCCCCGTCACAGGTTTGGCCTCAATCAGCGTGGCACCTGCAAAACGCTCAAGGACCCGAAATGTTGTCTCGGCCGCCTTGCCATCTGCGGCCACTTTCACAATGCGCTCACCAGAGACCGTATGATGCTTGGCCAATGGTGCCGAAACCGAAGCGCGGTAAGCGGGCCATTTGCCTGCAACCAGCGCGAAGTAACGTTTATCGACGAGATCATCGCGGAGTTGCTGGTGGAGCTCCCTCAGCGTGCGCGCGTTTTTGGCGACGAGAACCAACCCTGAGGTGTCCCTGTCCAACCGATGAACCAGCTCCAAATATCGCTCCTCGGGAAACAGCCGCCTGAGCGTTTCGATCAGGCCTAGTCGGACGCCGCTTCCACCATGGACCGCCAATCCAGTGGGTTTGTTAATCGCTAAAAAATCTGTGGTCTCCCATACAACACTCTCGCGAATACGACGCTCCCAAACCAATGAGGGCGTATCGGCTGATCGAGCCACCCCTTCGGACAACGGTGGTATGCGCACCTCATCGCCCGCCACGACTTTGTACTCGGGCTTGGTCCTTCCTTTATTAACCCGAACTTCTCCTTTACGAATCGCGCGGTAAACCCGTGTTTTTGGCACACCATGCGTATGACGTAACAGGAAATTGTCCAGCCGTTGTCCTGATTCCTCCGCGCTAACGCACTGCAATCGGGCTCTTGGCTTCTGTGCTTGGGACATAAATTAGGTACTTTCTACATACAATCTATTCATTGAATCGAGCGCCGCTTGGTGCTACTTTGCGCGCGTTGGGTCAGAAGTGCCCCGGCGGCGTCTAGCAAATGGCCTAGTTGAGAGCCCTGCTGAACGGCCCCCTGCCTTCTCAAGTGGCACCTGAACGTAGTGCTGCGGAGCGAGCCTTTCCCGCTCGCGCCCTCCCAATATGAGATTTGAGAGTCTACCTTGTGAATCCCTCCAGACCCAGTATCTGTTAGAGCGGAGCAAGGCAGACAATATAAACCCGCGACAGTAGTTGGCGCGGTGCGAATTGCGAGTCAGCCGCCCGGTGAAAGCGAGCGATGACTGTGACCAAACAACGGGAGCCACAAATGGCCCCGCACGTTGATCACCCGTTGATAACCAGCGGGAGCGCAGTACTGGAGACAAGGCAGTCTCCGCACCGCCCAGTTGGGTCGCCAACTGGACAGATTCATGAAAAAGATATTAATCAACGCTACACAGCCCGAAGAGGTGCGTGTAGCAATGGTAGATGGGCAAAAGCTTTACGACCTCGACATTGAGAATCGGCAGCGCGTCCAGACCAAAGCGAACGTCTACAAAGCCAAGATCACTCGAGTTGAACCCAGCTTAGAAGCGGCTTTCGTTGATTTCGGTGCTGACAGGCACGGCTTTCTGCCACTAAAGGAAATCTCCTCCGAGTACTACCGTAGCCGAGCCCCAGAGGGGGATGGCAAGCCTCGTATCAAAGACGTACTGAAGGAAGGTACTGAGGTTATCGTTCAGGTTGATAAAGAAGAGCGCGGCACCAAAGGCGCGGCCCTGACGACATACATCAGTCTGGCAGGCCGTTACATGGTCTTGATGCCCAACAACCCAAAAGCAGGCGGCATTTCTCGCCGAATTGAAGGTGAGGATCGAAGCGAGTTAAAGGACTCCCTCTCTCAACTGAACTTACCTGAAGGCATGGGCGTTATTATTCGCACCGCCGGGGTGGGCCGGAGCACCGAAGAATTGCAGTGGGACCTGGATTACCTTCTGCAGCTGTGGGATTCCATATCCAAGGCCAACGCAGAAAGCAAAGCTCCTGTTCTGATCTATCAGGAGAGCGATGTCATCATCCGCGCAGTGCGGGATTACCTCCGGGATGATATCGATCAGGTACTGATTGATGATCCAGCGGCTTATCAGCGGGCTGCCGACTTTGTGGGCATGGTCATGCCCAGGTACAAGAATCGGCTAAAGCGTTACGAGGACCCGCTGGCACTTTTCAATCGCTTTCAAATCGAAGGCCAAATTGAAACCGCATTTCAGCGGGAGGTTCGTCTGCCCTCCGGTGGCTCGATTGTCATCGACCCGACAGAGGCGCTGGTCTCCATCGATATCAACTCCGCTAGGGCAACCAAGGGTGGTGATATCGAACAAACGGCGCTGCAAACCAATCTCGAAGCTGCTGAAGAAATTGCCCGCCAGCTCAGGTTGCGTGATATGGGTGGCTTGATTGTGATCGACTTTATTGACATGTCGTCTAATCGTAACCAACGAGCCGTCGAAAACCGGATACGCGAGGCGTTGGAGCTCGATCGGGCGAGGGTCCAAATCGGCCGCATCTCTCGCTTTGGCCTGTTGGAGATGTCCCGTCAAAGATTGCGGCCCTCCCTCGGCGAAACCAGTGGCATGGTTTGCCCTCGTTGCACTGGACAGGGAACCATCCGTGACACCAAATCTTTGGCCCTTGCCATTCTGAGGCTAATACAAGAGGAAGCCTCCAAAGAGCGCACGGGCGAAGTGCAGGCGATCGTGCCAGTGGATGTCTCGGCCTTTTTGCTCAATGAAAAGCGATCTGACATCAACGAGATTGAATCCAGAACGTCGGTGCGTATTGTCGTGGTTGCCAGTCCTTATCTCGATACGCCTCATTTCGAAGTACGGCGGCTCAGAGATGACGAGGTAGACCAATCTCGGCGGCTCAGTTTTGACATAGAGATGCCATCAGCCACAGAGCCAGCCTTAGAAGCGGCTATGGAAACCACTGTGGATGCACCCGAGGCTTTGGTGAGAGACATTCAGCCGACTGCGCCTCCGCCGGTGGCGGCAAATGAAGCCAGAGCGCCCAAAGAGAGCAGAAGAAAGCGTCATTCAGGCCCCTCAAAGGACCGAAAACAAGCACCCCAGCCAGGACTGCTGGCGCGTTTGTGGGCAATGCTGTTTGGTGAGGCAGCGCCCGATAATCGCTCAGACAAACGTAAGAAGGGACGCAGTCAAGCGCAGCGGGACGGGGCCGCAAGAGGCAAGAATCGCAATAAGGACTCCAGAGCCCGAGGGCCCAAGAGCGCTGAAGAACAGAGAACACGTGATGATCGTAACAATCGGCGACGCAAGGCCCCTCGACGCCCATCTGATGATGGCCCGTCAAGCACTGAAGCCTCTGCTGAACAGTTAACGGAGCAACCTGCAACCCAAGGCAGCGGCGACGAGCAGCCGAAGCGAGGTAGACGCCGTCGTGGGCGGCGCGGCGGGCAGCGCCGCGGCGAGGGTTCGGTGGAAGGGGTTGCCTCCACTACAGATGCGAACACCGCCAGCGAGGAAAATGTCGCGAATTCAGAGAGAGAAGCTGAGTCGCATCGTCGGCGGCCCAGCGACAAGCGCAGTGAGGGGCGCCGGCGTAGGGAGCGTCGCGCTGCGGAACCTACCGATTCGCAAGAGGCAGTAGCGGTCACTGACGCTCCGGCGTCTGAGGAAGAGACTGGTGCCAAGGCCGAGATCACGCAACCGGTGGAAGTGGCCTCCTCAGAAGCGCTCAGCGCCGTGTTTGAGGCGCCACATGCTGAAAACACCTCGGAGATGGAGGCAGCTCAGACCGCTGTCGATGCAACTGCGGGTGATGAACTTGTAGCGCCAGCACCCAACCGCGAGTTAGAACCGCCTTCAGCGATCATGACGGCGCCGGATGAGATGGACGCCGAACGGACCAGTGCGGAAGTCATTGGCGATGTGATCGGCGCATTGGTGCGAGATACGAGTGGTGTCACCGACGCGGGTCGCGCGGTAAATGACCCGCGAATTACACCAAAACCGATCACAGAAACAGAAACGGTCACCGAGCAAGCAGACCTCTTTTCGAAGCCCGAGGCACCCCCTGTCAGCGTGATTCAGCAGGATATCCCAAGGGCCAGCAACGATCCGCGAGGACCGCGCGCGGCCTGATCGGCGACAGAGAAACTTGATCGTATAGAGCGCGGCGATATAATGCGCGCTCCTCGCCGGGAGCCTCCCCGGCAAACAGTCTAGGTGGGCTGGCTGAGTGGTCGAAAGCGGCGGTCTTGAAAACCGTTGAACCGAGAGGTTCCCGGGGTTCGAATCCCTGGCCCACCGCCATATAAGAAAAAACGCCCGCTTTGTCGGGCGTTTTTTTATTAGTTTCTGTTACCTCGAACACCATTGCGTGTGGGGGCCCTGCCTTACTATCACTGCAGCGGCCAGCAGCGTGCGTTGGTGTTGAGATCAGACAAGGGCCAGACGGCTCAGTCCGGATTAGCCTCATATACCGTGTTAGCGATATAACTTCTCTTCAGAGAAACAGCCCCAGCAACCTCAGCGCTGTAGGCCTGAAACTCGGGGGTAAGATAAAACTTCTCCAGAAAGTTGAGTGCTTCGACTGGAGAGTCAAAAGCCGTCCAAATCTGGTGGGTAGCCCAGCCCTGATTACCCAGAAGCAGGGTCTGGAGTCCATAGGCCTTGGATGCCCATGGATACGCTTCCAACGCCTTCGAAAGTTTTTGCCATGCGGGCACAAAGGTTGCCGGATCAGTGACCTCAACTGTCCAATTGACCATGCTGCGAGTACCCCGCCCATCCCCCTCGACGATACTGTGGGTGGTGAGGGTTTGCGCTCGATTCTCAACGCCGACACTCGCTCCAGCCTTCATGAATTCCTGAAATGCCGGTGACGTAGCAAAAGTCTGGCCAGCTTCAAGGTAGCGCTCGGCGCTCTTGAAATAGAACGACACCACATGCGTCGATTCATCCCACCCGTTATGCCCCAGCGCATAGAGCGTCACCTCAAAGTTTTTATCCGCAATGTCAGGTGATGCCATCATTTTATCGAAGGCACCGACACAGGCCGCGGGCTGAGGACAACTAAAGTAGTAGTTGGATTGAAACTTGGAGTAATTAGGTTCCGAGTGGTTGTCGGCTGAGGCTACCCCTACAAATGCCCAAGCGAGCGCGGCTATCACGATCTTTCTCATTATCAACTCCCGATTCTGTCGTTGTTAAAATCTATGCGAGGTATTGAAAACCTCGCACGCCTAACACTATAAACACAGTCAATTCGACAGGTGGTGTTGCAAAATTCAGACTTAGTGTCCTGTATTTGCAACACGGCACTGTCGAACCCGGCATTGCCACATTTTTGCGAAGTTTTTATACCTATTCAAAGACTTTGAATCGGTTCAAGACGGCTAAATTCTGATAGGGTCGGCGGCCTCTTTCAGCTTTGCCTCTTATGACCCGCGCCCTATTTTCCAGTTTACCCCTGTCCTCTTTTCAACTCGCCGCGCTAGACGGACTCGGCTATACCGAAATGACACCTGTGCAGGCCCAAAGCTTGCCGGCGATCCTTGCTCGTAAAGACGTCATTATTCAGGCCAAAACTGGCAGCGGCAAAACTGCCGCCTTCGCAATCGGCTTGCTAAACCACCTGAACCCTCGACATTTTGGCGTACAGGCGATGGTGATGTGTCCGACAAGAGAGCTTGCAGATCAGGTGGGCGACGCCATTCGTCAGCTTGCAAGTCGCATGCCCAATATCAAGGTCGTGATGCTATGTGGGGGAAAGCCATTTGGCCCTCAACGCGACTCTCTCGAGCACGGCACACACATTGTGGTCGGCACTCCTGGGCGTATTCAGGACCATCTACAGCGACGCACCTTAGATCTGAACGGGCTCACCACCCTCGTTCTCGATGAGGCTGACCGCATGCTGGACATGGGGTTTGCCGACGTGATGACGAGTATTACGGCTTGCCTACCCAAGGCGCGGCAAACGCTGTTGCTGTCGGCAACGTTTCCTGACGACATCAAAAAAATAAGCCGCTCTATTCAGCGAAACCCGGTATCAATCAAAACCGAGACGGTGGTCGCGCAAGACGAAATAACGATTACGCAACTCTTCTTTGAAATCCAGAAATATGAGCGCGATACCGCCTTGATTGCGCTATTTGAGCATTATCAACCCCAGAACGCGATGGTCTTCTGCAACACCAAAAAACAGTGCGATGAAGTAGCGAGCCTGCTGCACGCGCAGAATATCGAAGCTGCAGCCATACATGGTGATCTCGAACAGCGTCAACGAGATCAAGTACTGCTCCAGTTTGCGAATGACTCCTGCCCGGTCTTAATTGCCAGTGATGTCGCAGCGCGGGGCCTCGATATTCCCGCGCTCGAAATGGTGGTCAATTTTGAGTTGCCGAGAGACGCTGACACGTATATCCATCGAATTGGTCGCACTGGTCGGGCCGGGCAATCTGGAAAGGCATTCAGCCTCGTCACACCAGCCGAAGCGCCGCGCATGCGGGTGATTGAAGATCATCTCAGTATCATCGGTATATGCGACCAGCTGGCATCACTCAACCGCGATCCAAATTATTACTTGTGGGGCGCCATGACCACAGTGCAAATTGATGCAGGCCGCAGACAAAAGATACGCCCTGGCGACTTGCTCGGCGCTCTCACCGGTGATGCGGGGTTAGATGCGAGTGCGATTGGAAAGATTACTATTGGGGACAATGTTAGCCACGTGGCAATTTCCAGAGCGGCGCTCCGACAGGCAATGAACTATCTCTCTCACGGAAAAGTGAAAGGCCGAGCTATTCGAGTGCGTCAGTTAGGGGCTACCCCGTCCCCTTTGCACTCAAGACAAAGAGACGCCAGGAGAAGGCGATCGTGACCAAAAAAGCAGATTGTGCTTTTAGCGCTGCCCGGCTCTCCCGCCGCCCCCTAAAGGCGAAGGGTGTGGCTGCAAGCAGCGCCTGAAGTAGTCCATTATCCAGCGTTTTGTCGAAGCAGACTTCGCCCTCGTCTGCGAGGGACCCTCGCGCTATTTCGCGTCTTAAGGGTTTGTGCTGATGGGGCTTCTTGTAAAGCGCACTTTTTAGTTGCCAAAGATGCTCGGGCCCTGGCCCAACCTCGAGGTAAAAGCTGCCGGGCCGCAACACCCGACTAATTTCTGCGTCATTGCAAGGAGAAAATACGCACAGCGCCATATCAAACGCCGAAGTCATGACAGGCAGATCCCTTGAGCTTGCTACGGCATACTGGTGGTGCGGATAAGTTTTAGCGGCCAGCTTAATTGCGGGCTTCGACACATCGACACCATAGATTGCCAGATGCGGTAATCGTCTAGAGAGCACTCCCGCGTAGAACCCTTCTCCGCAACCAACGTCCAGCAGCGTCCTGATCTGGGGCCTTGCGAACATCACATCGCAGAGCGTCTCTGCCAGAGGCTGATAAAGCAGCGCGTCGTGAATTGCTCGTCGACCCAGCACCATCTCGAGGCTGTCTCCCGGGTGCTTACTTCGCTTCTTTTGTACGGGGAGCAAATTGACGTAGCCCTCTCTCGAGCGATCAAAACTGTGGTGTGCGGGGCACAACAAGCGGTCATCGCTCGCCTCAAGCGCCTGCCCACAACTCGGGCACCTCCACACCATAACGTCGTCCCCGTCGGGTCAGCAGACTGGACCATCATGCTCTAAGATACCGCATCATGCGGCACTCGACGATCTCCGTCGCAAGTCCAAACTGCCGATCTCATAAGGAGCTGGCGAGTATCGAGACCACCATCAACATTACGCGGCGCTGGATCAGCTCTTTTGTCGTAGATCTCAATCTGTGCCCGTTTGCCCGTCGCGAGGTAATGCGCAACAGCATGCGCTTCCGGGTCTTCGCGAAATCGGGACCAACGGACATCCTTCACGTCCTCAGTGAGGAGATTAGCTTGCTCCACAACAGCCAAGATATTGAAACGAGCTTTCTTATCTTGCCTGCCGGCATGCCAGATTTTCGGAACTTTAATGATTTCCTCGACACCGCCCAAAGCCTGCTTGAAGTGACTGGCTGGGAGGGCATTTACCAGCTGGTAGGATTTCACCCACAGTACCAATTTGCCGACACCGAACCTGACGATGCGGAGAACTACACCAACCGCTCACCGTTTCCGATGTTACATATATTAAGGGAATCAAGCGTCAGCGATGCCGTTACAACAACTCACGACGCCGCACTAATCCCACAGAGAAATACCGCCACGCTAGGCCGCATGGGCTCCAGCGCGCTCAAGGCTCGGTGGAGCAGTTGCTTCATAGATCATCAGCCAACCTAAGATCGGCAGCCCAGGGAGGAGCAGTCAAAGCAGGTGTGACACCATCATCCCGTAACCCACCACACCCAAAATCCAGACCAAACTGCGAATGTACTTGATCCCCGCAATGTAGATGGGCACGTACGCAATCCGAGCCCAAAAGGCGATTTGGGCACCTTGCATGACCTCGGCATCCAGCCCGGCAGCGTTAGCAACCAGCGCGAGCGGCAAAAAGAAAACCGCCGCCTCTATAGAGTTTTTCGCGGCTCTCTCGGCTCGCCCACCCATGGGGGACGCCTCTTTAAGATTGTCGCGGTTGCCAAGACCGATCTCCCGACCCTCTTTGGTCCACTCCTGGTTACGGATCGCTGCACCCACCACGACGGTGATCAGGGTCCATAACGTAAAGTAAACTGTGAGTTCTAACAGTGCCGTCATGCTGTCCTCGCTTTGTTTTTGTGAACTTAAGTTCGATGACCTGCCGCCAACAACTATACACTGCACTCTCTGGCATTACCCAATGAAAAAGCCCTCAGCCAGCTAATATCCGGCACTATCTTTTTCAACGTGTTTATCCTAGTTTTAGACAGACATCACCGGATAAACCCACGCGCCAAACCATCAATCAAACGCGTTAATGGGAATGCCAATAAGGTACTAGCGACATGAAATGCAGCACTCTCACCGATCAGGCACGGTACTGGGCCAACACCCAGCCCAACAAAATCTGGATGCGAGACCTCAACGAAACCGGGGCCGACGAGTTCACCTGGGGTGAGACGGTCGCAGAGATAGATCGCGTTGCATCCTGGCTGGAGGCGGAGTTTGGCGAAAAACAACGGATGGCGTTGCTATCCAGAAACCGCGCACACTGGATCATGGCAGACATGGCGATAATTCACTCCGGCAACGTCACCGTGCCGCTGTTCACCACCCACGCCACTAATACAGCGGAATATATCCTCGACTTTACGGAAACCAAGATCCTGTTCCTCGGTCAAACAGAAAACTGGGACGGAGTGAAGTCAGTGCTGCCAGCAGACTGCCTACTCATTACGTTACCCGGGGTGGAATGTGACCTGCAACACACGACCTGGTTTGAGATCGTCTCAGCGGCACCGGCCGATGCACCCACCTATAAACCCAGTAGTGACGACATCGTGTCGTTGGTATTCACCTCAGGTACAACAGGCTTACCAAAAGGCGTTATACAAACACACGCTAGCAATTTAGTTCCCATGCGTCGCTGCCAGACACTGTTTACGCAACAGGAGCAGCCGCGCTTTTTCAGTTACCTGCCGTTAGCCCACATCGCGGAACGACAGATCGTTGAATTCAGCTCAATCAACACCGGGGGCGAGATTTGGTTTAACGAGTCTCTGGAAACTCTCGCCAGAGACCTCCCCCAATGCAAGCCCCACATCTTTTTTGGTCCACCTAGGGTGTGGGAGCAACTGCGCCAGTCCATTACGGCCAAATTTGGCGGGGCCGATGCCTTAAGCACCGCGCTGGAGGCTGATCAAGCCGGCGTGCAGGCCCTAGTCGTCGGCGCACTGGGCTTTGGAGAGGTCGATTACCTTCTCACCGCCGCTGCACCGACACCCCCAGCGCTGATACATTGGTGGGAATCTGTAGGGGTCAATTTGTGCGAAGGCTTTGGGCAAACCGAAGCCATGGGCCTGATTGCAACGGACCCCTCCGACCGGCGCATTGGCTCAATTGGTCGACCTGTAGGTGAAGTAGAGGTCAAAATTGGGGATAACGATGAAATGCTGATCAGGGCGGAGGGCTGCACCCCCGGTTACTACAACCGACCCGAGAAAACCGCGGAATTGTGGCAGGACGGCTGGTTACATACGGGCGACAAGATCAAGATCGATGACGACGGGTTTATTTTTATTACCGGCCGCGTCAAAGACTACTTCAAAACCATTCAAGGCAAGTTTGTGGCGCCGCCACCCATCGAAGGCTTATTCGCCGAGAACGCGCACTCCGAACAGCAGTGCCTGCTAGGTCGGGGCTACTCCAAAACCGTCATGGTGACCGTCGTAAATGAGCCCGCCCGCGCCCTACCTCGTGAAGAGGTCGAGGCGGCGGCGCTGGCCACAGTGGAGAACATCAACACCCAGATCGAGAAACACGCGCGCATTGGTGCGGTGATCTTCAGTGAGACGCCGTGGACGATTGAGAACGAGATCCTGACGCCGACGATGAAGATTCGGCGCGAGCAAATTGAAAAGCAATTTGGTGAGGATGCCGAGCGGCTCGCCCGAGAGGGAGCAGAAGCCGGCCGCATACTGCTGCACTGGGTAGATTAAGAACGGTTAAATCCC
>Ga0181568_10005036_pt1 | contig 11683 bp, 10 predicted proteins | sample 101ome_20_FD_133758 | JGI IMG/M metagenome (GOLD analysis project Ga0181568, IMG submission 133758) | Coastal salt marsh microbial communities from the Groves Creek Marsh, Skidaway Island, Georgia - 101404AT metaG (megahit assembly) | ecosystem: Environmental > Aquatic > Marine > Intertidal...
AAAGTGCATCAGATAAATTACCAGTTTCTCTGTATCTATCAAAACCATCTTTGATACCTTTAAAAAGACTTACAATTAAAGTTGCAATTACAAAAACTTTAAGCACTGCTTTAAGTATTTTTTTAGGGTCAAAAAGTTTTGCAAAAGCCATTTTTATGGCGCTACCAAAACTTTGTAACATACCTAAAAAACCACCCTTTTTGGTTTGTTGTGGTTGACCAGATTCAGCCTCTACTTTGATTGGTTCAACATTCTCTGCTTCTTTTTGAGCTTCTTCCATATCTTCTTGCTGAAAAAAGTCATCTGCATCTGGCTTACTCAACTCAACTAATTGTTGCATATTTTGAGCTATGATGCTCACATCATTGGCCATATTAGGTAAAACTGAAGAACTTTCAACCATGGCTTTAAGGGAAGTATTTAAATTACTTACATCTGATGAAATTTGTTTCGTTACTTTTTCAACATCACTTTTTTTAGCAGGTTTTTCTTTATCACCACCAAAGGCTTTTCGGCCAACTCTCGCAAATATATCATCACCCTCAAAAACTTTACCCACAACTTTTTGACGAATATTACCTGGGTCAACAATTTTTTTGAGATCCGATTTCAACTCATCTGCGATTATTTTGCTTATTGCCATTTATCTCCTAGCTCTTTGCATTTGTTGTTGCAGTTCAAGTCTTTCTTTTTCTTTTTTCAAGTAGTCTACTAACAGAGCGATATAGATATTTCTTTCCCACGGTATCATATCCTCCAACTCAGACAAACTATACTTGTGATGTTGCATTAAAGCAAAGTTTGTCTCATAGTAGTTTTTCAATGTATCATAACGAAAGATTAGACGAAAAAATTTTGCATACCCTTTACAGTAATTGTTTCTTCGTGCTCACACCTAGGGCATTTAAACTCTAAGTCTTTTTTTATTTCAGGCATAGTATTAAAAAAATCTTTGAACTTTTCTAAATCTTTTTGTTGCAATGAATCTATGAATTCCTCTATGTCTTTTTTAGGTGTATCTTTAGAGTAATACATTTGTTCATCATCATAAATGTAATCAATGCAATCAATTAAAACTTTTAACATAGCTTCATTTTGATTTAACTTGTCATACTTTTCAAACATTTCAAAAGTTGGATATTTCATTCTCACACCAACTTTTTCTGTGATTTGAATTTTATCTGTATGCTCTTTATGTGTAGTAGGTTGAATATCTAATATATTGACATCAAATTCAACTACATGACCACATTTTTTATCATTACCCTCTTCGTTTTTAACATTGTTGTTACATTTGTATTTTAAGTTTACAATCTCTTCAACCGACCTTGCTCTAAGATTCATAAACAAATACTCTAAGTCAAAAGAAGGTAAACTATCAACATCTATCTCATCTAACAAACAATTTTTTAAAACATTTCTAACTGTTGTTATAAGTTCTTTTGTGTCATCTGTTTCAGCTGACATCAAAAATAATTTTTGTTCTTTGACCAAGAATGGTCTGTATCGAACTGGTTTGCCAGTTGATATGAGATTTAACTCATAAGTTGGCGTATCTAACTTTGGTAACATCATAATTTTTCACCTTAAATTAAAAGAATGGTATATTTGGTACTGGTATTTTAGAAGTAATGTTTCTCACCAAATTTGCACCTTTACTTCCGAGCAAAGAAGTGGCTGCTTGACCAAGGTCATAACCTCCTTCATATACTGTTTCATATTTTTGATATGCGAATGAAACAGATAGTCTGTGAAAACCATCATCAGACCAACTCAACGGTTGTGGTGCAATCCCAACCGGAAAAGCATCTACTAGATTTACAATATAAATTCTTTTAATCAATTCATCATATTGTATAACTTTAATTTGTGTATAGTATCTTGATTTTTCACCCTTTGGAAATCTCATATTATTTGTATCTGGTGGCATGATAGCTTCAGTCCACCTTTCAAAAAGTTTTCTCTCGTAAAACTGATTTGTGCAAATAAAGGTTAAATTAATATCATTATATGACCTTTGATATGGCACTTTATAAATTGGGCCATATATTTTTGCATCAGCTGTGAAGAATGTTTTACCTGGTAACTCAGCAGTTTCACATTGTAGTGCTAAGTATCTTGAGAGTGATGCGTTTGAGGTTCTGGAATATTCGTTACTATCACCACCATCTTTACCTATGGCTTGACTAACAGCATCGGTTATATCACCAATCACAGAGTTCGGAAAGTTCAATATTTTCTCTATAATAGAATTACCTACAAACTGGTTGATATATGGTGGTATTGGTAATACGACTTCAAATCTTGATGGTTTTGCAGGACCATCTTTTGCGGTCATATTTGATAAAAACAAATTAGGTGAAAATGACATTAGTTCTCCTTGTTAATCAGGTATTTATGCCAATCCTAAATGTTTTTCTGTTACAAGTTTGAACTCCCAGCCTCTTTCTTGACAAAAGATATCAGCTGCACGCCACTTTTCTTGATTTACTGCATATGTAGCGGCCTCTTGTAGAAACTTCTTTGTTCTTCTTTTCTGTTTTGGTGGTCTTGTTTGATGGTCTGGTTTTACTTCTAATATGAATGTTTTCTTTTTGGTCTTGACAATAAAGTCTGGAAAGTAACGATGAACTCTCTGGTCAACTGGTGAACGATACCGTATTGGCAACTCTTCAGATGCCCACCACTCAACGGCTTGATTCTCATCAAGATACTTCATCACACGAAGTTCCCATGAAGATCGATATATGATATTACTTGAGTCTCCGTTGTATTTTTTTGGGTTTTGAGGTGTAAATCGTCCTTTATATGTCATAAATAATATGTATTCAAGAAAAGGAGTAACAATGTCGCTATTTTCACTCGGAGATATAAAAATTGGTAAGGGCAATGATATTAGAAAAGGCCCTCTTGCACCACTTACAGAATCGAAATATAATAATAAAAACTATCGTTTTCCATTAGACATTGGTAACTCAGATAAAGGCCATTATATGGTTTTTTATATTCGACAACAGGATAAAACACAAGCTGGTGGCGGAGCTGGTGGCCCTAGTGAATTAGCATCTGACAACTTTAATACAGCTGCACAACAAGCATCTGCTTTGGCTGGCGGTGCATCTATCACAAACAAAATTCAAAAAGGTATTTCAACCGCTAAGGGTAGTTTAGGTATAGACCAAAACTTTGGTAGTGGTATAGGAGGTAAAATACAAAGTGGTATTAATCAAGTTGGTAGTGCTTTAGGTAGTATTGGTTCAAAAATAAACGAGGTTGGTGGCAACATACAATCTGGTTTGAACAATGTATTTGGTCAAAAAAGTTTACCAATCGGAGGTGATTCAGCAAAGACTAGAAGTATCATATCAACAAATGTAAAACAAATATCTGGCGGTAGTTTAGAATTTTTACAAACTACTAAAAGAACAATATCAGCTATAACTCTGTATATGCCAGATACTTTGTTGTTCAATTTCACACAAAGTTATGAACAGTTAAACATTGGTAATAGCATACCTGGTCAGTTATTAGCTGCAGGTGAATCAAACTATCAAAAGATAAAAGAAGGTATTGAAGCTGCTATGGATGCTGATAAAACCGGGAAGGTTAAGGAATCTGCAAAAGAAGTGGGTTCTAATTTACTCAAGCAAGGTGGAAGTTTTGCTGGTCTTAAAGCAGCTCAAGCATTAGGTGGTGGTGCAGGAGAATTAGCATTTTTAAAAGCAACGGGTACTGTTATCAATCCTATGTTAGAGATGATTTATCGTTCACCTAATTTTAGGTCATTTCAGTTTGACTTTACTTTCTATCCTAGAGATGAGAGAGAGGCTTTAGAGGTACAAAAAATATTAAAACAGTTTCAGTTTCACCAAGCACCAGAAAAATCATCAGTTGCAGGTTTCTTAGTGCCACCATCACAGTTTGATATAGAATTTATGTACGCTGGTAAACAAAACCCAAACATACCAGCAATTGCACCAGCTTGTATTCTCACAACAATAGATATTAACTACGCACCACAAGGTGCAAGTTTTTATGAAGTACCGGGTGAAGTAAGTCCAACTTTAGGTGGTACTGGTATGCCATTTGCAGTAAATCTAGTTTTACAATTTCAAGAGACAACTTATCTCACTAAAACTGACCTTGAACTTGAAGATGGTGCAAAAGGTTCTGAAAATAACAAATACACTAGCACGGGTGTCTTAAAACAAAACAAAGCTCAAGGGGGTTAAATGGCAAAATATTTTAGACACTTTCCAAAAACATTTTATACACCAAGTGATGACTCACCAGGTCTTGACTCAGTTACAAATATCATTTCAAGATTTACGATAGAGCCCACATTATTAGAAAATACAAATTTATTTTATCCATATGATGTTCAAGATACAGATACACCAGAAATTATTGCAGATAAAATATATGGAAGTTCAGAGAGACATTGGATTGTTTTAGCTGTTAATCAAATTGTAGACCCACAATGGGATTGGCCTTTAAATCAAGATACATTCATAAAATATGTTAATGACAAATACACAGCAAATGCAGATACAGCAAATAATGAAACAGGTATACAATGGGCTCTTGATGAATCAAATATTCATGCTTACTTTAAAACTGTAACAAGAACTATAACTGCTGGTGCATCAAATAGAGAATCTCGCAGTAGAAATCAAACAATAGAAAAACTTGAAATCGATGCAAATACCTATGCTAGCGTGGGTATTACTACAAACAGTTATACTTTAAATGATGGTAATATAGTTACAGAAGAGGTTACGAAATCAACTGAAAGTTACTACACATACGAATTTAATGAAAATGAAGAAAAAAGATCAATTAAAATATTAAAAAGCGATTTTGTTTTGGAGTTAGAAAAAGAATTTAAAGGGGTATTTTTAAGGTGAGTCTTACTGTAACCGATTCGCAACAATATCATGTAAACGAATTAGTCATTGTATCAAAAGTTGGTAATATTGACATATCTCCAATATTTTTAGAACTAAATTTATATGACTCTATATTCATACCTACCGTAAGTGGTAACATTGTAATTAGTGATGCAACCGGACTTTCTTCTAAATTAATATTTGATGGCTCTGAGTCTCTATTGATAGATATATCAAAGTCAGAGGGTTCTGAGATTGGACATATAAAAAAGGCATTTAGAATTTACAAACAAACAGATAGAAGAACAACAAGTCAAAGCAAAGAACAGTATGTTTTAAATTTTGTTTCTGATGAACTACTTTTCTCAGACCAACAAAGAGTTAATCAATCGTACAGGATGCCGTATACACAAATGGTTGAAAGAATATTGATTGATTATTTAAAAGTGCCCGCAACAAACTTAGGTGGTATTTACGAGCCAACGGCAGGTGTTCGTGATGTAATTATACCTAATTTAAGGCCGATTGAGGCTATTCAATGGGTTGCAAGAAAATCTGTAAACTTTGATAACTCACCAGGTTTTGTGTTCTTTCAAAACTTAGTTGGATATAATTTTTGTACTATATCAAAACTTTTATCAGAGCCCGATATATTAGACATAAAATTTCAAACTAAAAATTTAAATGAAAAGGGCAAAGCATTCGATGAACTATCTAGTGCAAGAGCATTCGAGGTTGTTGCTCAAAATGATGCAATTGCAAAACAAAGAGCTGGTGTTAATGCTGGCACATTTATTGGGTTCGACCCAATAACTCGCATGATTTCAAGAAGGAAGTTGTCGTACTTAGACCATTACGAAAATATGAATCACTCAAATAGAACACCAAATTTTAGCTCATTTGAAAATAAAGATGGTATTTTAAATTCTGCCATGTATGATTCAAGAATAGTTTTAGATACATTTAGCACAGCAAGACAATTAAGTGATTATGTAAAAACACATGATCCAGAATCATTATCGTATGGTACTAAAACTGAAGACTATGCTTTTCAAAGAAAAGCCATATTTGAAAATTTAAATTCAAAAAGATTAAAATTAGTTATGCCTGGTAATTTTCAATTATCTTCAGGATTTAATGTAAATGTGAATGTGCCTTTCTTTGGAGAAAAAGATAAGAACGAAGAAAACAGAGATAAAAATTTAAGTGGTAGATACTTAATCACATCTGCTAGACATATATTAAAACAAACTGAACACGAATCAATTATAGAGGTCGCTTCAACCACATCAGAGAATGATGATATAATATCAAACACGAGAGATCAAAATGATGTATTAGAGAGTTATCAATAATGAAAGAACAAGAACAATTTTTAGGTAAAGAAGGTTTCGTTTGGTGGACAGGTATTGTTGAAGATAGACAAGACCCACTTAGACTTGGCCGTTGTAGAGTGAGATGTGTTGGCTGGCACCCAAATGATAAAATGAGAGTGCCAACTTCTAGTTTACCATGGGCTCAGTTGATGTTGCCCGTAAATAATCCTAATCCATATCCACCAAAAGAAGGTGATATGGTGTTTGGTTTCTTTCTTGATGGTGAATCAGCACAAGACCCAGTTATACTCGGTGTGTTTCCAAATATACCACTTAAAGTACCAAATCCTCAGGAAGCATTTAATGATCCTAGGACTCAAGAAGAGATAGACTTGGCACCAGTTAAACCAAATGAAACATCTAATAATTATCCTAGACTCATAGATGAACCTACAACATCAAGGCTGGCAAGAAATGAAACTGCCAATACGAGCTCGGTGGTATCACTTAAAACAGGCCGCATAACAGAAAATGATACATCATCAGTTGAAAGGGCGCCATACTATAATGCACAATACCCATACAATAATGTGTATGAGTCTGAGTCAGGCCACGCACTAGAATTTGACGATACCAAAGATAATGAGAGGGTTCACTTATACCACCGTGCAGGTTCTTACATGGAGTACGGTCCTGATGGTTCTATGGTTGAGAGAGTACAGAAAGACAAGTTCTCGGTGGTAGTCGGGGACGAGAGTGTCCTCGTCAAAGGAGATGTAACGGTGACGATAGAGGGTAACGCAAATATACTTGTAAAAGGTACATATACACTAGAATCGGAGGGTAATATGACACTCAAAGCACCTAGAATAGATTTGAATCCATAATGGCTGCGGTACATAGAAACGGAGACTCAAGGTCATGTGGTGCATCTACTGTTTCAGGACAAGGTAAGAATGTCTTTGCAAATGGTAAATTGGTTTCAATCAATGGTGACCCGAATAGTCATGGTGGCGGGCCTTTGTCCGCATCGGTGAATCAAGTATTTGTGGGAGGCACAATGATTGTAGAAAATGGTGATTCAGCCTCTGCTGATGCCTTATGCCCATCTGGACCATCTCATTGTTCACCGAACGCTACAAGTGGTTCTCCTAATGTAATTGTTGGAAGTTAGGTATAAATAAAAGATGGCAGAGATAACAATAAAAAGTAATAGAGGTTTTGTAGACTTGGATTTGAACTTTAATGTGCATCCAACTACGAAAGATATTAATAAGTTTAAAAATGAGAATGCTATAATTAATTCAGTAAAAAATTTGGTTTTAACAAATCATTATGAAAGACCATTTCAGCCAGATTTAGGCTCTAATTTGAAAAGATTACTCTTTGAACCGGTTGATAATGCAACAGCAGCTTTGCTTGAGAGAGAGATAACAGAAACCATAGAAAATTTTGAACCAAGGGTTCAATTGAGAGATGTTACAGCTTCTGGTTTTCCAGATGAAAACGGTTATAAAGTTGAAATAGTGTTTTACCTCATAAACAACCCAGACCCAGTTACAGTAGATTTCTTTTTAGAGAGAGTAAGATAAATGGTAGATCGCCTAAGAGTAACAGAACTTGATTTTGATACAATCAAGACTAATTTAAAATCTTTTTTACAACAACAATCAGAGTTTTCGGATTACGATTTTGATGGTTCTGGTATGTCTATTCTTTTAGATATATTAGCTTATAATACTCACTATAATGCGTACTACTTAAACATGGTTGCAAATGAAGCTTTTTTAGATACAGCTCTTCTCCGTGAATCTGCTGTGTCTCATGCAAAAACTTTAGGTTACACACCACATTCAAAAAGGTCACCAACTGCAACAATCACACTTACAGCTAATGTAGCAAATCTTCACGCTGGTACTTGTACAGTTGAAGAAGGTTATTCATTTTTATCAGATCAAATAGATGGTAAATCATATAACTTTGTTGTGTTAAAAGATACAACTGTAACAAAAACTGATAGAGGTGAGTATATTTTCACAGATTTGGCAATAAACGAGGGCCAACTTGTAACTAATCAATTTACTTTTGTTCAATCGTCTAATCCAAAACAAGTATTTACGTTGCCAGATAAAAGCATAGACACAACAACAATTAAAGTTACAGTACAAGATACATTATCAAACACATCAGTTAAAATTTACAATAAAATTGAAGACACTCTTGATGTTGATGGTGCATCGGAAGTGTATTTTTTAAGTGAAAATAGAGATGGTAATTTTGAAATATATTTTGGAAATGATAGTGTAGGTAAAAAACTAGGAGATGGATCTACAATAACCGTAACATATTTGGTAACAAATGGCACAGCTGCTAACAAAGCAAATAATTTTGTTCAAAAAACCAGCATAACAGATTCTAATGGTGAAGACACAACAATAACACTCACATCAGTTTCAGCTGCATCTGGTGGGTCTGATAAAGAATCAGTTGATTCAATAAAGTTCTCTGCACCAAATCAATTCACAACACAAAACAGACTTGTAACAAAAAAAGATTACGAAACAGCAATTTTACGAGAAGTACCAAGTATTGACTCTATATCAGTATGGGGTGGTGAAGAAAATATTCCAGTAGTATATGGCAAAGTCTTTATATCTTTAAAACCAAAAGATAACTTTTTTGTGTCTGAAACTGAGAAACAAAGAATTATTGATGAAATAATTAGACCAAAAGCAATCATATCGGTTGAATCAGAATTAGTTGACCCCGACTTCACTTTTATATTACCTACAACAAATATAATTTTTGATCGCAAAAAGACAACTCTTTCGGATGAGGCATTTAAAAACGCAGTTAGAAATTCAATCATAAGTTATAACACCACAAATTTAAGTAAATTTAATAGTAAGTTTTCTTTGTCTAAGCTTTCTAAATTTATAGATGATACAGATACAAATGCTATACTCGGTTCTGAAACATCAATTAGACTACAAAAAAGAGTTACACCTACAATTGGCACAGACAATTATAGGGTAGATTTTGGTGAAAGATTAAAAAGAGGTACTACAAATGAAAAATTAGTATCAAGTCAATTTGGTGGGTTTGATGCAAGTGGTACAGCAAGAACTGTTCAATTTGAAGAAGTACCACAGTCATCGACAGGTGTTTCAAGAATAACAGTTATAAATCCTGGTTTTGGATATACTGAGGCACCAGATGTAACAATCATCGGTGATGGTCTTAATGCAACCGCTTTTGCTGAAATTGCAAATGGTGAAATCACTAGAATAATATTAAATAACAGAGGTTCTGATTATACAACGGCTGTAGTAACGATAACTGGTGGTAATGGGTCTGGCGGTGAAGCCACAGCCGCAGTTGATTCAAGAAATGGTACAATCAGAAGTGTTTTCTTTGATACAGATGGTAATAGACAAATCATTAATGATAGTATTGGTGAGATAGACTATGAGACAGGTGTTATAACAATCGAGCCTGTTAATATTACAAGTGTTTCAACAGCTGATGGATTATTAAGATTTACGATAGGCTCTGAAAGTGGTGTCGTAGAATCGACTAGAAATAACATAGTTACAATTGATGTAAATGATAGCACAGCTATTACAACAACTCTTGAGGTAGTAGATTAATGGCTCATGTGGCAAACACTTCGTCATTAAAGACATCTTTATTAGTTAATCAGCAAGTTCCTGAGTTTGTAAGAGAGGAACATCCTCTCTTTATTTCTTTTTTAGAAGCGTATTATGAATTTCTTGAAAATGAACAAGGCACTCAAAATAATGATGCTACAAGAATATCAAAAGATTTAAGATTTGTTCAAGATGTAGATACTTCTATAGGTGCATTTGAAGATAATTTTTTAAACACATACGCAAATTTGGTGCCTAAAGACGCTATAGCTGATAAGGCGTTCTTGATAAAAAATATTCTACCGGCATATTTAGCAAAGGGTAATAAAAAGTCATTTGATTTCTTGTTTAGACTTTTATATGGGGAAGAACTTGATATTAGATTCCCTAAAGATCAGATATTAAGAGCATCAGATGGTGATTTTACAATTGAAAGAGTTTTAAGACTTAGAGATGCTGTGTCATCTTTTTATGTTGGTGATGGTACAACAAATACTTTTAAACTGGCACAAGGAGTAACAGAAGATCAAATTGTTGTTAGAGTAAATGGTGATCGAAAATATTCAATTGCAGATGCAAATACAGCAGCTGCATTTCACACAAGAAAAGAAGAAAAGAAAATAATATTTACGAGTCCACCAGCCGTAAACGCAGATATACGAATTGAATATTTGGACTTCTCAGAGTCTATTTTAAAAAATCGAAAAGTTACAGGTGCAACATCAAATGCTACAGCTTTAGTTGAATCATCTGTGCCACGATTGCTTGAATCACAAAGATCGATAGAGGTATTTTTAAACAGAAAAACAATTACAGGCACTTTCTCTCAAGGTGAACAAATATTAACAGATATTATTGATGAAGAAAATAATATTATTGATCTTTCATGTAATACAACATCATCACTTGAATTAATTAGGGTTATTAATGGTGGTTCTGGTTACAATATTGGTGACCCTGTTACGATCACCGCAGGTGGTTTTGAACAAGAAGGTGCAGCTGAAATATCAGTTGTGAGAAGTGGATTTACTGATAATGCTAATATACATTTTGGTGGTGCGGGGTTTAGAGTTTCAGACTTAGTTGTAGGTAGGTCAGGTGATGCACAAACTACTTTCGCAGTTTCAGCCGTAGATTCTGATATAAAAGCTCATCAGAATACTTTTACATTATCAACAACACTCATAAATGAAATAGATATAAACCAATCACTTTCAAGTAATGATTACGGTTTTCTTGCAAATGTAATTACCAGCGCTGCTGCTGGTGAAACTGGATTATCTGGTATAGTCCTTGATACAGTAAGCGGTAATTCGGGTATTTATGGGTACGAAGAGAGAGTTGTATCTAATACTGCAAACTTACAGCAATTTGCTAACTCAACGATAAGACCAGTTTTTCATTATGTAAGTGGTAATAGTTACACAGGTGATATACAATTAGATGAAATATATGTTGGTGATGGTGTAACTGGTAATCTTGCAAACTTTACTTTTGAATTTATAAACATTGGAACAAACGAAGGCACAAATGTTTACGGATGGCAAACAAGTACAGGTAATGTTAATGCTTATACATCTGTTTCATTTACTGATGTTAATGCTGGATATGGCAATTACTACGGTAGGTGGAATCACGATGCGGGTGGCACAGGATCAATTGGCACAGGTGTGCCATTTGATGCAACAGCTGGCGGTGCATACTATGTTTATGCTGAGACATCTCAAGCCACAGTAGGGTATCCTTTTGTAAATTTTTGGCTCAGAGGGCCTTTTATACAATTAGGTTCTGCACCGACATTTAAATATAAGGTCGCTCGTTGGGGTTC
>Ga0181568_10005043_pt1 | contig 11672 bp, 10 predicted proteins | sample 101ome_20_FD_133758 | JGI IMG/M metagenome (GOLD analysis project Ga0181568, IMG submission 133758) | Coastal salt marsh microbial communities from the Groves Creek Marsh, Skidaway Island, Georgia - 101404AT metaG (megahit assembly) | ecosystem: Environmental > Aquatic > Marine > Intertidal...
CGCGCCACGGTCTCGAGGGTGAGGGTCTTCGCCAGGCCCGGAACGCCCTCCAGCAGCACGTGCCCGCGGGCCAGCAGCGCCACCAGGATCCGGTCGAGCAGCTGATCCTGCCCCACCACCACCCGCCGCAGTTCGTACAGCACGGCCTCAAGCCGATCCCGCGGGGTGGCCCCCGGGGCGGGCACGGGCACCACGTCGGGATCGCTCCCCACGGGCGTCACGGACGTGTCGCTGAGGTCGGCCACGGTCTCTCCTTCGTTCATCAGTTGACGCTCCCGAGGATGCGGCGCACCTCGTCGGCGGTGACCGCGAAGCCGATGCCCACGTTGCCGGGCACCGGGGAGTTGATGGATGTCGGCACGCCCACCAGGCGGCCGCGCAGGTCGAACAGCCCGCCCCCCGAGTTGCCGGGGTTGATGGGGGCATCGGTCTGGATCATCGGGGCACCGCCCTCGCCCCTGCGCGCGACGGCGCTCACCACGCCCACCGTGACGGTGCCCTGCAACCCGAAGGGGCTGCCGATGGCGAACACCTGGTCGCCGGGGCGCAGTGCGGCATCGGGCTCGGGGGCGATCTGCACCCCCTGGCCCACCGATCCCTTCGGCCGCAGCACGGCCAGGTCACGGCTGGCATCGGACGCCACCACGGTGGCCGGCACGCGTCGGTCGTCGGCAGTGATGACCATCACCTCGTCGCCGCGCGAACCGGCCACGTGCTCATTCGTGATGATGAGGCCACGGGGCGCGGTGACCACCCCGCTGCCGAGCCCGCCGGCCGTGCGCACCTGCACCACGGAGCCGTCCACGGCGGCGATGGCGTCCTGCAGCGCGCCCGGCGTCGATGCCTCGCCCGCGGCGCCGGATGCCGCGACCACACCCGACTGCGGGTCGTCATCCAGCAGGTACGTGGTGGCTCCCCCCGCCACGGCGCCCGCAAGGGCCGCCGCAACGATCAGACCTGCCGTGGCCCGGCGTGACCGGCCCCCGCGTCGCGGCTGGCGCGGTGCCCGGCCGATGCGCCCCGCGCGTCCCCGGCGTGGCGGCGGCGGGGTCCCCTCCTGCGCATCAGCGGCAGGCCGTTGCTCCACGGGAGCCTCATCCCGTGGAGCGCCCGCGGCGTCCAGTGGCGGTAGTCCGCCACCGCGGGATGTCGCGCGGGGCGACAGCGGTGGAAGGCCCTCGGCGCGATCGGGACGCGGGCCGAGTGGCGGAAGCGATTGGGTCATGTCGTCATCGTGCACGACGGGCACCCTAAGCGGGCCGTGTGAAGGCCGGGGTAACGACCCTTAAGAGGACGTGAAGAATCCGCGGTCAGGTTCCCGCGGCACGCCCCCCGCGCGAGCGCTCGGCCTGCCCGATGCGGTCGGCCAGGTCATCGGCCAGCATCGCCCGCGTGCTGGCCCGCTCGGCCTGTATCCGCAGGCGGGCGAGTTCCATGCGGGCGTCGTCGTCAAGCCCCTCGCGGCGGTCCAGCGCCTCGAGCCGGGCGATGTCCGCGGCGATCCCGCGAACGCGCTCCCATCGGCGATCGGCCACCTCGTCCGCGCCGCCGGCGGAGGGCACGCTCATTCCCCTGCGGACTCCGTGCCCGGGGCGCCGCCACCGGATGCAGTGCCGGTGGAGGAGCCGCCCGACCGCCTGCGCCGGCGCCGGCGGCGCCGACGGGACGCCGTGCCCTGCGCCGGGGAATCGCCCCCGGACCCATCGCCCTCCGCTGTCGGCGTGGGCGTCGAACCGGTGTCCGCGACCTCCGCGGTGGACATCTTCCGGCGCCGGCGCCGGCGCTTGCGCGGGGATCCCCCATCGCCCGATGCCGAACGGCCCACGCCCACGTCCTCGGCGGATGGAAGGCGCGGGGCCTTGCCCTGCAGCTGGTTCCACGCGCGCGCGCTCTGCAGGGCGCGCGGGCTGCGGGTGCCCACCGCGGCGCGGAGCGCGCGGCGCGCGTCGGGGGCCGTCCAGTCGATGGCGTCGAGGGCACCGCGCAGGGCGGCCCACCCGCCGCATGCACCCGCGGCACGGCTGGCCACGCGGATGTCCTCGCTCTTCAGGGGTACATCCCCCGGGCCCAGGGCGAGCACCACGCGTCCGGCCTGTCCCACGCGCAGGGGCGAGCCGCCCTCGGGCGGGGCGATGGCATCGGGTGCCGGGGCGCCCACGGCACGCAGCCACGTGCCGATCAGGCCCACCTCGCCGCCGTTCTCGATGAGGTGCTGCGACTCCCACTTGGCGATGCGGTGGATCTCCTGGTTGCGGCCCGGGCGGCTGGCGTCGGCGAGGCCGCGCGACACCTCCCACGCCCACGCGGGTGCCCACGACGACGCGCTGTCCAGCGCCGACCACCGGCGGCGGCGCTCGGCGGAGCGCCCCTGCTGCTCGAGCGACGCCACGTTCTCCCACTTGCCGGCCTCATCCGCGTGGAACCACAGTGCCCGGATGCGCTCCCGCGCGGTCATGCGCAGGCGGTCGAGGATCGCCCGCGGCGCATCGGCCGGAAGCGCCTGGCGCAGCTCGGGCTGCACCAGCAGCGCCAGCGCCCATGCCCGCCACATGGGCTGCTCATCGCCGTTCTCGGCCTTGCGCGCCACCACGCCCGAGAGCGCCCACCACGCATGCGCCCCCAGGGGATCGATGCCCTCGGCCAGTCGCTCGGCCACATCGCCCCACTCACTGTCGCGCCCGGCAGCCTCAACCCACTCCTCCATGACGCTCACGGGGATCTCGGCCGGGTCGGCCTCGCGCCACCCCCCGTCGCGGAAGCCCGCGACGAGCGCCGACGGCGAGGCGCTGGGGTTGACCAGGCTGGCGCGGCCACCGTCCTGCTGGGCCAGGATCTCGGCCGCGCGCGCCAGCTTGCCGCGCTCGCCGCCCTCCGGCGGGCCGGCCACCCGGCCCAGCGGCTTGTACCACCCCATGCCGAACAGGTCGTGGCTGGTCTGCACGCCCATGGGATCGCCGGCCGGCAGGAACTCCACCGACACGGCCTCCTTGCCCGGGGCCGGGCGCATCACGCGTCCCAGACGCTGCACGAACACGCGCTCGCTGGTGGTGGGGGCCAGGTGCATCACCACGGACGCCCGGGTCTCGTCCCACCCCTCGGTGAGGAGGTCGGCATTGCACAGCACGTCGATCTTCCCCGCCCCGAAGTCGGCGAGGATGCGCTGCAGGTCGCGGGCCGCGGTCTGCCCCGATACGGCCGCAGCCCTCACACCGCGCTCGGTCATCTCGTCGGCCAGGGCGTGGGCCTGCGCCACGGTGGCCGTGTAGGCCACGCCCGCCAGATCCATCGGCATGAAGTGCTCGGCCCACACCTCGGCGCATGCCCGGTGCCACAGAGCCCGGTCCAGCGCGCGACCCAGGCTGGCCTGGTCGAAGTCACCGCGCACGCGCGTGACGTCGGACAGGTCCACGGACCGCTCCACGCGCAGGGACCGGAGCGGACACAGGATGCCGCGGTCAATGGCCGACTGGCGGTCCAGCGTGGCCGCCACCGGTCCGAATACCTGCTCCACGTGACCGGTTGTGGTGGCGGGCGTGGCCGTGAACCCCACCACCACCGCGTCGGCGGCGCGGTCGATCATTCGCCGGGTCTGGGCCCCCAGCGTGGTGTGGGCCTCGTCGCATACCAGCAGCGACACCGACTCCCAATCGGCGTCCTCCTGGTTGCGCAGCGCCGCCTGATAGGTGCAGATGGCCACGCCCGGGCGCCCGATGCCGGACACCCCGTCGGCCACGTAGTGCACATCCGGGAAGAACGTGGACAGGGCCTGCGCGGTCTGCTCGGCCAGGTTGCGGCGGGGCACGAGGATGACGGCCGAGCCGTCGAGCGCCGCGGCCAGCGCGCAGAAGGTGATGGTCTTCCCGGACCCGGTGGGGGCATCCACCCACGTACGTGAGGCCCCGGACCGGAGGCGGATGGCGAGTTCATCGAGGGCCTCGATCTGGTGCTCGCGCAGCACCACGTTGGGCCACCAGGCGGCCGGGTCGGCCAGGGCAGCCTCAAGGCGCTCGGCGGGCGCCTGCGCCTCGGTGGTCTCTGTGTGCGTGCTCATGCCATCTCGCACCTCTCAGCGCATGGCGCAACCCATGCACGGCAGGCCCCTGCGGGGGCGATGCGGACTCGGGGGATCACGAGGCGGTCGGCATGGCGCTCTGTCGAGGCGCCGGACGGCCCATGAACCGCGCGGGACCATAGCACCAGCACGCGGAGGCAGTCATTCCGCAGGCCCCGATGCGGCAGGACGCCGATGCCGATCGCTACAGTACCCCGTATGGGTACCGGATCCTCGGGCGGCGGCGCCAATCAGTGGGCTCGTCCCGTATTGCTCGCCGTGTCGTGCATCGTCATCGGCTTCGTCATCGGATGGTTCGCCAGGGGTGACGGCGGGGGCGTGGTGCTGCCCACCGTCGCGGACGCCGTGGAGACCACCGCGACGGTGGCGAGCGTGGACACCACCGGCACCTCGACCACATTCGACACCACCGGCACCACGGGCACCACCGGCACGACCGGCACGACCGGCGGCACGGTCACGGGGGCCCCGGCGCGCAACCAGATCAACCTGGTGATCCTCAACGGAACCGAGACCGCGGGCCTGGCGGGCAAGACCCAGACCCAGGCCGAGTCCATCGGCTACACCACCGTGGGCATCGGTGACGCACCCGAGACGCAGGCGACCACCGTTGCCTACTACCGCACGGGTGAGCAGGCCGCCGCACAGCAGGTGGCCGCCGACCTCGGCGCGCAGACCGAGGAGGCCCTCACCGACGGCAGCCCGATCGAGTCGGCCGCCGTCACGGTGCAGCCGGACGTCGACGTGGTGCTCGTGCTCGGGGGATGAGCATCGTCGCGGGGCCCGGCCTGAGGGTCGGCCTCCGCCTGCCGCAGTACGCGTCGTCATGGCCTGACCTGCGTGATGCCGCCATCCGGGCGGAATCACTGGGATTCGACTCCGCGTGGCTGAACGACCACCTGTGGACGCCCGGGCGGCTGCACGGCGATGACGCCGTTGATGCCTTCACTGGGCTGGCGGCGGTGGCCGCGGTCACCGACCGCATAACGCTGGGCACTGCCGTGCTGTCGGCCTCGTACCGCCCCGCGCCCCTGGCGGCGAAGATGGCCTCGGTGCTGGACGTCATCAGCGGCGGACGGCTGGTGCTGGGCATCGGGACCGGATCCGACGCCGCCGAGCACCGCGCCTATGGATACCCCTTTCCGCCCGCCCGCGCGCGCACCGCCGGCCTGGTGCAAGCCCTCGACGTGCTGGAGGCCATGTGGAGATCACCCGATGGCGCCTCGATCGCGGGATCGATCGACGAGGCCCCGTGCAATCCGCCGCCCATCACCCTCCCCCGGCCGCCGGTACTGGTGGCCGCCCACCGGCCGGGCCTGCTGCGGATGGCAGGGGCACGGGCCGACGGGCTGTTCGCCGCATTCCTGACGCCGGAGGACCTGCGGGAGCGGGTCGCCATCGCCCGCAATGCGCGGCTCGAGGCCGGCGGATCCGATGACCTGCGCGTGGCCGTGTACCTGTACGCGCTGCCCATGCGCGACGAGGACGAGGCCCTCGGCTGGATCGCCCCCGAGGCGCGCGCACTCGGGTCGTCACCGCGGTCGCTGCTGAAGTGGCTCGGCACCCGGGGCCTTGTGGCACCGCCCGCGGCAATCGCGGCCGCGCTCGCGCGCTACGCCGACGCCGGGGCCACCGACGCCGTGCTGGTGTTGCCCAACCGCGTGCCCCCGGAGGCTGTCGACGCCCTGGCCGAGGTGCGCACCGTGAGCCCCGACGAGGGCGGCGCAGAGCACCCCGCCCCGAGCGGCGACGCGCGACGGGTGGCATCCGCGCGCCACAACCTGGTGGACCTGCTGGTGGAGCAGCACCGTCGCGCGGGGCGCGGCGGGGACCCCGCGGTCAGCGACCACGACGGCACCTGGGACTACGACGCGCTGTCACTCGCCATGCGGAGGGCGGCGGCCGCGCTCCGGGCAGCCGGACTGCGCGCGGGGCAGCACGTGGCCGTGGTCATGCGCGACGGACGCCCCTGGGTGCAGGCCGTGCTTGGCGTGGCCGCGGCCGGGGGCGTGGCGATACCCCTCGACCCCGACACCGACCCCGGGGCACTGGAGGACGTGCTGGGCGACGCCGCGGTGGCGATGGTGCTGGCCGACCATACGGTGCCCGGCGGTTCATGGCGGGTGGTCGGCAGCGACGTGCTGAACGCAGGGCGGGCCGCGGGTATCGCGCCGGTGCACCCGGAGGACCTCGCCTACATCATCTACTCGTCGGGATCCACGGGGCAGCCGAAGGGCGCCATGCACGCGCATCGCGACATGCGGACCTCCGTGGAGGGCTACGCCGACCAGGTGCTGGGCCTCGCCCCCGGCGATACCTGCCATGCGGTATCGCGCGGCTTCACCTCGCTGGGATTCGGCAATGGGTTCTTCCGGCCCCTCGGGCGCGGAGCACATGTGGTGCACCTGCCCACCCGCCCGACCGTGCGCACCGTCACCCGCGCGTGCGCCGCGCATGGGGTGACGGTGCTCTCCGGCGTACCCACGTTCTGGTCGCAGCTGGCCGCCTTCCTCGACCGCCACCCCGGCGAGCGCGCCACGCTGCGGGGCCTGCGACTGGGGGTGTCGTCGGGTGACTCCCTGCCCGGGCCTGTGCTGGAGCGGCTGTCCGAGGTGCTGCCCGACCTCGACGTTCTGGAGGGGTTCGGGTGCTCCGAGGCGTCCAACATCGTGCTGTCCACGCGGGAGGGCGAGCGCCTGCCCGGGTGCCTGGGTCACCCCGTTCCGGGCGCCGAGGTGTCGCTGCGCGATGAGGACGGTGCGCCAGTGGCGCCCGGAACGCCCGGGCGCCTGTGGATCCGGTCCGAGAGCAACACGTCCGGGTACTGGCGGCGCGCCAACCTGACCCGCGACCTGCTGCACGGCGAGTGGGTGCGCATGGGCGACATGCTGGTGGAGGACGACGAGGTATACCGGCACGTGGGGCGCGCGGACGACCTGTTCAAGGTGGATGCCATGTTCGTGAGCCCCGTGCAGGTGGAGGCCGTGGTGCTGGAGCACCCCGCCGTGGCCGAGGCCGCCGTGGTGGGGCGTGCCGACACGCGGGGCCTGATGCGCGCCGTGGCGGTGGTGGTGGCATGCGACGGCGCGGATCGCGAGGGCGCGGACGATCAGATCCGGCGCTCGGTGGCCCATGCGCTGGGTCCGCACTGCGCGCCCGCGGAGATCGAGTGGCGCGACGGGTTGCCCCGGCTGCCGTCGGGCAAGGTCGCACGCCGCGCCCTGCGCGACGGTACGGGCCCTTGAGACTCCGAGAACACGCAGGGTCCAGGCGCCGCCAAACGGCGGGCGGGTCGGCGCGCCCCGGCTGATACCGTCGCCTCAATATCGACGGTCGCCGTGGCACTCCTCATCACTCTGCTGGCAGGCCTGGCGACCGGGCTCGGCGGACTCGTCGCCGTGTCGGGCCGGCGCGGCAGCCCCGCGTTCCTTGCCATCGCCCTGGCCTTCAGCGCCGGGGCGATGCTGTACGTGTCGTTCGCCGAGATCATGCCGAAGGCGATCGACGCGCTGGGCGCCGGGACCGGATCCCGGGGCCTGGCCGTGGCCAGCGCCGGGTTCTTCGCCGGCATCGCGGCCGTGGCGCTGCTGGATCGCCTGCTGGCACGCATGCAGGCGCGGGGCCGCGCCCGCGCCGCGCGCGAGGAGGGCTCCGCGCGCAACCGGCTGCTGCGCATGGGGATCCTCATCGGCCTCGTGGTGGCGCTGCACAACTTCCCCGAGGGCCTGGCCACGTTCCTGGTGCTGATCGAGCAGCCCGAGGTGGGGCTGGCCATCGCGGTGGCAATCGCCATCCACAACATCCCGGAGGGCATCGCTGTCGCCGCACCCATCCACGAGGCCACCGGCAGCCGCGCCCGCGCGGTCGGGGCCTCCCTGGTCGCGGGCCTTGCCGAGCCGGTCGGGGCGCTGGCCGGCTACGCAGTGCTCGGGCCCGTGCTCGGGGATGCCGTGTTCGGCTTCGTGTTCGCCGGCGTCGCGGGGGTAATGGTGTTCATCTCCATCCACGAGTTGCTGCCCGCGGCGCGCGAGCACGGGCGTCCGCTGCTGGCCACCAACGGGGCCGTCGCCGGCATGTTCGTGATGGCCGCGTCGCTGGTACTGCTGCAGGCCTAGTCCGCGAGCAGGGCGCCCAGGTCGTCCGCCACGGCCACGGGGCGCGCACCGCGCCAGGCGTCGGCCTCATCGCGGCTGGTCACCCCACTCAGTACCAGCGCCGCATCCAGCCCGGCGGCCACCGCGCCGCCCACGTCGGAGTCCAGACGGTCGCCCACGGCCAGCACCGGCCCGTCCACGGCCAGCCGCTCACGGGCGATGCGCCAGGCGTCCGGGCCGGGCTTGCCCACCGCCACGGCCTCCGCGCCGGACGCGTATTCCACATAGGCCACGACCGCCCCGGTGCCCGGCACCACCCCGTTCTCCGACGGCACCAGCCGGTCACGACCCGTGGCGATGACCGGTGCTCCCCGGTGCGCGGCGCGCACCGCCCAGGTGAGCTCCCGGTAGGACAGGTCGGGGTGACCCGCCAGCACCACCACGTCGGCATCCGCCACGTGCGATTCGCGGGAGACCACGCGCAGGCCCGCCGCCTGGACGTGGCGCACCATCGCAGGGCTCCCCACCACCACGGCCACGCCACCGGCGAAGCGCTCGGCCAGGTACCCCTGCATCACCACTCCGGATGTCACCACCTCATGCGCCGAGCCACGCACCCCGTGGCCCCACAGCCGCTGCACGACGTCCTCGGGTGCCGACCGCGGGTCGTTGGTCAGGAACACCAAGGGCTTGCCTGATGCCCGCCAGCGGTCGACCGCCTCGGGCGCGCCCGGCACCGCATGCGCACCCACCCACAGGCAGCCGTCCAGGTCGAGGATGAGTCCGGCGTACCGCGAGGCGATCGGGGGCGTGCCCGTCATGGCGTGATGCTACCCGGGCCCCTACGATGGGCGCATGGAGACCTACCGTCATGTGGCCGTGGCCGTGGAGGACAGCCCCGGATCGCACAAGGCCCTGGACGAGGCCGTGCGCATGGCATCGCTCACGGGTGCGCGCCTGTCGGTGCTGCATGTGACCACCATCCCGCTGCCGCCGCCGTACATGGGCGAGGGCGGGGTGTTCCTGCCCGACCCCGAGGTGATGCAGGACGCCGCGCTCACGTGGCTGCGCGAGATGCTGCAGGACATCCCGGGCGCGGAGCCGCACGTGCTGGAGGGCCATCCGCCCGAGGCGGTGTGCGTGTGGGCCGGCGAGAACGCCGTGGACCTGCTGATCGCGGGTGCCGAGCGCGGCCGGGTGGAGCGCCTGCTCTTGGGCAGCTTCGCGCTGCACCTGGCGCGTCACGCGCCGTGCGACATCCTGCTCGCGCGCCCCGACGCCTCCTAGCCCTTACCCAATCCTTCCCATGCCCACGCCGAACCCCGCCCGCGGCGGTCCCCACGCGTGCCGCGGCGCTGAATATGGTGCCCGCCGATGACCTGGTACGAGGCGATCGTCTACGGCGTGGTGCAGGGGCTCACGGAGTTCCTGCCCATCTCGAGTTCCGGCCACCTGCTGCTGGTGCCCGCCTTCTTCGGCTGGGAGGACCCCGGCGCCCTGTTCACGGCCGTGGTGCAACTGGGAACCATGCTGGCGGTGGTCCTGTACTTCTGGCGCGACCTGGTGGCCGTGGCCACCACATGGGTGCGCTCGTGGACCAACCCCGCGCTGCGGTCCGACCTCAATGCGCGCATGGGGTGGTACCTGGTGATCGGCACCATCCCCATCGTCGTGTTCGGCTTCATCTTCAAGGACCAGGTGGAGACGGCCGCGCGCAGCCTGTACATCGTCGGCACCGCGCTGATCGTGTTCGGGATCATCCTCGGCCTCATCGACTGGCTCAGCCGCAAGACGCGACCCGTCACCTCGGTCGGCCGCAACGACGCCATCGTCATGGGCTTCGCGCAGGCACTGGCCCTCATCCCCGGGGTGTCGCGGTCCGGCGCCACCATCAGCGCGGGCCTGCTGCTGGGCCTTACGCGCGAGGCGGCCGCGCGGTTCTCCTTCCTGCTGTCCATACCCGCCATCGTGCTGTCGGGCCTATACGGGCTGTACGGCGAGCTGGGCTCGGGCGGCGGCGGCGTGGGGCTGGGATCGATCATCATCGCCACCATCGCCGCCTTCATCGTGGGATACGCCTCCATCGCGTTCCTGCTGCGCTGGCTGGCCCGCCACTCCCTCTACATCTTCGTGGTGTACCGGGTGGCCCTGGGCGTGATCGTCCTGGCCCTGGCATCGGGTGGCGCGATCTCGTGATTGATCGCGCCGCACGGCGCTATCCTCACGGATCGTGTTCGGAGCACATCACGACAGCACCCTCGCCCGCGCCAAGCGCAAGGCCGCGCAGGAGGCGAAGGAGAAGGAGCAGCGGCGCCACGAGATGATCGAGGCGCTGCGACGGGCCAAGGAGTCAGCGGACGACCCCGCCGAGCAGGCCCGGCGCGACCGCGCCAAGCGCCACAGCGAGGTGCTGGAGCGCTGGCCCGCCAACTGGTAGCCCTGCCTCGCGGGGGCACACCCGCAGGCGCGGTACAATGCGGGGTCAATAACGCCGGATCCGGACCCCGCGGCGGGGGCTTCCACGGCGTCGCCGTCCGGTGCAGCGCACCCGGCGACGCGTTCCGGTGGCACGAGGAGAGTGAATGTTCGAGGTTGGGGACAAGGTCGTCTACCCGCACCACGGCGCGGGCACGGTTCTGGCCAGGGAGTTCCACGAGATCCGCGGCGAGCGCCGGGAGTACCTGACGATCGAGATCCTGCAGCCGCAGATGACCGTCATGGTGCCGTGCGAGAGCGCCGAGACCGCAGGGCTCCGCCCGGTCATCAACGAGCGCGCGGTGAACGAGGTGCTGGCCGTACTGGTGGCCGACGGCAGCGAGATGCCGGCCCAGTGGAACCAGCGCTTCAAGCGCAACCAGGAGAAGCTGCGAAGCGGCGACATCCTCGAACTGGCCGAGGTGGTGCGGAACCTGGAGCGGCGGGCGCAGGACGCACGCCTGTCCCCCGGTGAGATGCAGATGCTGGAGCGGGCGCGCCGCGTGCTGGTGAGCGAGCTCATGTACGCCCGGAACGTGGAGGAGGAGGCCGCCAACCAGCTGATCGACGACGCCCTCGCCGGCAAGCTGAAGATCAAGCACAAGCCCAGCGCGAAGCGCGTGGCGCCCAAGCCGCCGCCCAAGGCGGACCCCAAGGCCGCCGCCGCGGCCCGCGCCGCCGCCGCGCAGCAGTCGCGGTCGTCCATGCGCGCCACCGTGCGCCCTCCACTGTCCTCCACACCGCAGTCGGTGCAGGCCATGGCCCGGGCCGCGATGGAGAAGGCCGCCGAGACGAAGGGCGAGAGCGCCCCCGACGCCACAAAGCCCGCGGCGAAGAAGCCGGCAGCGAAGAAGGCGACCACCGCGGCCAAGAAGCCGGCGGCCACGAAGCCGGCGGCGAAGAAGGCGACCACCGCAGCGGCCAAGAAGCCGGCGGCCACGAAGCCGGCGGCGAAGAAGGCGACCACCGCAGCGGCCAAGAAGCCGGCGGCCACGAAGCCGGCGGCGAAGAAGGCGACCACCGCAGCGGCC
>Ga0181568_10005048_pt1 | contig 11662 bp, 12 predicted proteins | sample 101ome_20_FD_133758 | JGI IMG/M metagenome (GOLD analysis project Ga0181568, IMG submission 133758) | Coastal salt marsh microbial communities from the Groves Creek Marsh, Skidaway Island, Georgia - 101404AT metaG (megahit assembly) | ecosystem: Environmental > Aquatic > Marine > Intertidal...
CAATCATGTTTTATTTTTTTACTTTCAGATTTCTCCTGATTAATGAATTAAATTACAATATACTGATTTCAAGAATTACTTAATTTTAAGGAGAGCTAAACATCACCATGCCCAAAAGATTTAGAAGTGCCAGAGCTTAATGAAGCGGATATGCATGAATAATTCATTTTACGTCAAATTAATCATAGTCTAATATTAAATTTGTTTTGTGAAAATATTTGGATTTATCGCATTACTTGTCATTTTTGGCTGTAATAAAGACGAAATTGATGACCGCGAAACTTTCATAGGAAAGTTAGTGCTTAAGGGAATCTGCATGAATTATGTTATTCAGGTCAATGACGATGATTTCCCCAGTAGTATGCTTGAAGAGAACTGGAGTACAAATTGGATTAACAATGACGGGTCAGATGAGTTTTCTGAAATAAAATATCAAAACGTATTTGCCCTGAAGAGTATATGTGACTTCCCAGAGACCATAGAAGAGGGCGATACTTTTAGTTTTGTAATCGATAATGATAAAGAGAATTTATGTCCAGTATGCTTAGCTTATAGTCCTGTTCCAAGAAAATCAGTTAGCATTACAGTGATAGAAAATTAACTGTCAATTTACTGCCAGTTACTGGCAAAACTGCCCCTTTTTTCGTAAATTTATATGTCTTACGACCAGGTGAAAGAAAAAACCCCTCACACAAGTGAAGGGCTTTATTTGGTTGTCATCGTAAGTGTAGTCTAGCGGCTACGCTTGCTCCTCCTCTTGGGCTCGAACCAAGGACCCTCTGATTAACAGTCAGATGCTCTAACCAACTGAGCTAAGGAGGAATTAGTCCGCAAATATAAAACTATCCCCTGTAAATATTGAATTTTTTTTAGATATAAATTTCTAGAGATGATTCCCAGTTAGTGCCTAAAATGTAAAACTGCCAAATAACTGCCAAAATGAGTGTCAAATACCCTAAGATTTGTATTGCCAACGATGGGAAGTATTTTATTGATTTTATTTGATTGAATTATATATGTTATTTACTTAATTTATGTAGTGACTTGTTAAAAAAATATTACTTAACTTATTTTTAGTTGGTTTATTCATGAATTATGGATATACCGAAATGATATACCAATTCAATAAAATAAGATTTAGTGACTCATTGAAAGACCTTGTCTAGTTAGCGATCTGATTTTTTATATTTGAACTCTAAATTAATTACTCAAAAAATACTTATTGCACTTGGTATAAAATTTTAATATTTAACCGTTAATGAATAAAATCATACCCATTCTATTTTTAATTTTTTGTGCCATTATTAATGGTCAAGAAATTATCTCGTTGGAATACGATAATACAGGACTAGATTATAAAGAACCGGAGATAAAAATAAAAGCTTATTCTGGTCGTGGATACAAGTTTAAAAACATCTCCATCCCTACCCTTCAAGTATTTTTACCCGAGGTTAAATCCCAACCCTCAACAGCCATAGTTGTTTGTCCGGGTGGAGGCATGAGGAGCAATGCTTTTTTTCATGAAGGGTTGGATGTCGCAAAAGCTTTGAATGAAAAAGGAATCGCTGCTTTTGTTTTAAAATACAGATTGGTTCCCGCTCATTTGGTTGAAGAGAATGCAGGTTTGAACGAACCTTACCTTAAAGAAAAAAAGCAGTTGACCTATGGTTATCTGGATGCACTTAATGCCATTGCTCATATTAGGGAAAATGCGGCAAAATATAGTATTGATCCCAAAAAAATCGGAATTATGGGATTCTCTGCCGGCGGTGCAGTTACACTAGAGGCAACCTATAAATCTAATCCAAAAAACAGACCCAATTTTTTGGCACCCATCTACCCTTGGATGGTGATCGTGGAAGACCAAGAGCCTCCTGCTTATGGGCCTCCACTATTTGTAGTTTGTACTACTGCCGATCAATTAAATCTGGCCATACCCAGTGCTAAACTTTATATTGATTGGGCAGAAAAAGGATTTGTGAGCGAACTCCACAATTATCACCACGGAAATCACGGCTTTGGAATGATTAAGACAGGCCATCCCGTGGATAATTGGTTTAACAATATGATAGATTGGATCGGGGCCATCGGGATGATGAACTAATTACTTCTTCTTTACTTTATCACCCCCTATTTCTCTCTATTCTTTTCTAAAGAGATATTGGAAATGTCTGATAATGCCACCTCCATTTTGAGTAGATGAAGAAACTAAAGTCCAGCCTTTCATTTTCATCTCTTTAATAAACTGAGGAACTGACATCGGATATTCACATACAGGAGCTTTTTTACTGCACTTTTCACCTTGAATAGGTGGTTTGTCGGTTGAGTATTCAAAATAGCCTTGAAAATTTGTTGATTTTTTATTTACACCAACAACAATCAGCTCAGCATATTCAGAAACTTTAGTGAATAGACCTTCACTAACTATTGGCTTGTTAGGTTGGGAGTAAGAGAAGATTGTAAGCGAAACAAAGCCTATAAATAAAAGTACTATCTTTTTCACGTCCAAGCGTTAACTCAGAAATCTCAACTACCCCTTCCTGTTTTTCTAACAGCTGTAGTGGCCTTGCCTTTTGACCCGGATTTAAATTTATTCTTTTGATTATTATTTGGCTGACCCTTAACTTTGCTGTTACCAAAAAATTTACTGCTCATCGTATTGTTTTTAGTTATCTAAAGTAAAGAAAATAGCACAATTAGTAGCGCATACTTCTAATTTTCACCCAAATGACCTAACTTGATTGTATCCAACAATAAACTCACTACCTGCCTAACAATATCCCTTTGTTATTTTAAAGAAATTGTCCGTAAATTTTTGGTGTTTTAAAAAAAAATTATTTGTTAGCAGTAGTTTCTCTTCTGTATACCCAAAATCCTCCAATTTTACCATCCTCTATATATACATCTGCTACGTCATAATAAGTTTTACTCTCACCATCAACCGATAAATCAATTTTATGACCTGAAATTACCCACGAACCTGGTTGAGAGTCTACTTTCATTGTGTATGAGAAAATTGGATTCCATTTTGGATTTTCTTGTTCAAACCAAGAACTCAACAATGCTTTATGAGCATTTTTATTAGGAACAATACTTCCATCTGGACCGTATATTTTAAAAACTCCAAATTGTTTTGTTGAATCTGCATTCATTTGATTTATGGCTTCAATATCCCTTTTGTTGTGAGCTTCAATATAATTATCCCACAGGTCGAGATTGTCTGGATTTGCATCGTTTACATCATAAACTTTACCATCTGTTTTTAAATATCCAGGGGCTCTTTTAGCTTGGTTTTCAGAGCTTACTTTTTCAGCACATGAATTAAGTAATATTAGAGATAAAAGCAGTAATGTTATTTTTTTCATTATAAAATATTTAGAAATTTGAAAAATCAAATTATGAAAATCCTTTCATTACTATTAATTGTAAAGTAAAAACTTTTCAACCTTTTGCTTCAACAAAGTATTTAGAACTTTTTTTGAAAACAATTACCAAGGGTCTTTGGAATCAATAGACATTATTTATTAGGTTTGCTGCCCATTACAATGGTAAGTTCACTATTGGCTTGTATCTGATCATAGGCTATGCTCATCGATTTTTGAGGGGTTTTGTTGAATAAAATCTTTTGGACATACTTATTTTCCTTGGAATTGTTTTTTACATTTATGGTGAATAACCCATTTTCAAGGGATAAAACCGCACGGTCAACGATGGGCCTCCCGATATAAAAAGTATTGTCTCCTGGGGTCATTTGATAAAGCCCTATTGCATTCATTACATACCAAGCCGACATTTGCCCACAATCCTCATTTCCGATAATTCCATCTGGTGTTGGATTATAAAAAGAAGTTAGAATAAAATCCAGCACCTCTTGTGTTCGCCATGGGCGATCGGTGAATTGATATAAGTAAGGAATATGGTGACTTGGCTCATTGCCATGGGCATACTGACCAATCAAGCCGGTAATATCCCCTGAGGCATTTTCACCGCTAACCTTGGATTTTGTACTAAATAGTTTATCCAACCATTCGCCAAACGCTTCTTTACCACCCATCAATTTAGCAAGCCCCTCAGGGTCGTGAGGAACAAAAGGTGTCCACTGCCATGAATTACCCTCTACAAAAGCACTTTCTAAATGGTCAGAAAAATTAGGGTCAAAATCTGGATCCCAGGATCCGTCTGACATCTTACCCCGCATGAATAAGGTTTGTTTGTCAAAATATATCGCATAGGCTCTGCCTTTTTTGCTGTAAGATTCGGCCAGTTCGTTCTCTCCAAGTATTTCCGCCATTTTAGAAATGCACCAATCATAGTAGGCCATTTCTAGACCATATGAAACGGACTCCTTACATTTATCCATAGGAACAAAACCCAATTCTTCTTTGTATTTGATATGATTTGGCATCACATTTTCTGCTCTAGTTCCCAAGTGCTTACTACGAAAATCTTCATCCCATTGGGAGCTTTTCACACTGGCTTCAAGCAGTTTTTTTGGGAGGGAATCCAAAAGTCCTTTTTTCATAGCATCCGCAATGACTGACACTGCGGGATAGCCCACCATGGTACCCGTATAATTACTGTTTAATGACCATTTGGGTAACAAACCCCCTTCGTCAGATTGCGACAGAAGGTCATAAATCCAGTGTCTTACTTGTTGCGGTTGGATCAAAGTCATCATTGGAAACCATGTCCTAAAAACATCCCAAAGTGAATAGGCAGAATATCTGTTATTTCCAATTTGAGTAATGACTTCTCCCTCCATACTCCGGTATTGACCGTTTGCGTCGCTAAATATAAAAGGAGCCATATGGCTGTGGTACATCGCCGTATAGAAGTTTTTCAAAACATCCTCATCTGAACTTTCAATCTTGATTTGTCTCAACTTATCATTCCATACCTTTTTGCCGCTTTTTTTTACTTGCTCAAATGAAAGCTCCGAATCCAAAGTAGATAGGTTTTTATCAGCTCCTTCAGATCGAGTGTAGGAAATGCTCACCTTAACATTCAGTGGAGCAGATAAGAGCCCAAAGTCGAGATAGGCGATCAGGTTTTTCCCCTTTACTTTCTCTGAATTGATATTTTTTTCCCCATCAATGATTTGTTTACCGATAATTGGTTGATCAAATTTTGCCGTAAACCATACCGGGTCCTCCTTGGCCCAACCTGAGGTTTTTCTGTATCCTTTGACCGAATATTCATCTACAAATGTGAATTCACTTTCCAAAAGGTGGTGTCCCCAATTTGGTTGAAGTACATGGGAAAGATCGATCATTAGTTTTGCATTTTCTGAAGGGGGATAAGAATACCTATGCCATCCAACCCGCTCAGTGGTAGTCAATTCACAAAAGATATTCCAAGGTTCTAGAAGTATGGAGTAATAGCCCACCTCAGCCGTTTCATTTTCGTGATTTAATACCCCAACTGGCTTGTTTTCACCTGGGCCAGTATAAGGTAAAAAAAGAAAATCCCCCAAATCTCCAATTCCTGTTCCGCTCAGGTGGTTATGGCTGAATCCATAGAGTGTTACGTCGTCATGGTGATAGCCACTACTGGCATCCCATCCCATGATATGGGTATCTGGACTCAATTGAATTTGTCCATGAGGTAATGTAGGCCCTGGAAAAGTATGTCCGTGAAAACCTGTTCCGATCATTGGATCAACGAAAGAAGTCAAATCGATATTAGAGTCTGTGGAATTTTTATTAATCTTGCATCCCCAGTGGCTAACCAAGGAAAAGAAAATACAAAAACTAAGAATTGATTTTTTCATGGATTATTTTGTCTGATATTTTTTTGCAAATTAATTGATTGGTCTTCAATTCCCAAGACTTTTAGCTAGAAGCAATCGGCTTTAAAATGGCTATTTAATATTCCTTGATATTAATATTCGCTGGCCGAGGAGATATTTATAGCTTTGCCAGATTTGAAATAGGTGTATGAAAAACCTTTGTGAATGCTGTAAGCACCTTTTTCTCCTGCTCTATTAATTGCAATAAAACCTACTTGGAAATCTGGTTTTCCACTTTGTTTGGATAGGATTCTTTTTATGGCTTCTTCACAAGCTTTTTGAGGCGACCATCCATTTCTCATAAGTTCCACAATTAAGAAAGAACCAACAGTTTTAATTACAGCTTCGCCCAAACCAGTGGCTGTTGCAGCTCCCACTTCATTATCTACAAATAGACCTGATCCAATAATAGGTGAATCACCCACTCGACCTTTCATTTTGTATGCTAATCCACTTGTAGTGCAGCTGCCAGACAGATTTCCATAAGCATCCAAACATAACATTCCTATGGTATCGTGGTTTTCGACATTTATTTTAGGAGAATATTTAGATTTTTGCAGCCAGGCTTCCCATCTTTTTTTTGCTGGAGGAGTTAGTAGTGTTGTTTTTTTGAACCCTTTGCTGTAAGCAAATTCCTCAGCACCCGTTCCTGCTAAATATACATGTGGAGTATCCTCCATAACTTTTTGGGCTAATTTAGCAACATGCATAATGTTTTCTACGGCCATCACAGCCCCACAATTCCCCTTATCATCCATAACACATGCATCTAAGGTTATACGACCTGATCGATCAGGAGAGGCTCCAAAGCCTACGGTTGTATTCTCCTCGTTAGCTTCCTCAAAAGCAACACCTTTGACAACAGCGTCCAAAGCAGATATTCCCGACTGCATTAATTGACCAGAAATTAAGATTGCCTCAGGACAATTCCATGTTCCAATAGAAAAGGGACTGCTTTTGAAAGGTTTTTTACTAGCATAGGTAATTTGCGATTTGGCCTCAAATGAACTAAGGCCTAAAAAGCCAGAAATAGCCATACCCATTTTACTAAAAAAATTTCTTCTTTTCATTTGTGAAATAATATTTTAAAACATCCTTAAGACAAAATCAAAAGCTAAATCCAAAGCCAAGGTTGCCGACCAACATTCCGTTATCTGAAACTCCATCAATTCCAGGTATATCCTTGGTAGTAAGCTCTGTGTATTTGGTATTAAAGTCGTCTGTTGCAGTGAAAGTTACTTCCTTTGGCAAATTACCAAAACCATATCCTATTTCAATTCTGAAGTATAAAGTACCACCTGTTTTCATTCCAAGTCTTAAGTTGGTCGTTCTCATATCCACTTCTCCTATACCTGAACCTTTAGAATCATTCATTAATATAATATTTGTAAAATTAGCTTGATAACTAAGATTAGAATTTGAAAGACCTAAATAAATTCCTTTCCCTTTTTTTCTGAGAAAATAGGATATACCCCATTCAGAAAAACGAAACTGAGCTTCCCTATTTAAATCTTCATATGAATATTGTGAGTAATCAAAGTAGGGCGCAAAGTGGTTATTAAAAAAAGGAAGCGTATACTGAGCGCCAATCACAGCCATGTAAGGTAATCCAAACTTTAAACCCGACGAAAATCTTTTGATATCATGTTCAAAAGACAAAGAATCTTTGTCATTATAAACACTCATTAGGGGGAGTCCCTCTTTATTAATATTTCCATAACCAATCAAAGGAACCATTACCAAAAGTAGCATCTGTTTCTTCATGGAATTTCTTTCTATACAATATATAAAATTCACAAAAAACAAATTTGAAAAAGGCACACTATTGGATGTAAATATTATACTTTAAAAATTAAATATCAGTAAAAATTATCACTACATAGATTAAAAGAATTTTACATAAATAAGGAGAAAAAATAATTAATTAATATTATATAAATAAATGTTGTTGATACAAGTAATGTTTTAAAATTTAGATCCTTTGCCCTGCTGCTCTTTAGTTTATTTTTTCATTTGATTTGTTTTGGTTTATTGTTTTAAGTAGTGGGGCCAAAGGAATCAAACTATCCGGCACTTTTCATATAAAGTGCTGAAATTAAAAAAACCTCCACTGGGGAGGGTTAGTAAAAAAATCAAATTTTAAGCTTGAACTATTCTTTGATGATCTCAATTTTATCATTTAAAACAAGATAAATCGGTACAAGTGGCAACACAGCCAAAATGATGTGGAAGTACTGTGCCACATCTGGCACATCAGTAACCCTTACAATGTAGATACCATATAAATTAATCAAACTCAAGCAGATATAGATCTTAACCGCAGCCGATTTGGCGAGTTTACTCCCATCATAAGGTAATTTGTTTGGAATAGCCAATGAAATTTGGATCAACCACAAAAATGCGGTAGCCAAATGAATTGGTGCTTGGCTCTCAGCAAAAAAACTGAATTCTGAGGCCACAACGATCAAGCCGAAAAGAAAATAACCTAAATTGAAAAATACCCGATTACGTTTTGCCAGTCCATAAAGTGAAATTAGAACGCAACCAGAGGCAATAATAATTTGTAGTAACATAAAATCGATTTTTGGTTAATTTAATTAAATTACAAAAAAAATGTGATTTTGAGAATTTGTGTTTTACAATCTCATTACCCTTTTTGCAGGATTCACTTAATAAGTTAACGATTAAATGTTTCGTAGTAAAAAAATACTTCTCCCATGATGTCTTTGGATCTGTGGTAATTTACCATTTTAACTAAAAGAGTGTCATTGATGCGATATCCTCCACCTAAAGAACTCAATACTCCGGCATAAATCCGTTTTTTCTCTTCATGATTGAGTTGGGTTTCCAATTGGTCAACAATTTTTGAATAATCCTCCAGGTTGTAACGGTAAAATTGAGGGACGATAAAATCTGCATAACCTTCTTTAATCCAATCAGGCCAGGATTGTAAATACTCTTGTTCAGACCATGGATAAATACTTGGCGCCCAAGAAACCATAGTTTCTGAACGGATCGCTTTTACTTTTTGGTAGACCTTTTTTCCATATTCACTCAACCTATCAGATCTCCATTGAATCCAACTTCCCTCTTTGAAATCCATTGGGGGGGGTGTATTGAACTCGCTTTTGAAAAGTGATATCGTATAATCATCATAGCCCCCTTCGGAAGGCATGGCTGGAAGGCGATCATCTCCCTGTATACCATCTATATCATAGCGAGTGACTACCTCCTCTATAAGTTCCATTAAAAATTTTTGTGGTCCAGGGTGAAGGGCATTCCACCACATAAAATTGTTTTTTTTCAAGATTCTACCCTCTGTATCTCTGCCAAGCCATTCAGGATATTTTTTAATCCATATACTTTGGGGGTCATTATAGGCAAATGAAAAACCAAACTCAAACCAAGCGTGAACTTTAATACCTTCCCTGTGAGCTTGATTGATCAAATACTCCAATGGATCAAAATGTGAAAGCATCGGTTCTTGTTTCAATCCAATGTATTTCTCCAAAACATCACTTGGGTATTGGGTAAGACCTTTATTCCAAACTACCACAAAAAGATGATTTATCAGGTATTTTTTGCAATTGTAAACCAAGGCTTTGATATTTGCCTCTGATTTAAGGGCATCACTACCCACATTGGTGACCCAAACTCCCCTAAAAGTACTTTTTGGCAGATGTTTTTCCAGATAAGTTTGATCACCTATGCTACAACTAATTAACAAAAGACTGAGCGTGACAATCAAGGATTTTTTAATCGAAAACATGATGTAGTGAGAATAATAAATTGAATTTAAAAAAATTCTTTCTCTTTATTAATATGCCTCCCCAATATTTTATGGTCTATAGACTGTAATAGTTTTCCAGGATTTTCTCTCATAATAGTTCATTATAATTTCAAAATGATGTAACTGAAAAAAATCTTCCTATTTTAGAATAAAATAGTAATAGCTTTTTTTGAGTGATACATTTATACAAAATAACGAGGATGAAGTCTAATATAAAACGTTTGTTAGTTGGATTTTCATTTTTCGTATTGGTATGGTCTTGTAGTTTCACAACAGATAAAAATCCGGAATACCTTTTCAAAGCAAGTATGTTGGTCAAAGAAAACCATACGTGGTATAAAGCTTTCATTCATTTTGGTAAGCTTATCGAAGAACGTTCTGGTGGAAGAATGAAATTGGAGGTATACCCCTCCGAGCAATTGGCTAAAGAACTTGAGGCCATTCGCTTGATTAAGGCGGAGGTCATCGACATGACCATTTCTGCAGGTTCCCTAACAAACTTTGCTGAAATACTAATTTTTTCTGATATGCCTTTTTTGCTAAAAGATACTATTGCAATGCATAAACTGATAAACAGCGATATTGGAAAGCGAATCGAAAAGGAAATGATTAAAAAAATAGGAGTCCGTCCTCTTGGCTATTTTCAAAGAGGCGAACGTCATTTGACTTCGAATCGTCCCATTAAGCACCCTGATGATCTTCAAGAATTAATCATTAGAGTTCCCAATGTCCCTTCCTATGTTGTTGCTTGGAAAGCTCTAGGGGCCAAACCCACACCTATGGCCTTTTCCGAGGTGTTTTCCTCCCTTCAACAAGGAACAATCGAAGCACAGGAAAACCCTTTTGCAATGATTAAAAATGCCGGTTTTAGCGAAGTACAAAAATACCTCAACCTCACGGGTCATCTTATCACTTGGGGTTATCCGCTTGTTGGGGAAAAACAATTTCAAAAATTACCGGATGACCTTAAGGCCATTTTTTTGCAGGCTGCAAAAGAAATGCAAATATTTGAGCATAAATTGTTTCTCAGCAACGAATCCAAAGTTCAAAAACAATTGCAAGATGAAGGTATGATATTTGTTGAGGTAGATAAAAATGTTTTCATGGAAAATGGCGAAAAAGCCATTTATGAAAGTTTATCACCCCAGATGCAAGAGATATATAAAACTATAAAAAAAATTACTAAATGAGCTTCAAAATTTTTTTGTTAAAGTTTTTAAAATACGGAACATTATTAACTAGTTTGGGATTTATCATCACCGTATCACTTCAAATTTTCGCAAGGTTTTTTCTCAGTGATGTACCTCCATGGACTGAAGAAGCCTCAAGAATTTTGTTTATTTATGCTATAGCATTTTCAAGTGGTTTGGCTTACCGTGGTAATTATTTTGTTTTTTTAGAAGCTTTTTACGCTGGCTTTTCCAATAATCTTAAAAAAATAGTAGACCTCATATCTCCTTTCTTGAGTCTTGTTTTATTTGCATTTTGTGGCTTCTATACAATATTCATGATTGAAATGGGGCTCAATGAGCACTCACCAACACTTCATGTCATAATGGCAATACCCTTTTTAAGTATGTTGATCTTAAGTCTCTCAATCACTTATTTCAGTTTTTTAGCCTTTCTAAAAAAAATTAAATTTTGGAAATCATGATTTTCTTGCTAATCACTGTTTTTGTAGTTTGTCTTTGTTTTCGGTTTCCAATTGCATTTTCTTTGGGTTTGTCTTGTTTGTTTTATTTTATTTTCAAAGGAACTCCTTTAGTGGTAGTGCCACTTAAAATGTATGCTGGGATTGACGTATTTGTCTTACTGAGCATCCCGGGTTTTATTATCGCAGGGAATTTGATGAACCAGGGAGGGCTGACTGATAAGATAATTAGGTTTTGCAATCATCTTTTGGGACATATCAGAGGGGGGCTTTCATACGTCAACATAAGTGCCTCTATGATTTTTGCGGGTATTTCAGGAACTGCCATCTCTGATACTGCCAGTTTGGGAGCCGTCATGATCCCTGCCATGAAAAAAGAAGGATACGATAGCGATTTTTCTTGTGCCATCACCGCAGCCTCCTCAACCGTGGG
>Ga0181568_10005049_pt1 | contig 11660 bp, 9 predicted proteins | sample 101ome_20_FD_133758 | JGI IMG/M metagenome (GOLD analysis project Ga0181568, IMG submission 133758) | Coastal salt marsh microbial communities from the Groves Creek Marsh, Skidaway Island, Georgia - 101404AT metaG (megahit assembly) | ecosystem: Environmental > Aquatic > Marine > Intertidal zone...
CTTTTTATTTTTTTTAATTGTAATTTGAGTGAGCATAAAATAGATTTTATCTTTATAATGCATTTCCAGCAAACAAAAAAAAACTCAGTTTTTTTCTTACTCGAAAGCCTTGTTTTCAAAATTTATTAACAGCACCTAGACACAGTTTAAACTTATAATTACAATATATCTTAATGTTTGATAAAAAAGAACACAAAAAAAGTATTGATTATACAATTGCACTAGTCAATGTGATTTTGTGGTTAGTTATTATTGCCATATCGGTAAAATTAGCTTCGTATATCAAAGAAATTCTCTATTCATTTGCAACAGCGATTTTGATAAATTATCTTTTTGCTAAACCGGTAGATTTTTTAACAAGGTTTATTAAGTACAGATTTATTTCTGTCTTTATGATTTTAATAAGCTTTATTTCAGTGATTTCCATTGCTATTGCTTACTTAGTTCCGACCATTATCACGCAAACCATTGCCTTAAAAAATAATATCCCCAAAATAGTCGCAAAATTAGATGTGTTTTTATTTAATCTATCAAGCTTTTTCGAACACTACCAAATCGAGATTCCATTTGCAGATTTTAACCGAATAGAACTTTTAAATTCGTTATTTAAATACGCTCCAAAGCTTGACTACAGTGAGATTAGTAATATTGCAAGTGATTTATTTTTTGGTTCAGTTTTTGCTGTGATCTATGTATTCTTAACATTAATAATAAGTTTTTATTTGTTAATAGACGGAGAGAGAGCTTGGCAAATGTTTTTATTACCATTTACAAAAAAACTTAGTAAGCATTTAATATCGATCAAAGAAAAGATTGACGAAAAACTTAATTCATTTTTATTTGGTCAGTTCCAAATTGCAACGATGACAGCCTTAGTGATGACCTTTACTTATTTGTTTTTAAATTTACCATATGCGATTATTTTTGGTTTAGCTCAATTTTTAGAAATCATTCCAGTAATTGGAACTTGGATCGCCATCGTACCTTGTGTAATTATTATTAGCTTAACTGCTGGTGTTTACAAAGGATTAATTGCCTTTGCCGTATATATGTTTTATTCACAAGTAATCAGAGATAACTTTGTTACACCTCGTATCATGGGCTCAAGTCTAGGATTTCACCCTCTTGCAATTTTTCTAGCTTTATTAATGGGAGCACAACTTGGAGGCATCGCAGGAGTAATATTAGCAATTCCAATACTCGCTGTAATTACTTCTATCATTGATTACAACTTAGAACTTTCTAGACTTAAAGTGAATGCTTTAAGTTAAATAATTCAAATAGCAAAATCCTTAATAAATAGCAACACTAGAATCAATCTCTTCTGACCATTGGTGTATACCACCACTAAGATTGATTAGGTTAGTATAGGCAAAGTTGTCTTGCAACCACGCAATAACTTTTTTACTACGACCTCCATGATGACAATGCACAATAACTTCTTTATCTTTTGGAATTTCTTGATATCTTTCCGGAATATCTCCCATTGGAATTAGCTGGGCTTCAATATTACAATATTGATACTCATCTGGGTTACGAACATCTATCAAAACAAAATCTTCTTTGTTATCAATTTTATTTTTTAATTCTAAAACTGTAATTTCTTTTATTTCCATTAATACCTCATTTTAATTGTAAAACTTGAGCCTCTTTCAAATTCGCTTTGACATTCAATTGAACCGTTTAAAGCTTCAACTACATCTTTACTAATACTCAAACCTAAACCTAGACCAGCAATATTTTCTGTACTAGGATTTTTTGCCCTATAAAATCTATCAAAAATTTTCTTTTGCTCCTTTTCGGTCATGCCAATACCTTCATCATGCACACTAAAGCTAACAAGCTGATCTTTATTATCAACAGTAATTTCTAAATTAATCTCTCCACCATCTGGTGAGTACTTGATTGCATTCAAAAGTAAATTTTCTACCACTTGTCTCAAAAGCTTTCTATCACCTTCAACCAAAGGGTAGTCATCAGGAAAATTAAAAGTGAAATTATGATTTTTATTTAGTGGGCTTAAAGATTCCACCACTATTTTACCAATCTCACCAATATCAAGTTTTTCAACATTTAATTGCCAGCCTTGAGTACTTGCTCTATTAAGCTGAATCAAATCATCAATCATTCTTGACAAACGACTTCCAGCAGATTGAATCTGTTCAGATGCTTCTAAAACTAAACTTGTTTCTATTTCTCGTCTTTGTAAAATTTTTGAAAAACCCATAATACTCACTAGAGGTGTTCTTAATTCATGAGAAACATTATTAATCAACTCTGTTCTAGTTTCGTTAAGTTTTATTAGTTGTTGGTTTTGGTCTTCTAAAGCTTTTAACCTATCTAATGAAGCCTCTAAAAAACCTTGTAAGTTTTCAATATTTGAATTAACTTGGATAGATTTTGCATTATTATCAACAACAAAACCATAAACAATAGCCGAGAATTGATCACAAAAAGACCAAATTAAATTAAAGAGATTTTCGTTGTTAGACTTAGTTTCAATATACAAAAGTCCTAATATTTTTTTATTAAAAACTATCGGAAAAATAAGTTTATTAAAACTGACTTTGGTTGCTTTAAAATCTAAAGTAAGAGCTTTAATATGTTCATGATTTAATTCAAATCTTTTTATAAAGCTTGAAATTTGATTTTCAAAAACTTCATCAAGATCAGTATTTTCAAGGATAATCAACTCTAGATTATTAATATCTTCTTGATCTTTAAAACTATTTACCAACAATGATTTTATAGCTGTAATAGATTCTTGTTCTTCGCTGAGCTTTAAAAGAATACGATACCAGTTCCAAGAATTAATATTTTTTGTTGTTAAAGTTTTATTTTGCACTTAATTATTTATTTTACTCGCTATAATTATAATTATACTAATCATGTTAAAAAACTTTCTAATGCTAGCTCTTATTGTTAATACGCTATCTGCACATGCAAGACTAAATGCAAGTTTTTTAGAAAACAAGACTCAATACGGAGAACCTGTAATGCTTGAAAAACTGCCGACTGCATCAGGCTTTACTGGTTTTGCAACTTATTGGCTAGATCGAGACTGGAAATTAGTAGCTTTTTTCAGAAATGACAAAGTACGTAGTGAACATTTAATGCCAAGAGATACCAAAAACCCAAAATTAACTAGAGACGAAGTCAGGCAAAGAGCTTTTAAAATGTTTTGGCAATCTCATAGAGGTGCTTACCAAAAAAAAATAACCTTTCCTAGAGCAGAAGGACATTTTTTTGATAATGGCTTAATAACCTACGAATACAAACTTGATGGCAACAGGCTCATTGGCTACCAGGGCATAAAAGTTTTAATATACGAAAACAATCAACCATACTATAAAATCAATCCAAAAGCTTATCTATGAATTTTCCTTTAGCTATAATTCATGAACTTGATCTTGATGATTTCAAAAAATCAATTTTATTTATCCAAAAAGAAATAAAACCCTCTGAAATCCTCTGTATTAGAGCTTTTGAGCTAAACGATAGCTTACTTGACGATTATTTTTTTTATACCTGTCATCTAAACTTGAGTAATGAATTAAGAACACATGAAAACATTAGTTTAAAAATCAAAGCAGAAAAATCTTTGAATAATTTTTTATTTGAAAAAAATATTTTTGATGATAAATATTTGTTTTATCAATTTTTACTTGCTAATAATTTGCCATGTCCAGAGACTTTACTATTAAACAAAGAAAGCTCAAATGATTTTCATACAAAAATCTTAAAACCTCGCTTTGGCACAGAAGCAATAGATTTTGCGAATTATTCTTTGCCCGCACTAAGAAAAATTTTGACTTATGATGATGCTTTACTACAAGAAAAAATCAATATTCATCAAGAAGTGAAAATTTTAGTTTTTTGTGAGCAAGTTTTTGCTAATCAGCAAATAAACGAAGAATTGAAGAGATCTCTAAAAACATTAATTACTTGTATCAAAAATCACTTAGCTGAACTTAGCCCAAAAATATACAGCATAGATATTTTAATATCCCAGGAAGATTTTTATTTTTTAGAGTTAAACCTTAGACCCGGTGCTTTCTTTAGATTTACTCATTCTATTAATTTATAGCCGCACTCATAATACCGGCAAAAACACCAATGGTAGCTGCGCCCATAGCTTTTTTAAACATTCTCCACATCTTTCTAACAGCAGCACCACCAACATAAATCAAATCACCTTCACGCAGTAAATATGCATCTTCACCAATGCCAGTATCTTCGCCATAAGCATTAAAAACTTCTTTAGGGAAGTCAATTTCATATGTATAACGAGAACCATCTTCTCTTTGGCGAATTAACAAAACCTTTGATTTTTTTGCTACTTCTGTAAAACCTTTAGCTTTTGCAATACCATCATAGATAGTTCTCACATCAGCAAGTGAATAACTACCCGGGCTATTTACTTCACCTAAAACAGAAAAATTATTGGCAACTCTTTTTATAAAAATCTCAACATCAGTCAGATTTGGATTTTTTTGAAAGATAATTTGCTTTAATTCATCAGTAGTTTTATCAAAAATAAACTCCTCACCAACTTTTGGGACAATTATGGTGCCATTCGGAAAAACCTGAATATCTTTATAGTTTTGCGAAGAACCATCTTTAAAGCTGTAATAAAAATCTAATGTATTATCACGGCTAATTGTATAGTTCTGGTCATAAATTTTTGAAACCAAATCATCTGCTTTCATCTTAGGATTACCAAGTAAGCGCGCGGCACTAGCTGCAAAAGAAAAATTTTGAAAACAAATCAGTAAACAAAGAAAAACTAATCGTTTAACCTTGCTGAAATTTACCAGCTTCGTACATTTTAATGTATTTTTCAAAGATATCTTGCTCATGATACTTCTTAATTATACTCTTAGCTAGATCATAGGCAATACTATATTTCTTTTCATTAACAGCACTATGAAATGCATAAACAGAAAATACTTGTGTCTTTGGAAATAAATCTCTAATTTGCGAAGCATATCTATAAATATCAGGATATTTTATAAAAAACAAACTATCCATCAAACCTTTAGCTAAAAACGAATTTCTTTTTGCTTCTACAAAGAGCATTTGCAATAAACTTTGAGTAACTTGTTGATTCATACCATAAGTAAGAATTAAAAGCTGTAAATTTGTTTGGTAGTGCTCAGGGTAATACAAATGAGCTAAGCGATAAATATTAATTGCCTTATTACGACACTCAACAACATTGTCTTTAGGAACACTAGCGCAAGTCTGAAAAACTTCTGTAGCATTAAAAAACAATCCAGAGGCAATAGTTTTATTATCGACATAACCATACTTATTTTTTATATGTTTCTTTGGATCTTTTGCACTTGCCTGATATTTTTTTATTACATTAATATCAAAAAGATTATTGTCACTAGGGAAATTTTCAAAATCTTTTAAAATTTTTGCTTTATAATCTTCATCTGCTTTAAATGTAGTCGTGCCCGGATCTTTATAGTATTGCATCAAACGATAACGCCAATTTTGTTGAGCACCAATATCGTCAATAGAATTTATAGTCTGTGTCCAAAAAGCCTCACCATTTCTCCAATCTAAACTTTTAAAAGCTGAGCGCACACCAAGAGCAAAAATCAACACAGAACAAACTGTAATAAGCTTTCTATTAAAATTCTGCTGTTCTGTAATTCTAGTAAAAATATATTTATCTAAGATCAAAAATATACTACAAAGCAAACCCAAAACAAAGAAATATGTGTATCTATCACGAGCAAGCACATAAAGAGGAATGATATTAAGAGAAATTGCAATGCTAAATCCAGTAAAAAACAGCGAACCAGAAATCAAAATATTGTGAGATTTATATTTTTCTTCTTTTAAATAAGCAAAATAGAAAATTCCAAAAACAAAAGCTAGTGCAACAAGCAAACAAATTAGATGATAAGGGGTAAAGGCATTTTCAAGAACTACATTATGGTGTTCATCAGCTGATAAATTTGCAGGATAAAAAAACAATTTTATATAGTGCATATAAATTTGTGGCGCAAGCACAAATAATCTTTCAAAAAATTCTGCAACTCCATTTGCAAGCCATTCTTTTTTTTCTGAAACAATTTCTGAACGGTGCCCTAGGTATACAACAAGTGTCGAAAAACTAAAAACTAATTTTAAAAACTCATAGTAATATTTTTTAAAATCTAGGCTCAAAAGAGACCTTGCAAAAACAAGTAAAAGCATAAAAGGAGCAATCACAGTCATCTCTGAGCCATGATAACCAACAAAAGCACAAATCCAAGCAAATACAATTAATAAAATAGAAGATGGAGATTTTAAATCTTTAACATAAAGGTTAATCACAAACGCTGTTATACAAAGTAGAGTAGCAAATAAATAACCAACACCAGAGGTCAGCATATTAATTGCTTCATTATGCAAAGGATGGACTGCCCAAAAAGCAATAATAATCAATGGTAGCCACCATGTAACACTTTTAGTATCAATAGAAACTTTTGTTTGCTTAGCAAATTTAGCTTTTTGCTTTTGTTTTAAATTTGATGTTTTTTCAGGAAGATTGTTGTTGTATTCATCCTCAATAGACAAATTTTTGTTGCCAAATAATGGAGTAAAAAAGATTTTTGAAAGAATAAAAAAGAAAATAAGCGAACATAAAATATGAAAACTATAATTTACAAACAAATGATATGCCCAAGATCTCGGACCCCAAATATGATAACCAATAGAAGAACCAACCCATTCTAAAGGTCTAAAAATTACAGTGGGATAATTAGTCCAAGCCACATTATGACTATCAGAAACGATATTAAAATAAAACTTCATTGCATATAAAATACTTTCTTGAATTTTATCGTTACGAATTATTAGCTTTATATCGTCATAACCAACAAATTCAGTGGTAATACTTGTGCACCATGCAATTGCGGCAAGAGTAATAATAAGAATTATTTTTGACTTTAAGGTCTTAAATTTAAAAAATTCATTCATCATATCCAAAATACAACATACCCAGAACTTAGTCTAGAAGGTTCATTAGATAAGAAGCCCTGAAGCGACTCTCATAATTTATTAATATTTAAAAAATCTAATTAGCTTTGATCAAACATGCTATTATAAATAACTTGTGAATACAAACAGTTTAACCTTAGACACTCAAAATAACTCTACGATATCTAATAAAATTGATTTGCAAGAAGCGCTCACCTTTGATGACGTTTTGCTTGTGCCTCAATATTCAGATATTGAACATAGAGCCGAGGTTTCAATCAACACAAAAATTTTACCCGGTATTGAATTAACTCAGCCCTTTGTAGCGGCGAACATGGATACCGTAACTGAAGCAAATATGGCTTTTTCTATGGCAAAATTTGGTGCAACTGCAGTTTTACATAGATATATGAATATTGAACAGATGCTTGCACAAATAAATGAATATGAGCAACTCTTTAAAGCAGAAAATATTGCAATGAAACCACTTATAGTTTCAATAGGTGTACACGATAATGAAAGAATTGAAGCAGCGTTTAAAGCTGGAGTAAGACATTTTTGTATTGATGTTGCACATGGTCATCACGCTCTTGTCAAAAAAACCATTGAAACATTGCGCAATAATTATGCAGACCAAATTGGTATTATTGCTGGAAATATCGCAAGCTATCAAGCGGCAAAAGATTTATTAAACTGGGGAGCAGATTGTATCAAAGTAGGTATTGGTCCGGGTTCTGTCTGCACAACAAGAATCAAAACTGGTTCTGGCTATCCACAGCTATCTGCGGTCATACAAGCTCATCAAGCAAGACAAGAGTTTATGCAAGAAACAAACAAAGAAGCTTTTATTATTGCTGATGGCGGTATAAAAGTATATGGTGATATAGCCAAAGCAATTGCAGCAGGCGCAGATGCCGTTATGATGGGTTCGATTTTTTCTGGATGTAAAGAAACACCGGGCACTGTTTGGAGAAACGAAAAAGAAGAAATGACCAAAAATTATCGCGGCATGGCTTCGGCTCCGGCACAATGTGATTTTGGTATTGATGATATTAACGAAGAAGGTGTTGCACTCACCGTAAAATACAAAGGTAGTATTAGACATATATTACCAAGAATGGCAAAAGGACTAAGATCAGGACTGAGCTACAGTGGCTCTCGTACTATCAAAGAGTTTCAAGAAAAATCAAGATTTATTAGAGTAACTAACTCTTCAATTATCGAAGGTAAGCCGCATAAAGCACTTGTTTAAATATTGGGTTCTAAAACAGAATATTGAATTTCATTTGCTCTTTTAGTTGCATAATGAATTAAATTTTTATCTAAGTTTTCAATATTTGCACTTAAAAACTCTTCTAAGCTTTGAGCTTTACCTGAACTAATATTAAAAATACCTTGAAGCTGGTTTTCGATGACCTTTACAATTTTTTCACTACAAGAATCTATATCAATAAAATCTCTAACAATTTCATTAGCATGTTCACAATTTAAAGTAAGGTATTGATTATTTTCAAGCTTGTTTTTTGCAATTGAAAAAAAGTTTTTTTGTGAAAACTCTTTGCCGTAAGGGTTTGACACTCTTAGAATTGCATGATTTTTAAATGCCGCTTTTATAAAATTTTCTAATCTAAGTTTATTAAAGCCATAAGTATTGATAGGACGTGTTGCACTTTCAATATTGACAACAGTTCCAGCCCCTTCACCATAAACAGCGGCAGAAGAAATAAAGACCAAAAAAGTATCTTTGTGTATTTGAGTTAAAAATTTTAATTCAGATTCGTTATCATTTAAATAAGCACAGTGCACAATAGTATTGATTTGAGAAAAATCAATTTCATAATATTCTGATAGATCTAACTCTTTAAGCTTAAAATCATATTTTTGTTGAAGCCTATCTAACTTAAAACTACGATCACAAAGAATTATTTCATCAAAATTTTGCAGTTTTAATTTATTAAGAACATGCGAAGCAATATATCCTGTTGCACCAGTTATTAGTAGCTTATTTGACATCTTTAGTTTATAAGGCTTAAGACTTTATAGATTCAAGACCTTGTCTTATAACGCCCATATAAAGCTTAACATTATAATCTTCAAGCATTCTTCTTGCGCTAAATTCTTTACCAACATATGCAATAGATCTCTTCATTCTATCAAGCCATTGGTCAGAATAGCCTTGCTCATTTTTAGCGTAATAATCAGGAACAATAGTTTCCGTAAGCATTTTATAAATCGAATCACTTTCATTATCCAAAACAAATGCTTCATCATCACTTTCACAAGGTGTAATTTTCCAACCAATATCTTCAATTGGTGTTTCATATACCCAACCATCAGGAATTGATAAATTCAAAACTCCACTAGCAGCAGCTTTCATACCACTAGTACCGCAAGCTTCTTTACCCATAATTGGGTTATTTAGCCAAACATCGCAACCATTAGTAAGCAAACGTCCAGTATGCATATTATAGTTTTCAATAATCAATAATTTACCAAGTAACCTTTCATCTTCAACATGACGATAAATCTCTTGAATTATTTCTTTACCCTTACCATCAGCAGGATGCGACATACCAGCAAAAACAAAAACAACAGGTGTTTCTGAGGAATTTACTATCTCAATTAATTTACTAATATCTCTAAGTAAAAGATTCGCACGTTTATAAGAAGCAAATCTTCTAGCGAAACCAACTAACAAAACATCTTCTGAAAGACTATCAAGAATTTTAGTTATTTTGTCTAAACTCAAACCTCGACGCACATAATCATTTTTGATATGTTGATGTAAATAGCTCAGTAACTCTTTTTTGTGAGTTTGATGTGCTTGCCAAAGTACTTGATTTTGTACTTGATTTATTTGCTCTGGACAAAGCTCATAACCTTCTTCGCCATAAGAATTAGAACAAAGCTTGCGAACTTCACGAGCTTGCCAAGTTGGCATATGTACACCGTTTGTAACATAACCTAAATATTTTTCCTCATTCGGTAGCAAATGTTGCCACATTTCTTTACTAACAATTCCATGTAATTTTGATACACCATTAGCTTTTTTTGCAACATTGAAAGCAAGAACCGTCATAGAAAACTCGTCAGCTTTATCTGGATTTTTACCCATCGCAATAAAGTCTTCAATAGGCATGTGCATATTGTCGCAAAACTTTTTAAACATTTTACGCACCAAATCATTACTAAATGCCTCATTTCCAGCAGGTACTGGAGTATGAGTAGTAAAGATTGTGGAATCTTTAATGGCAGCAATTGCAGCTTCTCTTGAATAGCCTTGTTGAAAATATCTACGCATTAATTCAACAGCCATAAAAGCACAATGACCCTCGTTAAGATGATATATAGATGGATTAATACCAAGTACATCTTTTAACAGCCTTAAACTAGCAACACCAATCAGGTATTCTTGTTTTATACGAGCCTCTCTATCACCGACATATAGATTAGCAGTAATAGAACGGTCATCAGGATGGTTTTCATCAACATCTGAATCAAACATAAACAAAGCGATTCTACCAACTCTTACTAAAAGCACTCTAGACCAAACTGTTCTATCTGGAAATTCAACAGGAATTTTCACAGGCTCACCAGAATTATTTAGTAACAAATCCATAGGCAAATCACGCCAATCTTGAGCAGGATAATGTTCAATTTGTTGTCCATCGTGATTTATTTCTTGAATAAAATATCCATTTTTATAAAACAAACCTATTCCAATTAGATTTACATCCAAATCACTTGCAGCTTTTAAGTGATCACCAGCAAGAATGCCTAAACCACCAGAATAACTTCTAATGGATTCATGTAAACCAAATTCCATAGACATATATGCAATAGAAGGTCTTTCTAAATCAATAAGAGAATTCACAGAAATCTCTCCCATGTAATCCATCAAGCGAGCATGTACTTGATCTAATTTCTCTTTAAATTCATTAGACTCAGCAAGCTCTCTAATTTCAGGAGCAGGAATATTTTTGAGCATCAAAACAGGATTATGATTAAAGTACTCCCAAAGATCAGGATTGATTGATCTAAAAAGTTCTATTGCTTCATCATCCCAAGTCCACCACAGATTATAAACAACATCATTAAGTTTAGAAATACCATGAGGTAAAGCTGTAGACATAGTAAAGCATCTCAAATCTAAACTACCGGGCTGAATACTACAACGAGCTCCAGAAAAAGGATTAGAGCTAAGCAAAGTCTGCATGCCCCTATGTTGCGCTTTACCAAAAGCTATATCATAAGCAAGTGAATAATCAGCAAAAATATTTTGCCAAGAAACAGCATCTCGAATCAAATTAGTTTGTTCAAGAATTTTTTCTTGATCTTGTTTTTCTGTAAGTTTTTGATAAATAACTTCTGAAAGTTCATCAAGCGCGTCTTCATAACTTCTGTTTTTTCTTTTAAGAACAGTAATCATATCGCTAAAGTCATGATCATGAACCTTACTCCAGTAGCCAAAGCCAGCCAAATCCGAGGTAACCGTAGGCACAGCATTAACAACACTTTCCATTGGTGTATAACCCCAAGGCTCATAAAAAGATGGAAATAAACTCAAATCACAAGCTGATAATAAATCATTGTATTCAATATTGAAAATACCATCTCTACCATCAAGATACAAAGAAGACAAAACTAAATTCACATTTGAATCTTTTTTATCTAAACCAAAA